>Ga0136557_1000839_pt1 | contig 21770 bp, 21 predicted proteins | sample AntRauTorckE6832_FD_104796 | JGI IMG/M metagenome (GOLD analysis project Ga0136557, IMG submission 104796) | Saline lake microbial communities from Rauer Islands, Antarctica - Metagenome Torckler E6 #832 | ecosystem: Environmental > Aquatic > Non-marine Saline and Alkaline > Saline | place...
GATAATTTTCCGGGTAATCCTGAATAATGGCCTGAGCCAGAATCGCCAGATCAAACGCGGTGGAGTAATGCCCTTCCGCGGGCAGGCCGGTGGCGTTCTGGAACTGTGTATTCTCCATGCCCAACAGTCTGGCCTGTTGGTTCATGATATCGACAAAGGCTTCTTCACTGCCGGCAACAAATTCCGCCAACGCCACTGAGGCATCATTACCGGATTGAATAATGACGCCTTTGAGCAGTTTCTCCACAGGCACCGAGGTGCCTTCCCGTACAAACGTTCTGGAGCCTCCAGTACGCCACGCTTCAACGCTGATCGGCACCATGTCTGACATGGCAATGCGGCCTTCATCCAGTTCCCTCTCGACAATATAGGCCGTCATCATCTTGGTCAGGCTGGCCGGCGGCAGGCGTTCATCGCTGTTATGCTCCATGATCACCCGGCCACTGAGCGGGTCCATCAGTACCCAGGAACTGCCTGCGATCTGGGGTGGCGACGGTATCAACACCGACTGAGCCGAAGTCTGGCTGGCCAGGAAGGTCAGTGATAACGCCAGGAGAAGAATGCGGGTAATCATTTTGAAAGCCATTGGTCGTGTCTTTGGTTGTCGGATCTGATTGCGTTGTGTGCCTGGATCCAGGCGATTCAGTGAGAATCTGTCAGTACAATGGACTGACCAAACCCTCGGGATTCGAGCAGATTCTGAGCATAGCGCGCCTCGTGTTCATTCGGGAAAGGGCCCACCTGCACCCGATGAAAACGGCCATCGTCAGTATTCACTTCCCGCACCCGCACCGGACTGTCTAGTTCATCTCGGGCCCGGGCCATCAATGCCTGTGCCGGATCACGGTTGCTGAAGGCTCCCAACTGGATAAACAGCCCGCTCCCGGAAGGAGCAGCTTCCTCTTTCCCGTCGTCCTCTGCAACCGTCCTGACTTGCGTGATTGCCGTTTGTACTGACGACGGAGTCCAGGGTTCTCCGGCCAGAAACATGGAACCATTCGGCAGAACGGTAATAGCCGCGACTTCAACCCTTGCCGTACCCCGGTCATGGTAATCAAGTTTCTTGGCAGCAGCGTAAGACAGATCAATCAGCCGGTCCCCGTGGAACGGGCCACGGTCATTCACCCGAACGATCACTGACCGGCCATTGCCCAGATTGGTTACTTTCGCGTAACCCGGAATTCTTAACGATTTGTGTGCCGCTGACATCGAGTACATATCAAACGTTTCGCCATTGGACGTCTTGTGGCCATGAAACTTTTCGCCATACCAGCTGGCTGTGCCACGGGCCACGTAGCCATCGTTGCTGTCCATTACCCGGTAGGATTTACCCCACACCGTGTAAGGTGACTTGTTACCCGCTGTGCGAGGCGACAAGTATCGGGGTTCAGCGTCAGCCAGACCACTGGCGTCAAACCCGCCAGCAGGTGCTCGATCCTGCTTCAGGGTATAGCGGGAAGAATGATCGGTTTGCGGGGCTCCGGCACAACCCGAAAGGATAATAACAGCCGGCAGCAACACCACCCACATTCTTGCAATTGTCGACCTATTCATTCGTAACCCATTCACCAGTCTTTGTCAGCCGATACTGACACGCCGTATTGTAACGGGTTCCGCAGAAACTCCGCCATTACCGGCCCGCCATGATTATGCCGGATCAGGCGGCGATCATCCGTCTGTGAGTCTGGATCGACATCAGCACACCAAAGGCAGCAAGCAGCGTTATCGCCGAAGTGCCCCCGTAACTGATCAGCGGCAGAGGCACACCCACCACCGGCAACAAGCCGCTGACCATACCGATGTTAACGAAGATATACAGGAAGAACGTCATGGTCAGCGCGCCGGCCAGCAAACGACTGAAGGAATCCTGGGCGGTAACCGAGATATAAAGGCAACGCAAAATAATCATGAAGTACAGAATGATCAGCGCCGCCATACCCAAAAACCCAAACTCTTCGGCCAGAACGGCAACGATAAAGTCGGTGTGGCTTTCCGGAAGGAATTCCAGATGCGACTGGGTACCCTGAAGCCAGCCCTTGCCATCCAGCCCGCCTGAACCAATAGCGGTTTTGGACTGGATAATATTCCAGCCGGCACCAAGGGGATCACTCTGAGGGTCCAGAAGCGTTAACACCCGCTGTTTCTGGTAATCCCGCATTACAAAAAACCACATCAGCGGCGCCGACACCGAGATCATGGCAAAGAATGCGGTAATCAGTTTCCAACTGATACCCGCAAAAAACACCACATAAACCCCGGCCATACCAACCAGCAGCGAGGTACCCAGGTCCGGCTGCAGGATAATCAGCGCCATGGGCAGCAAGACAATGAGCAGGCCCAGCATTACCCGGGGAAAAGTAGGCGGCAGATAATAACGGGACAAATACCAGGCTGTCGCCATGGGCACCACCAGCTTCATGCCCTCTGATGGCTGGAATCGCGGCAATCCCGGAATGGCCAGCCAGCGCTGGGCACCTTTTGCCCCTATACCGGCCACCAGCACAGCAACGAGACCGATAATCCCGGCCAGGTATAGCCAGGGAGCCCAACGACGAAAGACTGCCGGATCCAGCTGTGCCACGAAAAGCATCACTACAAGGCCGATCCCGAAGCGGACAGCCTGAGCTTCCACGACCAGCAGATTCCTGTCCGCGCCGCTATAAAGTACAAACAGCCCACCGACCATCAACAACAGCAGCAACACCAGCAACAGCGGGTCAAGATGCAAAGTGGTCCAGATGCTGTGTTTCCGGCCCAGGCTACCCGCTTCGTCTCCCAATGGATTGACACCCACCATCAGCGCTCGTCTCCGGTGCTTGCTTGCCCGATCAGGGAATGTTTGTCAGCCGCAGGCAAATCTTCCAGCCAGGTATCAAACAGTTCTCTGGCAACCGGGGCGGCCACGGAACTGCCGCCACCCCCATTTTCAACGATGACCGCCACCGCGATTTGCGGATTATCCGAGGGCGCAAAGCCGACAAACAAGGCGTGATCCCGCAGACGCTCTCGTATCTCTTCAGCATCGTACTCTTCGTCTTCTTCAAGACTGAATACCTGGGCCGTGCCACTTTTACCTGCCATGCGATAACTGGCACCAACACTGGCCCGGCGTGCAGTCCCTTTCGGACCATGCATCACCGCTTCCATGGTATCCACCACATATTCCCAGTCATCAGGATTCTTCAGCTCAAGGGGTTTATGCGTTCCCTCCGGCAAAAACTCCTCAACAGGCCGATCACCGGGAATATCCTTGAGCAATCGTGGCTCCACCCAGACGCCTCTGTTAGCGATCAGTGAAGTGGCGGTGGCAAGCTGAAGCGGCGTGGCAAGGAAGAAACCCTGGCCGATACTCATATTAACCGAGTCGCCCGGGTACCAGGGTTCATTGCGGTTGGTACGTTTCCATTCGCGGGAGGGTAGAATGCCTTCAAGTGCTCCGGCCACATCCAGTGTGGCATCCTCGCCAAAACCGAACGCCGAGAGATAGCGGTGCATGACATCCACCCCCATTTCCACGCCCATTTCATAGAAATAAACGTCGCAGGACTCGGCAACAGACTCCATCAGATTGACCCAACCATGTCCGGACCGCTTCCAGTCCCGGTAGCGCCGCCCCCCGTCTCTCAATTGAAAATAGCCCGGATCGTAAATTTCCTTCTCGCGGGTAGTCGCCCCGCTGTCGAGGGCCGCCACCGCCATCATCGGTTTGATCGTGGATCCCGGCGGGTATTGCCCGCGAAGGGCCCGGTTGAACAACGGCTTGTCGATGCTGGTGCTCAGTTCCCGGTATTCTTCGACACCAATACCGGTGACAAATTTATTGGCATCAAAGGAAGGAACGCTGGCAAGGGCGAGAATGCCGCCGGTAGCCGGTTCAATGGCGATAATGGTGCCACGACGACCTTCCAGAAGCTGGTGGGCCTTACGCTGCATTCGCAGATCCAGATGCAGCTGAAGGTCTTCCCCCGGAACCGGATTTTCACGCTCCAGAACGCGCAGAATCCGCCCGCGAGCATTGGTCTCCACATTCTGATAGCCAACGGTGCCGTGCAACACGTCTTCGTAAAAACGCTCGATACCGGATTTACCGATGTAATTGGTGCCGGCGTAATTCACTGAATCAATGCGCTGAAGCTCTTCCCGGTTGATCCGGCTGACATAGCCCAGAGCGTGGGCCGTCAATTCACTGTGCGGGTAATGGCGAACCAGTTCTGCGGTTACCTCAACTCCGGGAAACTCATGCCGTCGAACCGCCATTCTGGCAATTTCGTCCTCGCTGAGATCGTAACTCAGGGGAATGGCCTCAAACGGACGGCGATACTCTCCGAGCCTGCGCTCGAAACGCGTCATGTCCTCGTCCGGAATGCTCAGGATATCCTGAAGGCCGGCCAGGGTAGCCGGCATATCGTCCACCCGTTCAGGCACGACAGTGACACTGAAAACCGGGCGGTTCTCCGCCAACAGGAGATTGTTCCTGTCATAGACCAGCCCCCTGGGCGGAGGCACCGACTGCACCTGCACCCGGTTCTTGTCAGACAGGGTGGTATAAATTTCATGTTCGACAAGCTGAAGTTGATACATGCGTGCCAGAAGGCCGCCCAGAACCAGCAACACCAGCACAAGCATAACCAGAGTCCGACGCTGAAACAGCCGGCGCTCACCAGCCGTGTCTTTGAACTCTCCCCAGGCCATAAACTCTCCTAGGCCCGATGGTATGGGTGGTTGCGGGTGATGGACCAGGCACGATACAGCTGCTCGGCGAGCAGAATCCGCACCAGAGGATGGGGCAGGGTCAGCGGGGATAATGACCACTGCTGGTCGGCTCTGCGCCGACAGGGTTCGGCAAGGCCGTCCGGCCCGCCCACCAGAAAGCACACGTCCTGGCCGTCAAACTGCCAGTTTTCCAGCTGGCTGGCCAGTTTTTCGGTAGACCAGGGACGGCCACCCACTTCCAGCGCAACCACACGGTCACGCTGGCCAACAGCAGCCAGAACAGCCTCACTCTCTCGTTGCATTAACCTGGGAATGTCCGGGTTCTTGCCGCGGTGAGCCATGGGTATTTCGGTCAGCTCCAGGGTCAGCTCCGGCGGCATCCGCCGGGCGTATTCGTTATAACCCCTGGTAACCCAATCGGGCATTTTCTGCCCGACGCAGATCAGACGCAGGCGCATGATTACTCGCTGCCAGCAGCACCCAGGTCCGGGGCATCGCGCCACAGGCGCTCGATATCGTAGAACTCCCGGGTTGCAGGCATCATTACATGCACCACCACGTCACCCAGATCGACAAGAATCCAGTCACTGCCTCCACCTTCAACATTGCCGGCCCTGACGCCTTCTTCCCGGACTTCTGAAACCACCGAATCGGCAAGGGATTTAACGTGCCGGCTGGATGTGCCGGATGCAATGACCATGAAATCGGTAACACTGGTGCGGTTCCGGACGTCTACGACGCTGACATCCTGCGCCTTGATGTCTTCAAGCGCGTTTACCACCAGATCTTTCAACTGTTCTGCCTGCATAATTACCCTGTCGTGCGGGCTCTGGCCCCGATGGCCGCCCGATAAGTGATATTCAGTGCGATTGTAGCACTAAACATTGCCGCTGGTGCAGACGCCATAAAGCGCCTGCGAGCAGATCGATTGCCAAACGGTATCCGGCATGAGATAGCGAGGAGACCGGCCATCGGCTATACGTTCGCGAATGCCGGTTGCGGAAATGTCCAGTAACGGCGGATCCAGCTCCAGAACCAGCCCGCAAGGGCTATCATGCAGGGCCTGACAGCTGCCCGCTCGGCGAATGTTCACCAGTTTTTCGGCCTCGCTGCCAGCTGGCAGATCAGCGCCCGGCCGGCGCACCACCACAATATGGGCCAGTTCCGGAATATCCTGCCATTCACGCCAACGGTGGAAAGCGGAGAACGCATCGGTACCCACAACCATTACCAGCGGCTCGTCTGGCCCCAGCTCTTCCCGAAGCTGGCGCAGTGTCTCTGCCGTATAGGAAGCACCGGCCCGGCGCAACTCACGGTCATCCACCTGCAGGGCATGCTCGCCGCCGATGGCCAGACGAATCAGCCCCAGGCGCTGTTCTGAATCAGCGCCGGTATCACCACGATGCGGCGGGATATGACAGGGCACCAGATTGATTTGCTCAACACCCAGAGCATCGCACACCTCCAACGCCAGCCGCAGATGGCCGTGGTGGATCGGGTCGAACGTGCCACCGTAAATGATATGCATAGGATCAGGTCCGGATGTGGCCGTCGCCGAAAACCAGATACTTCTGTGAAGTCAGCCCTTCCAGCCCTACCGGTCCACGAGCATGAATTTTATCAGTAGAGATACCGATTTCGGCGCCCAGCCCGTACTCAAAGCCATCAGCAAAGCGTGTGGAAGCATTGACCATGACCGAACTGGAATCCACTTCCATCAGGAAGCGGCGGGCCCGGGTATAGTTTTCGGTGATAATGCTGTCGGTATGCTGGGAGCTGTAGCGGTTGATGTGGTCGATGGCGCCATCCAGCCCGTCGACCACCCGTACCGCCAGAACCGGGGCCAGATATTCCTCATGCCAGTCCTGCTCGGTCGCCTCGGCGATATCACCCAGCACCGCCCGGGTACGATCGCAGCCACGCAGTTCAACACCTTTGGCGGAAAACTGCTCAGCGAGCAGTGGCAGGATGTCGTCAGCAATCTCCTGATCCACCAACAGGGTTTCCATGGTGTTACAGGTGCCGTAGCGCTGGGTTTTGGAGTTCACCGCCACACTCAGTGCCTTCTCCGGGTCAGCGTGACTGTCAATGTAAACATGGCAGACGCCATCCAGGTGCTTGATCACGGGTACGCGGGCATCCCGGCTGATACGCTCAATCAGCCCTTTACCGCCCCGGGGCACGATGACATCCACGTATTCGGGCATGGTGATCAGCTCACCCACCGCTGCACGGTCGGTGGTTTTCACAACCTGCACGGCTGTTTCCGGCAAACCCACTTCGGCCAGGCCACGCATCAGGCACCCGGCAATCGCCTGATTGGAGTGAATGGCTTCAGAACCTCCGCGCAATATGGTCGCATTGCCGGATTTCAGGCACAGGCTTGCAGCCTCGACGGTCACGTTCGGGCGGGACTCATAGATAATGCCGATAACGCCCAGGGGCACCCGCATCCTGCCAACCTGAATGCCCGAGGGCCGATAGGTCATGTCGGTAATTTCACCGACGGGGTCCGGCAGGGTTGCCACCTGCCGGAGACCTTCGATCATGGTATCAATCCGCGCTGGCGTCAGCTCCAGCCGGTCCAGCATGGCAGCATCCAGCCCGCTGGCACGACCATTCTCCAGATCCTTGTCGTTGGCCTGAGCCAGCTCGTTCCGCGCGGCATCCAATGCTTCCGCGGTGGCTAGCAGGGCCTGATTACGTACGGCTGTGGCCGAACGCGCGACTTCTCGTGCGGCAGCTCGGGCCTGCTGGCCCAGCTCCGCCATATAGGCTGCAACATCCATCGGTGTACCTTTTATTATGTCTGCGGTTTGCAAATTCGGTCCGTTACTTTACCTTTCGCGTTTCAAGTCCGCACCCCAAAGGCTTATTATACCGCTGCACGGGTTTCGATATTCAATGGATATGCCAGCAAGGACCAACACCATGCTTCAATCGGTCACCAAATCGCCGCTGCCCGGCAAGGTCTACCGGATGGTTTTTATTGTGCTGGCGCCCCTGGTGCTGGTCGCGCTCTGGCTCGGACTCTGGTCTTTCAGCTATTGGCTGTACGCCATACCCCTGATTACCTTTGCCCTTTTCCCGGGCGCCATTGCCGCCCTCGTTGTGGCAGTAATTCTGCTGGCTGCGGTCATCATTACTCAATGGCAAATCCTGCTTCCGGACCGCCATCAGATGCTGGCAGCACTGCTTCTGACCTCCCTGCTGGCGATAATCCTGGTATTTCTGCGCGAGTACAAATCCCGCCAACTGGTGCCACTGCGGCGCACCGACGAACTGACCCAGGCGGCCAGCCGGGAGTACCTTTCTGCCGACCTGCACAAGGAAATCCAGCGTAGCGAACGGGAGGGGAGCAACCTGTCGGTGGCCATCATGGGCCTGGACAACCAGCAATCCGCCGATGCCCCGGAAGAAGATATCCGGGCCATTCTGCCAAGAATCGGCCGTTATTTACACGGGCAATTGCGGGATTTCGACACCTACTACCGGATAGAAAACCTGCAGTTTCTGGTGATTCTTCCGGGAATGAATACCGCTGAAGCAGCCAAAACCGCCGAGCATATTCGTCAGGGCCTGGATCAGCTCCTGGCATCCAACGGTCTGGGCATGACCGTGAGCACCGGCGTTGCCGGGCTGAACATCGGAGACGATGCCGACAGTCTTCAGCAAAGCGTTGCCAATGCGCTGCGTCGCGCCCAGCAACAGGGTGGCGACCGAACCCAGACCTACAGCAACCCACGGCCTCCTGAAGCACCCCAGGGCAAGGGAACGGAAGGAGCCCGACAATGACAGAAACCCGCCTGAGAACCTGGACCCACGCCACCGGCTACACCCTGGCAGCCGTTTTTATTGCCGCGCTGGCGCTGCAGAATCTGCGATACGGTTTTTATACCCTGTTCTACCTGGCCCTGACGATGACGACACTCCTGGTCGCCGGGCTGGTATACACCATCATTTGCCGGCGCCACCAGCTTTCAGCGCCTGGCCACCTGCTGATTCTGGCGTTATTGAACGGTGGTCTGGCAGCCACAGCCATCACCGTGGAGACTCCGGGAATCAGTCACTGGGCCATGCCCCTGCTCGCGCTCAACCTGCTGATCCTGCCGCTCCGGCGCGGCGTTGCTCTGTCTCTGGCACTGTTGATCCCGGTTATCATCATGGCCTGGCTGAACCACCCGGTCGTTGAGGCCCTGAACATAAGTGGAGGCCTGCTACTCTTGCTTGCCATAACCGCGTTGTATGTTTGGCATTATGATCACATGGCGCAGTCTGCCAAAGACCTGGCCCTGACCGACCCGGTAACTGGTGCGCACAACCCTCGCTTTCTGGATGAAACACTGCAGCAGGAAATAAGCCGGGCGAGCGCTACCGGTTACCCTTTGTCGGTTATCAGCCTGGATCTGGACCATGCGGAAGAAATCCGCGCTCTGCACGGCACCCGTGGCCTGCAAACACTGCTGCGTAACATGACCGGGCAACTGTTTGAAATCATACGGGCGGGAGACTCTCTTTACAGCAGCGACGGTACCGCCTTTTTCCTGATACTGCCGTTTACCCCGGAAGAAGGGGCGCGGGTTATTGCGGAGCGTATCCGGCGGATCATCAGTGAGCAGGACTGGCCGGAAGTCGGCAAGATTGCCGTCAGCCTCGGTTGCACGACCCGGGTCAATGAGGACACCAGTGCCGAGCAACTGCGCGTGCGGGCAGTAGAAGCGATGGCCGAAGCTCGTCGTCGCGGCGCTGACAGCGCCTGGTTCGTTTCCGGAGAATCGGTTAACGCATGACCGGCGGGTGGCTGACTGACGTAACGGCCTGGGTCGCTGCCAACCCCGGCTGGCTGACCATCGCACTGTTTGCTACAGCGTTGGCCGAGTCACTGGCTATCGCCGGCATCATTATTCCCGGTGTCGCGTTACTGTTCACTCTCGCCGTGCTCGCCGGCAACAGCGGCATGGCCCTCCCGGAAACACTGCTCTGGGCCGGCCTGGGCGCCGTTGCTGGCGACACCACAAGCTTTGCCCTGGGGCGCCTTCTGAAAGGCCGGCTGCATTCAGTCTGGCCGTTCACCCGGTATCCGGCGGTGATTGACCGGGGCGAAAGCTTCTTTCAGGCCCACGGCGGCAAGAGCGTGGTGATCGGCCGGTTTGTCGGCCCCATACGTCCGGTTATGCCCCTGATTGCCGGCGCCTTTCATATGCCCTGGCCACGATTCCTCACCTTCAACCTGCTCTCTGCGGTGGGCTGGGCACTGGTCTATGTGTTTCCAGGGTTTGCGGTGGGCTCAGCCATCGCAAGCGACATAAAACCCCCGCCGCATTTTTACCCCGTTCTGGGCATTGCCGGTGCGGTATTGCTTGTCACTTACGCTTTCGCGCTCCGCATGAGACTTGGCCTCAGTGAAGGCAGCCGGCTGTATCAGTGGCTGGAACAACGCATGGCCGGGTACGACGCGACCCACCGTTTCTGGCGGCTCTATACCAATGAACGCCCAAGCCGCCGTGGCGAATTCCCCCTCGCTTCATTGGCATTGGCTCTTGTGAGCCTGGCGCTATTTATGATTCTCGCTCAACTGGCGTCCATCAGCCCCGGATTTACGCGGCTGAATTCGGACATTCTGGAGTGGTTCAGCCTGCTCCGCCAGCCAATACTGGATTTGCCAATGGTGACCATGACCATGCTGGGTGACGTCGAAATCCTGGTTGCCGCAGCGGTACTTGCAGTCATAACGCTGGCCTTTCGGGGTTATTACGCAGCCGCTGCCCATATCGCGACAGCAGCACTGATGACGGCAGCGGCAGTGATACTGTTCAAAGCCGGCATTGGTATAAGCCGACCAACCGTGGCGATGAATCCGCCGGATTCGGGCGCATTTCCCAGCGGCCACACCACCGGCATCACCGTGCTGGTAGCACTCACCGCCAGCTTCGTTGCCGCTGAAAGCCGCAAGAGACAACGGTGGCAAACGTATGTGCTGCTATCTTTGCCTCTGATCCCGATCGCCTTGAGCCGGCTCTATCTGGGCGTACACTGGTTTACCGATGTAGTGGGAGGCTTACTGCTGGGGCTGGCGATTACCGGGTTCATCCGGGCCAGTTACAGCCGCTATGACCGGGTACCATTAAAGCCGGATCTGTTCACCTGGGCCGCGCTGGCGGCCTGGCTGTGTTTCATTGCCGTGCATTTCATCGGTCACTGGGACGCAAGCCTGGCCGCGTACGCCCAGATACCCCGTTAGGAAGAGCCGTCCAGCGTTTCCAGCAAGGCCTGCAAGTGCTCCAGGCGTTCCAGCGGGTTTTGCAGTTCCACCAGATGCTGCTTCTGGTGCGGTTCAAGGGGCAACAGCTCCGTCAGGCGCCAGCCAACCTCGCGGGCATCCTGATAGTCCACCTTCATTTCCAGCTCACTGATCACCGGATGCCGGCACAGCGCCCGCAATACTGTAGACAGTTCGTGCAGATGAGCCGGCACCCCCTGTTCTTCTTCCGGCTCCAGGCATTCAGCATCCCCCAGGTTCAGGCCATCAGTCTGCTGCCAGTTCCTCAGCACCCGAACCTTGCTCTGCCCCTCTGCGGTAATACCCAACAAACCATTATCAAGCTGCTGGAAATCGATAATCCGTACATAGGTGCCTACGTCGTGAAACTCAGCCTTGTGCGTGGCCTCTCCGCCTTCCCGGAGCAGCACCACCACAAACCCCCGATCCTGTTTCAGGCACCGGGTCAGCATGTCGATGTAGCGGGGTTCAAACAGCTGCATGGGGATGCGCCCGCCAGGCAGAATGATGGAGTTCAGGGGAAACAGCGGAATTTCATTAATGACATCATTCACAACTGAACAGACTCCGGCGCCGGTTATCGTATTGACAGAAGTTTGTGGACTTCATCTACTTTTTCACGAGCTTCACTCAGCAGCTGCAGGCTTTTGGATGCGTTCAGATCCAGAGCTCCCAGACGACGCCAGGCAGGCACCTCCTCAAACGATGGCAGATCATCATTCTGACAAGCGCCTATCATTGCGTGCAGCTGCGCAACGATCACTACATCCACCAGTTGCGGCTCTGTCTCTGTGCACTCATGGTGCCAGTCTTCCGCATACCGGGCGACGTCAACAAAGGGCTTCGGGAATGACCAGTTTTCCAGAACGGCACAGCCGATATCTGCCCTCAGATCTGCCACAGCATGCCTCAGCTTCTGTTCATCGGCAAACAGGTTCTGGTGATGCTCCGCCTGGACCAGAATCGGCACCACACCGATGTCGTGAAGCAGCCCGGCCAGCATGGCTTCTTCCGGATCAATGCGGGTGGCATGCTCCGCCAGCACACGGCTCAGGGCTGCCACTTCCCGGGAGTGGCGCCAGAGCTTCTCCATTTCTTTCTCCAGCGACGCCCTACGCGTCTTGAATATTTCACGCATTGCAAACACTGTCACCAACTGACGAGTGGCATTCATACCAAGACGGATGACGGCTTCACGGACATTACGAACATCATTGAAGCCACGATACAACGGGCTGTTACAGGCACGCACCAGTTTAATGGCAATAGCCGGGTCCGCTGACACGGCGGCGGCCACTTCCTCTGCCATGGAATCTTCGCGATCCACTATCCGGCGTACCTTCCAGGCCACATCCGGCACACTGGGCAGTCTGACCTGGTTCGAACGCAGCTCCGCATAAAACTCCATCAACAGGTGATTCTCTTCCGTATCGTCATCGGCGGAATCGGTCGAATGCATCTCTGCCTGAGAGGCAGGCGCCGCCCGCAGCATCTGATTCAGTACGTCCTGTTCAATCACCAGAAATTCGCAGGCGCTTGTTGCCGTTACGTCGTACATGCGCGGCTGCAGACGGGCAACCGGATTGAGCGCCTTGTCAGTTTCGGCCTCAATCACCGATTTTCTGCCATCCGAAGACTCCAGCTCCACTGCACCAGCAATCAGGAAATACTCCAGCCCGTCCCGGGCGCCGTGCTCAAGCACTCTCTGGCCCGCCCCATAGCTGCGACGCTGCGCCCGGTTGGCAACCAGGATCAACTGGTCTTCGGTAAGACGGGCCAGTGGCTTAAAACTTTTCAGATGACGTAGTGGCAGGCTTTGCCGACCGTCCATATACAACTCCCACAGGTGGCCAAATATTTTTTCGAACTGTTACATAGTGTAAGCGCAGGCCGTTAAAACAGCCATGCGACCAGGGGCGAATCTGGTATCCTTGTGGTTTTCGCAAACTCGCATCTTCAAGAGAGACCCGAACACCATGGCTCAGTATCGCTCCTACACCTCCACCGGCGGTCGTAATATGGCCGGCGCCCGCGCACTCTGGCGCGCTACAGGCATGAAGAATGAAGACTTCGGCAAACCCATTATTGCCGTCGCCAACTCCTTCACCCAGTTTGTGCCCGGTCATGTTCATCTCAAGGATCTGGGCCAACTGGTGTGCCGGGAAATTGAGGAAGCCGGCGGTGTGGCGAAGGAGTTCAACACCATTGCGGTAGACGACGGCATCGCCATGGGCCACGACGGCATGCTCTACTCTCTACCCTCGCGGGAAATCATCGCCGACTCCGTAGAGTACATGGTCAACGCCCATTGCGCCGATGCCCTGGTGTGCATTTCCAACTGCGACAAGATCACCCCGGGCATGCTGATGGCTGCCATGCGCCTGAATATTCCGGTGATCTTCGTCTCCGGCGGGCCGATGGAAGCGGGTAAAACCAAACTGTCGGAACACAAGCTGGATCTGGTGGATGCCATGGTCATTGCCGCCGACCCGTCCGCCAGCGATGAGATGGTGGAAGAATACGAACGCAGTGCCTGCCCCACCTGTGGCTCCTGTTCCGGCATGTTCACCGCCAACTCCATGAACTGCCTGACCGAAGCGATTGGCCTGGCTCTGCCCGGCAATGGCTCGCTGCTGGCCACCCACGCCGACCGGGAGCAACTGTTCCTGAATGCCGGCCGCCAGATTGTCGAAAACGCCAAGCGCTACTACGAGCAGAACGACGCCAGCGTGCTGCCACGCAGCATCGCCTCCTTCGAGGCTTTCCAGAATGCCATGACCATGGATATCGCCATGGGCGGCTCCACCAACACCATTCTGCATTTGCTGGCCGCCGCTCAGGAAGGCGGTGTCGACTTCACCGTGGCCCACATTGATCACCTGTCCCGCCACGTACCGCAGCTGTGCAAGGTAGCCCCCAATTCACCGCTGTACCATATGGAAGATGTCCACCGGGCCGGCGGCATCATGGGCATTCTGGGCGAGCTTGAGCGCGGAGGCCTGATCAATACCGACCTTCCTACCGTGCACGCCAGAACCATGAAGGAAGCGCTGGACGTGTGGGACATCATGCGCTCCCCATCCTCGGAAGTGGTCGAGTTCTACAAAGCAGGCCCGGGCGGGATTCCTACCCAGACCGCCTTCAGCCAGAGCACCCGCTGGCCAAGCCTCGACGGCGACCGTGAAAGCGGCTGCATCCGTACCGTCGAGCACGCCTATTCCTCTGAAGGCGGTCTGGCCGTGCTCTATGGCAACATTGCTGTGGACGGCTGCGTGGTCAAAACCGCGGGCGTAGATGAAAGCATTTATGTGTTCGAAGGCAAAGCCCGGGTGTTCGAGAGTCAGGATGCGGCGGTAAAGGGCATTCTGGACGACGAAGTGAAAGCCGGTGAGGTGGTCATCATCCGTTACGAGGGCCCCAAGGGTGGCCCTGGCATGCAGGAAATGCTCTACCCCACCAGCTACCTTAAGTCCAAGGGACTGGGCAAGGAATGCGCGCTGCTGACCGACGGTCGCTTCTCCGGCGGCACCTCCGGGCTGTCCATCGGCCACGCCTCACCGGAAGCCGCTGCCGGCGGCGCCATCGGCCTGATCGAGACCGGCGACACCATTTTGATCGACATCCCGAACCGCTCGATTGATGTGAAAGTCAGCAACGCGGAGCTGGCAGAACGCCGTAAAGCCCGGGACGCCAAAGGCTGGAAACCGGAACTGGCAAGAGACCGGAAGGTGTCGGCAGCGCTCAAAGCCTACGCTTTGCTGGCCACCAGCGCTGACAAGGGTGCCGTTCGGGATCTCGAAAAACTGGACTGACCAACACCCCCGGAATATTCGGAAAAACCGCAAGGCCTTTGCCCTGCGGTTTTTATTCCCCGGCCCGAGTGTCGGCTTCGGCCTCAACCTTCCGGCTTTCTATCTCATCGTGATCCTGCTGATGGCCGAACTCCCGAATGAAAATCCCCCAGAACGCCATAAACAAGGCAGCCACCAGAGGGCCCATCACAAAGCCATTGATGCCGAACATGGCAATACCGCCCAGGGTGGACAAAAGCACCAGATAATCCGGCAGTTTCGTGTCTCGTCCCACCAGAATGGGTCGCAACAAGTTGTCCGCCAGGCCGATGACGATCATCCCGTAGGCCGTCAGTATAATCGCCGGCACCATCTCCCCGATTGCTGTCAGATAGACCGCCACCGGCACCCAGACAATGGTCGCACCCACGGCAGGTAACAGCGACACCACCGCCATCACCACACCCCACAAGAGCGCGCCGGTAATACCCAGAATCCAGAAAATAATGCCGCCCAGTGCGCCCTGAATAATGGCGATCAACAGGTTACCTTTCACGGTGGCACGGGTGACCTCAGCGAACTTGGCGAACAGCAGGCGTTCACGTTCGTCGCCTAGCGGCAGCGCCCTGATCATCAGGTCCACCAGCTTCTGGCCATCCCGGATCAGGAAGAAAGCCAGGTAAATCATCAGCGCCAGCATCAGGAAAAACCGGAAAGTATTCTGGCCGATGTCCAGTGCCTGTTTCGCCAGAAACTGACTACCACCAAGAAAGGCACTCACCGCGCGGTCTCGCAGCTCGCCGATATCAATATCAAATTGCGCCAACAATGCCTGAATGGCTGGAAACGACTGGTTAATCTGATCAATGTACTCGCCGGGGCGAATCTCCCCGCTCTGGATTTTCTGATACAGATTCATACCCTCGGCAATCAGGGCTGCCCCGAGCCCGAGCACAGGCAGCACCACAATCACCATACACAGCAACAGTGTAATCAAGGCATTGATGTTGGGCCTCTCTCCGAGCCGCCGCTCCAGCAACCGCTCGACCGGATGAAAAATCAGGGCAATAGCCACGGCCCAGAATATCGGCCCGAAGAAGGGCTTCATCAGCAGCACAAAGGCAAAAGAGACCCCCAGCAGCATGGCAAGGAAGGTCCGTGTCTCAAGTTTTGCGTACATATCGGGGGAATCCTGTTATCAAGGGGCTCGCTGCCTGCGTCATTAACCGCCAGTAGCCTAACATGGAGCTTGTCCACTGTAGCTGACTTCGGGTTATAGTAGAGGGATTGTTTGGTTATCAATCAGTCAGGTTATAGTTGTTGGAGAATTTTACCGTCGAAACCGCCCAGCAGGCCGCCGCTGAACTGCAAAAGGTTCTGGCCTCCCGGACTCACCGCCGTAAAGTAATGGGGCAGGAAATAGAGGTTCCCGGCCAGCTGGGCGAAGCGTTACAGCTGCCCAGAATCATCCGTCGCCTTGGCAGTAAACAGCAGCGGCAGCGAGACCAGGGGCTGGAAGCATTCCAGGCGTTATGGCCGACACTGTCCGGCCATACCAGGGAGCAGGTTCTGCAAAGCATAGGATGGTATAACCCGAAGGAGCTTGACTGGGAAGACAAGCGCTCAAATCGGCGTCCAGTGGTCGGACCGGACGACTGATACGTAATGTTCTGGTGAACAACACTCGCATACGGGCTGATACTGACTTTGAACTGTCACACTCCGCCCTTATGGTTGTATAAATCAGGAGGATTACCATGACACAGAATAATCATTACACGGCCATTCTGGCCGAACGAAGTGCTGTACCGACGATGCTCTGCGGCCATTGCCACTCAATCTTGTCCCGTGCCCGGGTTTTCCGGAATCAGGGCGACAACGAACAGAATATCGAGTGCGGCGTTCTTGCCCTGTGCTCCGCTGATGACTGCGGCGCCCTGAACTGCTGCGATGATGCGCTGGCCCGGATCGATAACGCGGAACGCCTGTTTGACATTGCCTGCTGAGCCCCGCAGGCACCCTGCTTCCCGGCAACTACCTATCCCCTTTGTAATATTAGTCGTGTTAAAGCAGGCTTAAAACGACTATAATGCCCCGCAACCATGCATTGCTCAGCGATGCTATACCCTTCGAATACCGAGTACGTTCATGTCAGAATTGTCTTTTGCCGAACTGGGGCTGGATCCAGCTGTACTGGAAGCCGTCTCTGCCGTTGGCTATGAAACACCCACGCCCATCCAGGCGCAAACCATTCCGGCCCTGCTGGCTGGCAAACACTTGCTGGGCGTAGCCCAGACCGGGACCGGCAAGACTGCCGCCTTTGCCCTGCCACTGCTGAGCCGTATTGACGCCACAGTCGCCGAGCCCCAGATCCTGGTACTTGCACCTACCCGGGAGCTGGCTATCCAGGTGGCCGAGGCTTTCACCACTTACGCCAGCAAGTTCAGCAACTTTCATGTTCTGCCGATTTACGGTGGTCAGGATTTCGCACCCCAGATCCGTGGTCTCAAGCGTGGCGCCCAGGTTATTGTCGGCACCCCCGGCCGGATGCTGGACCATCTGCGCAAAGGCACCCTGAAGCTGGGCGGTTTGAAGGCGCTGGTACTGGACGAAGCCGACGAAATGCTTCGCATGGGCTTTATTGATGACGTTGAGTCCATTCTGTCGAAAACGCCCTCTGACTGTCAGCGCGCGCTGTTTTCCGCCACCATGCCGCCGCAGATCAAGAAGGTCGCACAGACCTATCTGAAGAATGCCACGGAAGTGAAGATCGAAAGCGAGACCCGCACGGTCGAGCGAATCTCCCAGTTCGTGCTGCCGGTTTATGCCGAGCGCAAGCTTGATGCCCTGACCCGCATTCTGGAAGTGGAGCCGTTTGACGCGTCTATCATTTTCGTGCGCACCAAGGCCGAAACCACCTTGCTGGCTGAAAAGCTGTCTGCCCGTGGCCATGCCGTGGCGCCATTGAACGGCGACCTAAACCAGCGTCAGCGTGAAATGACGGTGGAAGACCTCAAAAAAGGCAAGAAAGACATCATCGTCGCAACAGACGTAGCGGCCCGGGGCCTGGATGTGCCACGGATCACGCACGTAATCAACTACGATGTGCCTTACGATACCGAAGCCTACATTCACCGCGTTGGCCGTACCGGTCGCGCCGGTCGTGAAGGTAAGGCGATTCTGCTGGTAACTCCTCGCGAGCGCAGCTGGCTGCGCACCCTTGAGCGGGCGACCAATTCACCGATGGAGCCGTATCAGCTGCCTTCTCCGGATGCGCTGCAGAAAATGCGGGTTGAGCAGTTCGAGTCGCAGCTGATGGGCTTCACGGATGACCCCAGAGCGCCCAAAGCTATTGCCCTGCTGGATGAAATTGCCGAGCGCAATGATATGGATATTGCCGCTGTTGCCGGTGCGCTGGCGTGCTGGATGGAGGCTTCGATGCCCGACTCCCTGCCGCTGAAGCAACCGGAAGCCTTGCCGGAGATTTCTGCTGCCCCGCGCCGTGACCGCAATGGTCCGCCCCGTGGCAAGAAAAATTTCCGCAAAGGGCCTCCCGGCAAGAACTTCCGCAAGGACGGCAAGCCTGGTGGTCACCACAAAGGTGGCGGCAAAGGTAAACCGGGCGGCAAGCCGCCAGGTAAAGGTCCGAAGCGCGCCTGACACTGTCAGGCCGCTGTGGCGTAGCCGGTCATTCTGACCGGTTACGCTGATACACCACGAAACTGTAATCGTAAGGGTTGTTGTCAGACGCGGAGAAGTCTTCCCGTCCGAGCTCTTCCCACTCTCCCCAGTTTACTTCCGGAAAGAATGCATCGCCGTCTACTTCGGCGTGTACCAGCGTCACGTACATCCGGTCGACCATTGGCAGGGCTTCGGTATAGATCTGTCCCCCGCCGATAATCATCACTTCGTCTCCACCTTCCAGCTCGGCATGCGCTTCGGCTTTTACCAGAGCTTCATCCAGTGATTTTGCCGCAACGGTGCCAGTTGGTGCTTCCCACTCAGGGTTTCTGGAGATCACGACGTTCATCCGTCCAGGCAGTGGCCGGCCGATGGAGTCCCAGGTTTTGCGGCCCATGATGATGGGCTTGCCCATCGTGGCCTGCTTGAAGTAGCGAAGATCACCCGGGAGGTACCAGGGGAGCTTGTTGTTCCGGCCGATGACCCGATTCTGGGACATGGCGACTATCAGAGCTTTGCGCATTGATCTGGTCCTCTTGGCCTTGAGATTGGCCGTCTGAAATATTACTGCTGACTTTGGTGCGGCGGAGGATTGGGGAGAGCTTTCCAATCCTCCGCAACCTTACTGTCGTGTTTGCCGTCTCTCAGATTGCTATCGGCGCTTTAATACCGGCGTACGGGTCGTAGCCTTCGAATTCAAAGTCTTCCAGCTCGTAATCGAAGATGGAGCCCGGCTTTCGTTTAATAACCAGTTCAGGCAACGCCCGCGGTTCGCGCTTCAGCTGCTCGAACACAATGTCGTCAGTCAGATGGTTCTGGTACAGGTGACAGTCACCAAAGGTATGCACAAACTCACCGACGTCCAGGTCACACTGCTGGGCAATCATATGGGTCAGCAGCGCGTAGCTGGCAATATTGAAGGGCACTCCCAGAAACAGATCAGCGCTGCGCTGGTACAGCTGGCAGGAGAGCTTTCCGTCAGCCACGTAGAACTGGAACAGGCAGTGGCATGGAGCCAGCGCCATGCGGCCTTCACGGACGTTGTCCTGGGGGCCGATGGATTCGTCCGGGAGTTCGGCCGGGTTCCAGGCGGAGACGATCAGACGGCGGGAGTTGGGCTTGGTGCGGATCTGTTCGATCACTTCAGCTATCTGGTCCACGGTGCTGCCGTCAGGGCACTGCCAGCTGCGCCATTGCTTGCCGTAGATGGGACCCAGATCGCCGTTCTCCAGCGCCCACTCGTTCCAGATAGAGACTTTCCGTTCTTTCAGCCAGTTGTTGTCGGTGGAGCCCTGCAGAAACCACAGCAATTCGTTGATGATGCTGCGCAAGTGGATCTTTTTGGTGGTGACCAGCGGAAAGCCGTCCTCCAGATTGAAGCGGATCTGGCGACCGAAGACGGAGCGGGTGCCCACGCCGGTGCGGTCACCTTTGTCGGTTCCGTTGTCAACGACATCTTGCATCAGGTCAAGGTAGGCTTTCATTCGGCGTTTCTCCGATAGGCAATAAACATGAGGGCGGCGCCGGCGAGGATCATGGGCAGGGACAAGACCTGCCCCATAGTCAGCCAGTCAAAGGCCAGGTAGCCGAGCTGTGGGTCTGGCTGTCGCACGAACTCCACCAGGAAGCGGAACAGGCCATAGCAGACCAGAAACAGGCCGGAGACGGCCATTTTCGGGCGTGGTCTCGAGGAGAACCACCAGAGGATGGCAAACAGCACCACGCCTTCCAGGGCGAACTGATACAACTGTGACGGGTGACGGGCCAGGCTGTCGGGAGCCTGGGGGAAGACCATACCCCATGCTACGTCTGTCGGCTTGCCCCAGAGTTCACCATTGATGAAGTTGCCAATGCGGCCAGCACCCAGACCAACCGGAACCAGGGGAGCCACAAAGTCGGCGATTTTCCAGAAGCCGACGCTGGTTTTTCGACCGTACCACCACATGCCCAGTATCACGCCCAGCAGGCCACCGTGGAATGACATTCCACCTTCCCAGACTCTCAACAACCAGAGCGGGTCGGCGACGAAGGCATCGAAATTATAGAAAACGACATAACCAAACCGGCCACCAAGGATAACGCCGACGGCCAGGTAGAACAGCAGATCCCCCACCTGTTCTTCGTTGAGCGGAGACCAGGGCTTGTGACTGCGCACACGACCGAGCCACCACCCGGCCAGAAAGCCCACCAGATAGGTCAGGCCGTACCAGTGAATGCTTATCGGGCCCAGCGCTATCGCGACCGGGTCGAACTGGGGATGCTCAAGCATCGGGTACCTCTCAGCTCAGGATAAAACGGAGCCCTACAATCACGAGCACCACGGAAAATATGCGTCTTAGCAGGACTGGATCCAGCCGGTGAGCCAGATTGGCGCCAACTTTGGCAAAAAACACGCTGCTCAGGATGATACCCAGCAAGGCGGGCAGGTAAACAAAACCAACACTGTATGCCGGCAGGTCCGGGTTGTTCCAGCCGGTCCAGGTATTGGCGAGGGCGCCAGCCAGAGCAATGGGCAGGCCACAGGCAGCGGAAGTAGCCACCGTATTCTGCATGCGCACATTACACCAGCTCAGGTAAGGCACGGTCAGCGTACCACCGCCAATACCGAATATGGCCGAACCCCAGCCAATACCAGCGCCGGCCACGCCCAGCCCCATAGGACCGGGAACATCCCGCCCGGGCTTTGGATCAACGGCCATCAGCATCTTGATGCCGACAGTGATAGCGAATACCCCGATAACCATCTGCAAGAAATCACCACTCATGAACGCCGCAGTCCAGGCGCCCAGAACAGCACCGCCTACGATACCCCCGGTCATGGACCGAAAGATATCCCAGCGTACTGCGCCATGACGATGGTGGGAGAGGATGGAAGACATGGAGGTAAAAACAATAGTGGCCAGCGAGGTACCCACTGCCAGGTGAGCGCTGATTTCCGGACTGACACCCTGAATCTCGAAGCTGAGGATCAGCACCGGCACGATGACCAGACCACCACCAATACCGAACAGGCCGGCCATGGTGCCAGCCAGTGCTCCCAGTGCCAGATACGATGCCAATACAGTCAAGAGATACATAAGCGTCCAAGCTCGCTAGAATCAAGGCTGATATGATACACATCGCACGCGGCGACTTCACCGTCAGCATTCAGCAATCAGAGCCTCCGGTCACTATGTGTCTTATTGCCTTCACACTTGGTCAGAATCGCCATTTTCCGCTGGTGATCGCCGCCAATAGAGACGAGTTTTTCAACCGCCCGACTCATCCCATGGACTGGTGGATCACAGCCAGCGGCGAGAGCGTCC
>Ga0136557_1000847_pt1 | contig 21670 bp, 18 predicted proteins | sample AntRauTorckE6832_FD_104796 | JGI IMG/M metagenome (GOLD analysis project Ga0136557, IMG submission 104796) | Saline lake microbial communities from Rauer Islands, Antarctica - Metagenome Torckler E6 #832 | ecosystem: Environmental > Aquatic > Non-marine Saline and Alkaline > Saline | place...
ACCGTAGGGCGTACGGGAATTTAAGCTTTTGGAGAACTAGTAAGACCAAATTAATACTTAGTATTAATAGGCAGAGTTTGAAGAATTAAGAATCCACGTGGGCTTGCCCCGTGGAGCGTCAATAGTATGATCTTATTAATGGTTTTTATTTTGTATAATAGATATTATGAAAATGACTTAACTAAATCTTTGGTGAAAACAGGTATTACATTATTAATAATTGTTATTTGCCCAACTATGGATTATAGCTTTTATGTTTCTGTTTTATCCAAAGTTTAGCAGCCAAGTTAATCAAATGGTGTCGGAGTTTTCTGAGTATCCGAACTATGTATTAGGATGTTTTATATATTTTTTTATATATGCAATAACTATAACATATATTAGAATATTTTTAGTGAATAATGTTTTTGCTTTAATAATGGTATTTTTATTATCTATTGTACTTCTTGTTGGTTTAGGGTTAATGTTTTATAAATATTTTATAAAAACAACAATAGATTCAGTAAATAAAGAAACATTGGAAAAGAAAGTATAGTTGATAGCTATGGAAATATAATTTATTAATATAAAATAAGTAACAAAAATATCATTATATTAAGGATGACTGATGTCATTCTTTTTTTGTTGACATAAAGTAATAGTTGTTATACTATATATATAACAGATAACACTACTATAGAAGGGAAGTGAAAATGTGTTAATTAAATTAGATTTTGAATCAGAAATACCAATATATCAGCAATTAAAAGATCAAATTGTTATGGGTATAGCAGTGGATGATTTAGAACCAGGAGAATCACTGCCCTCTGTTAGAGAGTTAGCAAGTGATTTAGGTGTTAATCTACATACCATTCGTAAATCTTATAATCAGCTAAAAACAGAAGGTTTTGTTCATGTGAATAGAAGGAAAGGTGCCATTGTTGCAAACTTACCCATTGCATTAGATGATGATCAAAAACAATTATTAGACAATGGTTTAAATACCTTTATTGCGACTTTAATTTGTAGTGGTAAAAGTCATGAAGAAATTCGGTTGAAAATAGATTCGATACTTGATCGAATGATTGAAAGGAAGTAGCATATGAATAATATGTCAAACATTTTGTTAAATTTAGTAATTTTTGGTTTTTTAATTGGTATTGAAGTAATAATGCCAAAGTTAACGAGGAAAGACATTGTGTTTAGTATAAGAGTGCCTATTGAAGTGTTAGACGATAAAAGAATTAAAGAAATCATTGATAATTATCGAAAAAAATTACTAAGAGTAACCGTTCCTATTGCATTAGTTATTAGTTTGATGGTTAATGGTGATACCCGTCCTGGAGTATATGTTATAGGTGTTTTCTCAGTCATTGGTTTATCAATATTTTATTTTTTGGAAAGTAGAAAAGAGATAAAAGAACTAAAAGAAAATGAGCAGTGGACTTTCAAAAAGCGTCAAGTGACTATTGTTGAAACAAAAAAAGACGAAGGAAGCAATTTTTTGACGACACTTGCTTTTATTGTTGGTGGCTTAATTGTACTTGGTAATGCTATTTATGTAAAAATAAATTACTTACAGTTTCCAAGTGAAATACCTTTCCATTGGAATATGCAAGGTGCCGGTACGCAGAGTATACCTAAAACGCCACTTTCAATATTTCTAATGCCAGGGATACAGTTATTTATTTTACTAATTATGGTTTTTACTTGTAAATCAATCGCTTTATCTAAAGTGCAACTAGACGTTGAAGATCCAAAACAATCTAAAATAAGAAATAATATTTTTAAAAGGCGCTGGACAGCAGCAGTCATAAGTATGATGTTTTTACTTTTAAGTTTGTTTTCGCTTTATAATTTTGATACTGGGGGAACAATTAATATATCACCTGAGTCATACAACTTCATAAATATATTAATGTTAGTTTTAATATTCTTGATTGCTGGCATCACAGCTTTTACAACAGGTCAAGGCGGCAGTCGTTTAAAAAATAAAACAATTGAGGTAGTTGAAGAAATGAATAGAGATGATGATCAGTTCTGGAAGTTTGGGATGATTTATTATAATAAGAATGACCCGAGTATATTCATAGAAAAAAGATTTGGTATTGGATTTACTATAAACTTTGCTAATCCAATTGCAATAGTACTTTTAGTTGGCTTATTAGCACTCATAGGAATCTTTGCTTTATTACCTAAAATCTTAAGTTAAAAAAAGCACCATACCTCTTAAGTCGTTAGAGGGAGGTGCTTTTTTAATGTTTTATTACATTTTAGTATTTACCTTGTGCTATCATAGCATCTGCTACTTTCTTAAAGCCAGCAATATTTGCGCCGGCGACTAAATCATATCCTAAGCCATATTCTTTAGCAGCGTCTAAAGCATTTTTATGAATATCTGCCATAATAGTTTTTAATTTTTTATCGACTTCATCAAAAGACCACGAATATCTCATAGAGTTTTGTGCCATTTCTAAAGCAGAAACTGATACGCCACCAGCATTTGCTGCTTTAGCAGGTGCAATGAGAATATCATGTTCTTGTAAATATTTAATGGCTTCGTTAGTTGTAGGCATATTTGCGCCTTCACCTACTGCAAAAACACTATTTGCAACTATTTTTTTTGCAGATTCTAGAGTAATATCATTTTGAGTTGCACATGGTAATGCAATATCGCATTTGTTATCCCAAATACCTTTACAGTCTTCAACATAAATTGCTTTAGGATAAGTTTCTAAATATTCTTTGATTCTACCACGATTAACTTCTTTGATGTCTCTAACGACATCTAAATCAATTCCAGAACGGTCCAGAATATAGCCACTTGAGTCGCTCATTGCAATTACATTAGCCCCTAACTCATTAGCTTTCATGTGCGCATAAATAGCCACATTACCTGAACCAGAAATAATAACATCTTTCCCATCAAAGGAACTGTTATTAGCTTTCAACATTTCTTCAACAAAGTATATTAAACCAAAGCCTGTTGCTTCGGTTCTAACCAGAGAACCACCATATTGGAGGCCTTTACCTGTTAAAACACCATTTTCAAAAACACCTCTGATGCGTCTATAGTGGCCATATAAATAACCAATTTCTCTACTGCCAACACCAATATCTCCGGCGGGAACATCTACATTTGGTCCAATATGTTTATGTAACTCGGTCATAAAACTTTCACAAAAACGCATGACTTCGTCTTTCGATTTTCCTTTAGGATTAAAATTAGATCCACCTTTACCGCCACCAATAGGTAAACCGGTAAGAGCATTCTTAAAAATTTGTTCGAATCCTAAAAACTTAATGATACCAATATAAACTGAAGGATGAAATCTTAAGCCACCTTTATAAGGTCCAATGGCACCATTGAATTGAACTCTGAAACCACGATTCACTTGTAAATTTCCTTCATCATCAACCCAAGGTACCCGAAAAATAATTTGACGTTCGGGTTCAATCAGACGTTCTAAAATATTTGCTTCAGCGTATTTAGGATCTTCTTCAAATACTGGTGCAAGTGATATTAGAACTTCTTCTACAGCTTGAATAAATTCTTTTTCGAATCTATTGTTTTCTTTAGCTTTCTCGATTACTCCATTGATATAAGACAACATATTATTCACCCTCCTATTAAACTAAACGGGATAATATTCAGAATATTCTGAATATTATCGATATTTATTATTCATTTTATCACAAATTCTTCGAAACAAAAAATAAAAAAGAAATAGCATAATGAAATACTATTCCTTTTGATTGAAATCTAATTTGATTCTTCTTTGTCACCCATGTTTTCCATAAACTGACCTGCCATTTGAATCATTTGATCAATATAGTTATTAATTTTAATAATATTTTCATCTGCATTATTTTTAACTGTGATTCTAAGCATATTTTTACCAATCTCTAATTGTGAAAAATCTTCGCCAATAACTTCTGAAATCATTTTTTTAATTTCTAATTTTACTTGATCTTCTTCTAATTTTGGAGCGAAATGGTTTTGAACAGCTATTAGAATTCTCTCTTCATCGTCTTTACTAATTGATTTAATGAACATTTCTCTGCTATACATATTTAATCACCTTTCTTTATTAAATTCAGAATTACATTTTAATTAATAATAAAAGTATAACTAATGTTGAATGAAAAATAAAGAAAAATATGGAAAGAACTAATAAATATTGCGATGTAAAATTGCTTAATTTTAAAATAGATAAAGTATAATCTATTGGAATGAAATGAGATGATGTTCTTTGAATTAAGGGAAATAATGAAAAGTCTTTTGCTTACTGTTAATAAAATATATAATATTATAAAAAGTAGGATTTTCCTCGTCACTAGAATTGTAGTACACTTTTAGATACCCGTATTTTTGAGGAGTGAGCACATGGATTTTAAATATAGCTGGATTTTAAGTGAGTATGGCGTTAAAGTTAAAAATTATTCTTCAGTTGGTCATGACCATTTGAATAGAAATCAAGTATATATTATCAATGATAAATTTGTATTGAAAATATATGGAAAATTCATTAACTGGGAAAGAGAAATAGAGTCTTTATCTCTTATTAAAAACAGTGAATTTCGTGTGCCTGATATTTTAGATTTTGGCATAACATTGAAAGAAGAATTATGGTTATTGATGAGTAAATTACCTGGTAATATTCTATCGACAGTTGAAAAAAATTATGATTCTTTAACCCTTGGGATTCTATATTATGAAATAGGTTGTCGTCAAGCACGTTTTCATAATTGTTTTGCCATCGAGAATATTGGTTCATTGATCAAAGCATCTAATATATATGAAAATTTTAAAAGTTATTTTGAATATGAAAAACAAAAAAATAGAGATGTTGCTAATTATGTTATTTCTAAGGACTATCCTGAATATGATTTATTTATTGAAGCTTTTAAAAAAATGAAGTGTCTTGAATCTGAAATACGTGGTAGTTTTGAAATATCATTTTGTCATAATGATTTTAGCGGGAGAAATATAATTGTTGAAGAAGTCAATAATCGATTAATCTTTTCGGGTCTTATTGATTTTGAGCTTTATAAACCATGCAATATTGAAAACGATATTAGCAAAATGCTTATTAAGACTTACAAAAAAGGTTTTTCAAAATATTATTTCGAAGGTTACATAAGTATCAATGAGAAAGTATTCAGTACAAAAGATAGAAAAGAATATTATATGTTAGCTGCTTGTTTTGATATCTGTCGATGGGCTAGAACAATAGACAGAGCTTATTATAATGAGGCTTTAGAAATTATGATGTTGGTATTAAATGATAAGATAAATGAGATTTTTGTAGATTTATAATTGTATAATCAATTAATAACATAATTACTTAATGAAAAATAATTAATAAAATAAAGATTTCTCTATTTAATTTCAATAGATAATATTTTAAGTTTTAGCACTAGTATTTTACTAAAAAAATTTTAAAGAGAGTTTCTAATACCGTTAGAATATTATAAAATTGTAAGGAATATACGGGTGAAAAAAATAAAAATATATAAAAAATCATTAACTTCTGATGACTTTTATTATATTATATACAAAAGAGTGAGGAGATAAATAATGAAAACTATTTTGTATATTGAACGGTCAGTATTTTTTCAAAAAATAATTTCTGATTTAGTCTCTAATGTAGGCTATAATGTTATTTTCGCTAGCAGTGGATCAGAAGCTTTAGAAATTTTAGAAAATGGATTAGTAGACATTATTTTTACTGCATATGTACTTGAAGATATGAATGCTGTTTTATTAATAGACCAAATAGAATCAAATGAATTTAGTCATATACCAATTGTATTAATATCTTCTTACAATGAAGTGAAAGATATTAAGGCGTTATTTAAAATGGGTATTAGTGATTATATATTAAAAAAAGATATTCGAAAAAAAGGCGTATTAGAAGGTTTGCTTAAGGTATAGATTGTAAGGTTGTGATGTTATGAATATTCCAAATATATTAACAATCATTCGAATTATACTTGTTCCTATTTTTGTAGGAACATTTTTTTTAATCAGTAAGTGGGTGGCTTTAGGTGTATTTATAGTGGCCGGAATTACAGATGCCCTTGATGGGTTTATTGCAAGAAAATATGATATGCAAACGGAACTCGGTGCAGTTCTTGATCCATTTGCCGATAAACTAATGCTTATGAGCGTTTTAACAGTTTTCACTGTTCGAGGTTATATCCCTATGATTGTTTTAATCATTGTTGCCTCCAAGGAATTGTTTATGATTTATGGTGGTATTCGGTTTTATTTATCGAAGAAAAAAATTGTTATTCCAGCAAATAAGTTTGGCAAAATTTCAACGATTTTATTTTATTTATCTATTATTCTCATTACTTTTGATATTAATGAGATTTTAAATAACGTTTTAATTTTTATTGCCACGGGGTCAACTCTAATTGCCTTTGTTAGTTATTATCGAATTGCCAAAAGGAAGTTAAAAAATAATGAGGAATAGGCAATAAAATTATTTGACAAAGACAAAATCAGATGATACACTTGTTGAGTAGTAAAAAAATTGGATATTGATTGTCAAGCAGAAATACCCTTTCTCACCATACAACTTCGGTTCGTATGTGTCGCACAATTTTTTAGTTATTTTTTAAATTAGGATAACTATGTATTTTTTGAGCATAACGGGTATTTTATACCCGTTTTTTTATATTTGACAATTAAAAGTAATAGTATGGAGGTGCAAATATTAAAAGTAAAAAGCCTGAAATGAATGAAAATATTCGTGATAAGGAAGTAAGAGTAATTAGTGAAGATGGTGAACAGTTAGGCGTTATGGGAATTAATGAGGCCATTGATGCTGCATATTTAAAAGGATTAGATTTAATCAAAGTTGCTCCTGGTGCAAAGCCGCCGGTTTGTAAAATGATGGATTATGGAAAATATAAATATGAACAAGCCAAAAAAGCTAAAAGAGCAAAACAAAATAGTTCAACTGTTGAAACAAAAGAATTACGTTTAAGTGTAAAGATTGAAGACCATGATTTACAAACAAAAGCGAATAAAGCAAAAGCGTTCATTGATGAGGGAAATAATGTTAAAATCAATTTACGATTTAGAGGTCGAGAAATGGGCCACAAAGAATTAGGTTATGATGTTATTGACAAATTTATTAATTTTGTCGGTAGAGATATCTGTACCGTTTCTAAAAGGGCTTCAATTGAAGGTCGTAATATGACTGCATTTATCGAACCCAAAAGAGATTAATCAATATAAAATAAGGAGGAATTCAAATGCCTAAAATGAAAACGCATAAAGGATCAGCTAAGAGATTCAAGAAAACAGGTAGTGGAAAACTAAAAACTAAAAGAGCTTTTAGAAGTCATATATTAACTAAGAAGTCTCCTAAGAGAAAGCGGAAGCTTAGAAAAGAAGGAACAGTTAAAAAATGTGATGCTAAAAGAGTAAATGAAATGTTACCGTATAAATAATAAGGAGGCTTCAAAATGGCTAGAGTAAAAGGTGGCGTTAACGCCAAAAAGAAACATAAAAAAATATTAAAGTTAGCAAAAGGTTTTTATGGACAAAAGAGCTTGGTTTTCAGAGCTGCTAATATTGCAGTTATGCGATCATTGAGATCTGCTTATTCTGGAAGAAAGCAAAGAAAAAGAGATTTTAGAAAATTATGGATTACAAGAATAAATGCAGCAACAAGACAAAATGGCTTAAGTTATTCTAGATTTATTCATGGTTTAAAAGTAGCAGATATTCAGGTGAATAGAAAAATGTTATCTGAAATGGCTATTCATAACCCAGATGATTTTGCAAAGTTAGTAGACGTTGCAAAAGAGAACTTATAATAAGACTAACCACTGATTTTTCAGTGGTTTATTTTTTATTAAGGTAGCAGAGGTAATAATGAGGAAAATTAATTTTTCTCATGAATGTGAGGTAAATAAATGATTATTGAATCAAATGATAATAGTAAGTTAAAACTAGTAAGAAAACTCAGTCGAAAAAAGACACGACACCAAGAAGGACTTTATATTGTAGAAGGCATAAATTTATTAAACCATGCCATGGATTTAGGGGCATCTATTGAGTTTATACTTTTTTCAACACGTGTTTTTGATGTTAGTGGTGGACGAGAAATTGTAAAACGAGTTTATAAAGAGGCACATACTTATGCGCAAGTAGATGATATATTATTTGAGAAACTAGCGGATACTGTCACAAGTCAAGGTATTTTAGCAGTTGTAAATATCAGATCTTTATCAGATAAAAGTGATTTAAATGATTTAGAGAATAAGTGTATTTATGTGGATAGTATTCAAGACCCAGGGAATTTAGGAACAATTATTAGAACAGCAGATGCAGCTGGCTTTAATGAAATTTTTATTTCTAAAGGCACAGTTGATCCCTATAATCAAAAGACAATCCGTGCAACAATGGGTTCTATTTTAAACATAAACATCTATTTTATAGATGATGAATTGAATTTTATTGATGAACTTAAAAATAGAGGTTACCAGATTATTGCAACGGAAGCCAATTCGACAACAAGTTACAATGCTGTTGATTATGGTGAAAAAGTTGTTTTAATTGTTGGCAATGAAGGTTCAGGAATAGACGATATGATTTTATCTAAAGCAAACCATTCTGTTAATATTCCTATTGAAGGCACTGCAGAAAGTTTAAATGCAGGTATTGCAGCAGGTATAATGATGTATAAGATAAAAGAAAAGATTGAGTCAAAATAAATAATATGCTATAATGGCAAGTAAGATATTAAGCTAAGAAAAAGAAAGTAGTTATGAAAAACTTTTTTCAAGAGAGAAGGGATTGCTGAGAACCTTTAAAGTTTTTTATAATGAAGTTCGCTTTGGAGCTACAATACTAAAAATATTGTCGGTTAACATACGATACATGTTAAGAGTGGTCATTATGACTATTTGGGTGGTAACGCGGATCAAACTTCGTCCCTTTTTGGGAGGGAGTTTTTTTGTTTAGAAAGGAGTACATTGTGGAGAAGAAGCTAGATCTGATTTTAGAAAATGCAATAAAAGCGATTGATGCAAGTGAAACATTAGAAGAACTTGAATCCATTCGAGTAAAGTATTTAGGGAAAAAAGGTGAAGTAACCAACATACTTAAGAATATGGGATCTTTACCTAATGAAATGAAGCCAATTATTGGTAAAAAAGGAAATATTACTCGAAATAAAATTGAAGGAAAATTAAAAAAATATAAAAAAGTTTTAGAAGAAAAACAATTAGAAGAACAATTAAGAAAAGAAAATATTGATGTAACGATTCCAGGTATTAAAAGAGAACGGGGACATCAACATCCTATTAGTAAGATGATAGATGAACTTAGTGAAATATTTATTGGTATGGGATTTATGGTAGCTGAAGGACCAGAAATCGAAACAGTATATAATAACTTCGATGCCCTTAATTCTCCAGAAGATCATCCTTCAAGAAGCCAGTCAGATACATTCTATATCAATGATGAATTGTTACTTAGAACACAAACATCACCAGTACAAATTCGTACGATGATTGAACAAGAACCACCAATTAAAGTTATTTCACCAGGCAGATGTTTTAGATTTGATGAACTGGATGCAACACATTCACCAATGTTCCATCAAATTGAAGGACTAGTTGTTGATGAAAACATTACAATGGCAGATTTAAAGGGAACATTAGATTTAATAGCGAAAAGAGTCTTTGGTGAACAAACAAAAACGAAATTTAGACCGCATGATTTTCCATTTACTGAACCAAGTGCTGAAGTCGATGTTACTTGTTTCAAATGTGGCGGCGAGGGTTGTCGATTCTGTAGTGGTAATGGTTGGATTGAAATTTTAGGTTGTGGTATGGTTCATCCAAATGTATTAGAAGAATGTGGTATTGATTCAGAAAAATACAGTGGTTTTGCCTTTGGTATGGGTATTGATCGGATTACAATGCTAAAGTATGAAATCGATGATATTCGAATTTTATTTGAAAATGATGTTAGGTTCTTAAAGCAGTTTTAATAGGAGGGTATAAATGTTAGTTCCAATTAATTGGTTAAATAATTATGTAAAAATAGATGACATGACAATAGACCACTTAGAAAAAGAATTAATTATGAGTGGTTCAAATACAGAAGGTGTTATGAACTTAGCAGAGGGTTTTGAAAACATTGTTATTGGTCAAATCGAAACAATTGAAAGCCATCCCAATGCTGATACTTTATTTGTTATGCAAGTGAATGTAGGAAAAGAAAAAATTCAAATTATCACCAGTGCGACAAATTGTAGTGTAAATGATTATGTGCCTGTAGCACTCGATGGCGCTATTATTGCTGACGGTACAAAAATTAAAAAAGGAAAACTTCGTGGTGAAGCTTCCGAGGGTATGTTATGCTCATTAGAAGAGATGGGCTTTAATAAAAGTGTTATTCCTCAAAAATATGTCCATGGTATTTATATTTTAAATGGAGAATATACTTTAGGAGAAGATATTAAAACAGCTCTTCAGTTAGATGACCCAATAATAGAATTTGAAATTACACCGAATCGACCAGATTGCTTAAGTATATTAGGTATGGCAAGAGAAACATCTGCAACTTTTGATAAAGCATTAAATTTACCAGATTTATCTATTAATAAAGAAATTGAAGATGTGAATGATTATGTATCCATAACAATTGAAGATGAAGATTTATGTGCAAGATATGCTGGTCGTGTTATTAAGAACGTTGAAATTAAAGAGTCGCCTTCCTGGTTACAATTGGCTTTAATGAAAGCAGGGGTACGTCCAACAAATAATGTTGTAGATATTACAAACTATATTATGCTTGAATATGGACAACCCATACATGCTTTTGATTTAGATACTTTAGAAGGTAATCAAATCATCGTTAGAAGAGCAAAAAAAGATGAAAAGATTGTTACATTAGATGATGTCGAACGAAAGTTAACGACTGAACAATTAGTTATCTGTGATGCCAAACAGCCTGTAGCAATTGCTGGGATTATGGGTGGCGATGAAACAGAAGTTAAACAGGGAACAAAAAATATTTTAATTGAGGTAGCAAACTTTGATGCAAAAAATATTAGAGAGTCCTCAAAAAGCTTAGGGTTAAGATCTGAAGCCTCTTCAAGGTATGAAAAAGGTATTTCACCATCAATAATAAAAGACACTGCTGCACGTGTGTGTCACTTAATAGAAAAATTAGGTGCTGGTACAGTTGTGAAAGGTATTATTGATGAATATCCTAGAAAAGTTGAAGCCAAAAAAGTTAAAATACGAGTAAAACGTGTCAATGATTTATTAGGAACAAAAATAAGTGCTGAAGAAATGATGACTATCTTAGAGAAATTAAGTATTAAGACAAAGTTAGAAGATGATGATATCATTGCTACGCCGCCACTTTTTAGATTAGATTTAAATAAAGAAATTGATTTTGTTGAAGAAATCGCAAGAATTTTTGGCTATGAAAATATTGAAAAGACGCTTCCGGCTGGTAACACTTGGGGAGATAAGACTTATAGTCAGAAATTAGAATCAAAGACAAAGGAAATTTTGTTTTCCAATGGTGTTAGTGAAATAACGACTTATTCATTTGTGAGCCCATCGATTTTAGATGATTTACGTCTTTCAAAGGAAAGTTATTTACGACGTTTTGTTGAATTAGAAAATCCTTTAGGAGAAGAATTTAGCATGATGCGTACAACTTTACTTGCCAATATGCTAAAGGTTATTAAGAATAACTATAACAGAAATATAAAAGAAGCAAGATTATTTGAACTTGGAAATATTTTTATACCAAAACAAGTACCTGTAATTGATGAACCTTATGAAAAGAAAAGGTTGGTTATTAGTAGTTATGGTGAGTCAGAGACTTTCTTTACTCTAAAAGGTATTTTAGAAAACACATTAGAAGGTTTAGGTATAGAGGGGTATCGGTTATTAAAAGAAAAAAACAATCCGACGTATCACCCAGGAAAATGTGCTACCATTGAATCAAAAGGAAAGATTATTGGTACAATCGGTGAAATGCATCCTAAAACAATGGAAAACTTTGATGTAGACGAACGCATTTATATGATTGACTTAGATTATGATGAAATTTTAGAGCAATCAAATGTTGAGATTAAGTTTGAATCAATTCCTAAGTATCCTTCTATTGAGCGAGACATTGCATTATTGGTTAATAAAGATGTTTCTCATCAAGAAATTATTGATGTTATAAATAATTATGGTGGCGAATATTTAGCCAAGGTATCTCTTTTCGATATTTATGAAGGCGAACAAATTGATGAAGGTTACAAATCAATGGCATATAATTTAATTTTTAGATCAAAGGAACGGACTCTAAAAGAGAAAGAAGTAACTGAGAAATACGAATTGATTATTGAAAAAATAGAAGATGAATTAGATGCAGAATTAAGATAAGTATTAAAATTAAAAAAAGGGGATTTACATTTAATTAACTAAATGTAAATCCCCTTTTAGCTTGTAATTTAACCTTTTTTATCAAAATGTGTTCTGCCATTTTTTAATACTTTTTCTTCATATAATTTTTGTAAGTGCTCAATCAAACCGTTCTTTTCAAAGATAAAATCTACATAGGTATAAGATTCTTTTAATTTTTCTTTCAAAAGTGTTGAGTTGACCTTTATTAAATTGCGCCCACTTATACGAATGCCAATTTGATTTAAATTCAAATTTTTTAAGTTCATCTTTTAGTTTAATATGTGTATTCGCATTGAATTCATGGTCATGATTTAATAAATTAATATAATGATCATTATAAGATTTTACTAAATCTACAATTAAGTCAACCATTTGGTTGATGGGGTACTTATGAAATAGTTCATTTTGTCTTTTTTTATCTCTCTTTTGTCTTAGTGAATGATAAAATTCATCAATAATTGTTAAGTAATTTTTAGATTCAGACATTTGATTGGCAAAAGTATTTTCGGTCTTTTGAATCTTAGCTGTTGTTGAATGGTGCGATCGATAATTTGAGTACAAAATTCTATTCATATTGTTTGTTTTTTGAATATTCATAAGTCCACCTCCTTATTTATATTATCGGCAACATTTCTAATTTTTTTATTTTTAATTTTATGATAAGATAGGATAAAGGAGGATTTTTATGAAAAAATTTATTAATAGTATAAAAAATGAATTGATTAATCACGAAAGGACTAATAATAAAGATATATTAATGATTAACAATTTCTTTAATTCAAAATCAAATATAAGTAATATTATTCGACTTATACAAAACGAAAATTTTGATTCAAATAAAATATTTTCAATATTCCAACCTTTATTAGAAGTTATTTCAGACAATGGGTTACCAATGCGTCCCATGGAGCATTTTTATGAAGCGACTTTAGTGAAGAATTTTCCTGATGTTTTAGATACACCCTTGGATCAGTCCTACGAGAAAGTAACTTTTATTTATTTAACTTTATTAAGAGTGTTTTTAGACTATGAAAAAAACAACAATATTGAAACTTGGGAAAGTAAATATTCAATTGATTTTCTTACAAGAGAAGAAATAAGCGAATTGGAATCGCCTATGGAATATGTAAATTTTATAAAATATTATAAAGAAGACTTTGTTGAAGAAATGATGAAGCTAAATCAAGAAGTGAAAGGCTATTCAACCTTTAAACATGTTTGTGGTGTTCATTATTTAAGCCTCAATATTGCAAGGCAGTTAAAATCAATTGGGGTAAAAGTTGATTTAGGTCGTGTATCTGGTGCAGCAGCAGGGCATGACATTGGTAAGTTTGGTTGTAAAAAAGATGAACAAAATCGTGTAGCATACTTTCATTATTATTATACTGGTGAATGGTTTAAAAAACGTGATATCATATATATTCGAAATGTAGCCATTAATCATTCAACTTGGGATTTAGAATTAGAAAATTTATCCCTAGAAGCATTAATATTAATATATGCTGATTTTCGTGTAAAATCTGTTAAAGATTCTGTTGGCAATGAGCATATGAAATTTTATTCCTTAAAAGATGCCTTTGGTGTTATACTCAATAAGCTTGATAATGTAGATGAGGCTAAGGAAAATCGGTACCGTAGAGTTTACGATAAATTATCAGATTTTGAAGCTTTTTTACTCGACTATTCAATTAATATTGAACCAAATGAAACATTGAACAAACCATTATACTCAAAAGATAAGCTATATTCAACTATGCAAGGTGATGAAATTGTAGAAAATTCAGTTTATTTATCAATTCAACACAATATAAATTTGATGTATAAGTTAAGAAATGAAACATCTCTTAATAAATTATTAGAGGAAGCTAGAAATACTAGAAATTCAACAGTAACAAGAGGATATATTGAAGCTTTTGATCGGTATTCTACTTATTTAACTCAAAAACAAAAAATTATAATTATTGAATTTTTATATAACAATCTTGTTTCAAAAGAAGAAGATGTTAGAGAACTGTGTGGAAAACTGCTAGGTAAGCTCATTGCTACTTATGATGAAAAGTTAAGAAAGGAACTACCTAAAGGTGCTGTTCTAAAGGAAACGGATTATACAACTATTCGTTTGTTTAAAGAATATATAGAAAAATCTTTAACACCTCCGAAAACTGTCATAGAAAAACACGAAGATTTAATTGGTTATAGTTTGAGAGAAATCATTTTAGGGTATTTTGATAATATTGATGAAGAATTGTTTAGTGAAAGTATTGATCTTTTAATTGGATATTTTAATGACCCAGAATTGTCAGGGAAGAAAGAATTTTATTTATTGAAGTTAACACGAATTCTTAAATATGAGCATTTTAAACTTTATCAGATGACAGATGTGATAAATTTTGTTATGAAATTAGTTTTCGCAAGTGATAAGAAATTAAAATTGCGTGCCCTCAATGCCTTTTACGAAATATATCCGTATATCAATGAAGAAGATTTTGAAAAATTTCATATTCGCGAACTAGTAAGTGATGGGGTTTTTAATAAAAAAGACCCAGCGGAAAATTTTGCTTGGTTTAAATTAGCTGAGACCATTAATAGTGATGAAGAAGTAATAGATCAATATAGACAAATCTGTTTAGAAGATTTGAAATATACTTCAGAGATCTTTTTAAGTAATTTAAAAACTGCCACATATCCAATACAAAAAAGATTTCAAATCGAATTATTACTTAGAAATACAATATTACATGATTATCAAAACATATTCTATGCAGCCCAACACTTATGCAATTTGCTAAAAGTGAGTGCCTTAGAAAATGTTCGAAATACAGCAGGTAAAAGTTTGATTAAGATTTTTCCCTATTTATCCTTCGAACAGAAGAATGATATTGTTGTTGAGTTAATTCGATCCCTTGAAATGGAAAGTTATGAATTTACAAAGTATATTCCCTTGTATTTAGGCGAGTTATTGTTGCATCTAAAGCCAGTTGAATTTGACGAAATTATTGACCACTTCTATGAACAGATTGAAACAAATAACTCAAATTTAATTGCTTTATTTCAAAAAACCGCTGGTGTTTCAATTGTAAAGTATACAGATTATCGAAATGTATTCATTGGCACTGAAGAGAGTCATAATGAAAGATTAATTCGTTTATTAGGTATTATACTTTCAGGTTTTTCTCATGACGAATCCTTTGTGAAACAAATGGCTTTAAATGTTATTGGATCAGATATATTTAAAACTAATAAATTATCTTTAGAAGAGAAAAAAGTGATTTTCGATATGATTATTAAAAAATTAATCACTCTGATTATCCAAACAGATGAATCGCATGATTTGGTATTTATAAATAATTCCTCTGCTTTAAAGGAAATTTATAACTTCATATCTGAATATCGTTTTCAAAATGGTGAACTAACGAAGGAGTTTAGTAGAAAAATTGCTTTTTTCCCTGGCGCTTTTGATCCTTTTTCTAGAAGTCATCGTACAATTGCAGTTGAGATTCGAAATATGGGATTTGAAGTGCATTTAGGGGTAGATGAATTTTCTTGGTCGAAAAGTACACAACCAAATATTATTCGAAGAAATATTATTGAACGTTCAATAGCAAAAGAGTTTGGCATTTATACTTTGCCGAAAGAAATTTCAGTGAATATTGCCAATGAAGTTGATTTAGAAAATTTGAAAAATGTTTTTCCTAAAAATGTAGTCTATTTAGCCGTTGGAAGCGATGTTCTTGTGAATGCATCAGCTTATAAAGGGAATTTTGGAACAATTTTAGAATTTCCCCATGTAGTATTTGAAAGACCAAATATGATGAGTACAAAGGATTTTAAAGTACTAAAAAAAATCTTTAAAAAATTAAACGATAAATCTATGCGTTTAACTTTGAGCGAAAAATACGAACATATTTCTTCGACACAAATTAGAAATTATATTGATACCAATCGGGACATTTCAGATTTGGTAGATTCCTTTGCGGAACGTTATATTTATACAAATGGATTATATAAAAAGGAACCTCAATTTAAAAATATTATTAATGCAAAGTCTCTTGGTGTGGAATTAATTGAAAGTTTTGATGACAAAATTTTAAAAGAATTAAGTAAATTAAGTAATATTCCTAATGAACTAATGTATGAACAATTAAAAAAAGCTACTAATAAACCAAGGTTTAGAATAATCATAATAAGAAATATTGAGAACAATAATAGAATCATTGGTTATTCAGGCTTTCGATGGATTCGTTCATCAGAAATTCATTTAGAAATAGAAAATAATGAGTTGATGAATTACGTAATTGATCAATCTTCTGGTCGAATTGTGGCGCTTAATTTTATATTTGCCAACGCTAATTCTAAGATTGATGATATTTATCAAATGGTATTATCAGAAACATTATCCTTTTTAATCTCTAGAGATTATAGTTATTGCGTGTATATTGAAAAGATTAGAGAAGAATTGAAACCCGAGATGTCTGAACTCTTTTTAAACCAAGGGTTTATAAAGGTACCTGAAATTAGTTATAAAATTCAACCTTTTGCAGTGAGTTTAACCTCACCAATCGTTCTAAATCTCGATGTTGGTTCAATGTTTAAAGATGATTATCGTAAGAATAAAAATATTGTAGCAGTAATAAAAAATACACGTAGAAATTTACAACGGGCTATTGCTAAACTTTATCCGGGAAAACTAATTGTAAATTATAATCGTACGATGCTTTATGAGAATTTAATTAAAGAAGTTTGTGAAGCAAATAATGTACCTATTCAATCATCTAAGGAGAAAAATTATGGAGAAGCCATGTGTGTACCTTTTGGGGCGATATTTAAAAGGGTAATCATTCCTAATACAGTAACTAAAACTTTACATGTTGAAAAATATTTCAATAAAGATTTATCCTTCCATGAGATTATGGCATCACCATACTACATGGATATTGATAATCAAATTAAGATGATTAAATCTTTTAATCGACCAATTATTTTAGTAGATGATTTATTAAACAAAGGTTATCGATTAAAAGTTCTTGAACCGATACTTAAAAAATATGATATAAAAGTTGAAAAACTGATTGTTGGTATTATGAGTGGTAAAGGAAAAGCATTGATTGAAAACAAAGACTACGATGTTGTATCACCTTATTTTTTACCTAGTTTAAAAGTTTGGTTTTATGAAAGTAAATTATATCCATTTATTGGTGGTGATGGTGCTTGGAAAGAAAAATTACCAATGCGAAATTTCATTGAGTCTATTAATATGATGATGCCATATACTTATCCCCATTATATTAAAGACGCAAGTAGAGAGGATATTATGAACTTATCTGAAGTGGCTTTAAAGAATGCTTATGATATTATGCGTGTTGTTGAATACGAATATCAAATTTTTAACCACCGCATGCTAACACTTGAGCGATTAGGGGAAGTATTAATTAATCCAAGGTTTCCTGATAAAGGAGATAATATGTATTATGATATGCATGTTAAGCCAAGTGATTACATCTCTGAAGATATGAATTTACTAAAAAGATTAGAGTAGTTCTAGTGAAAAAAGCTCTCCTTGAGGGCTTTTTTCTTGTACAAATAAATAAAATGTGATAATATAACGCAAACGATTGCATAAGGAGGAAAAAATATGATTAATAAGTACGCATTTAGACACAAACCCAAAAGTAATATGTGTTTTGCCTATAATGAAAATGAAATAGAGATTCGTTTTCAAGCCAAAACAAATGATTTAACAAAGGTAAAATTATATTATGGTGATAAGTATGATTTAGAAACCTTTGAAACAATAGAAATGGAGAAAATATTCTCAGATTATGAGTTCGATTATTATGTTGCAAGAGTAAGTGTAGAAACTAAAAGATTAGCTTACCGATTTAATTTGTATGCTGGTAAATTAATTGGATATTATACTGAATGGGGATTCGTTAAAGATATTGATATGACGGATGAGTTAATTATTCAAAAATATTTAATGCATTTTCCATATATCAATAAAATTGATGTGCATGAGGTACCAAAGTGGGTAAAAGGAGCAGTATTCTATCAAATCTTCCCAGAACGATTTTATAATGGAAATGATGCACTCAGTCCTAAAAATAAAGTCGAGTGGGATGCAAAACCGACACGAGAGAACTTCTTTGGTGGCGACTTAGAAGGAATCTATGAAAAATTAGATTATTTGTCAGATTTAGGTGTTGATGCTATTTATATGACACCAGTTTTTGAAGCGACAACAAATCATAAGTATGATACCATTGATTACTTTAAAATTGACCCACACTTTGGCGACAAGGAAACACTAAAAAAATTAGTTAAAAAAGCCCACGCGCTAGACATAAAGGTTGTTCTTGATTCAGTTTTTAATCATTCAGGTTATAAGTTTGATAAATTTTTAGATGTTAAAAAGAAAGGTGAAAAATCTAAATATAAAGATTGGTTTTATATTAAAGACTTCCCCGTGGACGAAAAAAAATTAAACTACGAAACTTTTGGATTCGAACCTAAAATGCCGAAATTAAATACTTCAAATGAAGAAGTATATAATTTTCTATTAGATGTTGCAACATACTGGATCAACGAAACGGATATTGATGGTTGGCGATTAGATGTAGCCAATGAAATAGACCATGAGTTTTGGAGAAAATTTAGAAAAGCAGTAAAAAAAGTTAAACCAGATGCCTATATTGTAGGTGAAGTATGGCATAATTCTTACCCTTGGTTAGAAGGGGATCAATTTGATGCAATAATGAATTATCCAATTCAAACGGCTTGTTATGAATATTTTGCTAAGGAAAAAATTGATCTAGAGACATTTAAATATAAGGTAAATAGAACATACTTTGATTATTCTACTCAAGTGAATGAAGTGATGATGAATTTACTCGATAGTCATGATACACCACGATTTGTTACTGAAGCAAATGGTGACCAACGCGCTTTAGTGATGGCCTTTGTATTTGAGCTGTTTTATTTAGGGTGTACATCTGTCTATTATGGAACGGAAATTGGATTAGATGGTAAAGGTGATCCAGACTGTAGAAAGGCAATGCCATGGGACGAAAAAAAATGGGATAATAAATTACTAGAAGAATACAAGCAATTAATCAAAGTTTCCAATGACAATGAAGTTTTTAAAAACGGTGACTTTCGTTGGATAAAAAATAAGAATGTTCTAGCTTTTAAACGTAAAAATAATACTGCTGAAATTCAAATATATATTAATAATAGTGGAAAACGACAGAAGATAAGTCCGGACAATTCAAACGATTGCAAAGATTTAATGAGAAATATAAAAATTAATAAAAACGCTAAAATCAGCCTTTTACCCGGAGAATATTTAATTATTAAAGTAATTTAACTAAATTTCATTTGACAAGGTTTTCCTGGATATGTATAATTGTAATGCAAACGATTGCAACAATAATTAATCGAAAGGGGAATTTTAATGAAAAAGTTTTTAGTTTTAGTATCAGTACTAGTATTGTCATTTTCTTTAGTGGCATGTTCATCAGACGAAGCGTCTGTTAATGATGAGGGCACTAATGAAGAGGCAACGTCAGAAGAGTCATCAAATGGACCAATTGAATTAACACCTGAAGAGGGGGCCAGTTTAACCGTATGGGAATCACAAGGACCAGAAGGTGAATTTATGAAAATGGTCGGCGAAAAGTTTAAAGAAGAATACGGTGTTGAAGTGGTCTATGAAGAAGTAGATTTTACTGAATCTGTTACAAGATTACTTCAAGATGGACCTGCTGGTGTTGGGGCCGATGTATTTGCGATGCCACATGACCGTTTAGGAGAAGCTTATTCAGCTGGTATCGTTTATCCAAATGTTATTAGTAAAGAACGGGTAAATAATGATTTTGTAGATGCTGCAAGAATTGCAACATCTTATGAAGGTGAGTTATACGGTTATCCAACAGGAATCGAAACATATGCATTATTTTATAATAAAGATTTAATGGAAGAAGCGCCAAAGACTTACGCAGAAATCGTAGAATTTGGAAAAACATATAATGATCCAGGAAATAATAAATATGCATTATTATGGGATGTATCCAATGCATACTTCTCCCATCAATTTGTTGCAGGAAATGGCGGATATATATTTGGTGATGAAGGTAGTAACGCAAAGGATGTTGGGTTAGCGACTGAAGAATCGATTGCAGGTTTAGAAGAAATGGTAAGTTTAAAAGAAATATTACCATTACAAGCAGGCGATGCTAACTACGATGTAATGGATGGATTATTCCAAGAAGGAAAAGTAGCTACTATTATTAATGGGCCATGGGCTGTACAAGGTTATAAAGAGGCTGAAGTGAATTTTGGCATAGTGGCATTACCATTATTAGAAAATGGTAACCATCCAAAATCATTTTCAGGTGTAAGAGGTTTATATGTAAGCGCATTTAGTGAATATCCACAAGCAGCACAATTATTTGCACAATTTGCGATATCTGATGAAATGTTATTAGAGCGATTTAAGTTAACAGGACAAATCCCTCCAGCTAAAACATTAATGGATGAAGATGTTATTGCAAATGATGAGTATGTTGTTCCATTCTTAGAACAAGCGCAATATGCAGCGCCAATGCCTTCAATTCCAGAAATGGGTACTGTTTGGGATCCATATGCTGCAGCTTTAGCATCAGCATGGAATGGCGATCAAACACCAGAAGAGGCAATGAAACAAGCTGCCGAAACAATCAATGAAGCTATAAAATCACAAGAAAACTAAAATGAAATATTTAATTAAGGTTTAGCATTTTGCTAAACCTTTTTTGAAGAAATCTCATAAGAATATGAGATTTCTTCAGGAATAGAATAAGTGGAGGGATATATGAAACGAGTAAAAAAATCCATGATTTTATCTTCGATTTTCATGGGCATGGGACAGTTTTATAATAAAGATTATGTTAAAGGCGTTTTATTTTCTTTAGTAGAAATCATATTTCTATTTAGATTACCAGGAATATTTAATAGTATTCATGGACTAATCACTTTAGGGGAAGAGCCGCAGAAGTTTATGAATGGTGTCATTGTACAGGGTGATCATTCCATTTATATGTTAATTAATGGAGCCATTACATTAATTGTAGTCACTTTATTTGCAATTATATATGTTTATAATATTAATGATGCACAAAAAACTGCGAAAGTAGTAGAAGCAGGAAAAAAGCCTTTAAAACCAAAGGCTTTCATTAAGAAAATTTTAGACAGAAATTTCCCTCAATTA
>Ga0136557_1000848_pt1 | contig 21670 bp, 9 predicted proteins | sample AntRauTorckE6832_FD_104796 | JGI IMG/M metagenome (GOLD analysis project Ga0136557, IMG submission 104796) | Saline lake microbial communities from Rauer Islands, Antarctica - Metagenome Torckler E6 #832 | ecosystem: Environmental > Aquatic > Non-marine Saline and Alkaline > Saline | place...
ACCGACCCACTGCGGCAACGGCGACTGATGGCCCGCGTGCCGGTAGCAGAGGTCTGGGGTGTCGGGCGTAAGCTCACCGCCAAACTCCACGCGATGGGCATCGTCACCGCGTTACAATTGGCGGATACCGACCTGGCGACACTCAGAAACCGTTTTTCGGTTGTACTGGAACGAACCGCCCGGGAGCTCAACGGCATTCACTGTTTGCCGTGGGAGAGTGCACCGCCGCCGAAAAAGCAGATCATGTGCTCTCGATCGTTCGGCCAACCCATTCAGGCTCTGGCAGATCTGGAAGAAGCGGTGGCGCACTATGCCAGCAGAGCGACAGAAAAACTCAGGGGCGGTCAGCAATACGCCGGGGAGCTGATGGTGTTTGTCCGTACCAATCCCTTTAAAACAACGGCCTCCCAATACTCAAGAAGTGCCTCTATCCGCCTGATAAACGCCACTCAGGATTCCCGCGTTTTAGTGCAACAGGCGTTGAATCTGCTCCGATCCATGTATCGTGAGGGTTACGACTACGCCAAGGCCGGCGTGATGCTCAGTGAACTGATGGATGAAACCGGCCTGCAGGACGACTTGTTTGAAACAGCGGATGCCGGCACATCCAGTGCGGAGAAGTCTCAGAGGCTGATGGCTATGATGGACGAGATCAACCGGAAATCCAGGGCAACCCTGTATATGGCCCGAGAGGCCGGGCCAGGAGTTTATGCCATGCGGCGCGCGCATCTGTCGCCGGCATACACGACGGATTGGCAAGCGTTACCGGGTGTTGGGTAGCACGCGAATTCCCCGTTAACAGGGGGCGTGTTCATAGATCGGTTAAGTCTGCGGTTTTTCACTGCAAAGATGGCCTGACGAAGGAGGTCTGCAATGTGCGGTCGCTATAATGTAACGAACTCGCCCGAAATCAGAACACTGATGGAAGAGCTCGGGCTGCCCAGTATGGCGCCAACGCCCCAGCACAATGTACCCCCCGGAGGAATCGGGGAATTTGTCATGGAGGCGGCCGGAGACCGCCACCTGCTACCAGGGATCTGGTCCTTACTGATTGAGCCCAGGCCAGACGGTCATGGTTATCGACCCAACCCGAAATTCCAGACGTTTAACGCTCGCAGCGATCGGTTGACTAGCAGTCCACTCTGGAAAAAAGCGTATCCCTCAAAGCGCTGCATCGTACCGGTTAGCGCTTTCCATGAGTGGAAAGGCAAGCAGGTCTACAACATTCACCCGGAGAATAGGGCCACAGCGTTGGCAGGGCTCTGGCAATCCTGGCATTTCGGGGATGAGCAGGTGAATTCGTTCACGGTTATCACCCTTCCGCCCCATCCGAAGTTCAGCCATATTCACCCGAAAAGCATTCCCCTCATGCTTAAGCCTGAGGAGTTTGATCTGTGGCTGGATTCAGCCTTCGATCAGGTGGATGCATTTCAGAAATTGGTTAAAACCCATATTTCTGCGCCTCTCGTTTGCCAGGCAGTGCGAAGTACCAAATCTTTGGAACCGATGGGGGAGGCTGAAGTGATCCCCGCCGATGAGTAACGGCTGCCTATTGCCAGCATGAGTTTGAGGCAAAAAACCAGTTTTCTGGCTTCCTCTATCAAGCTTGACTAGAGTGACGCCACAGAATCCGTTGTCTGCCCCGATGGAAAACCTGGCAAGGAAAGCACCATGTCCAACACCGCCGTCCGTTACCTCACGATGCTCCGAATGGTGCCTCGTTATCCACGCTCAATCACAACCAGCGAACTTGCGGCTCGGTTGGAGGATCGAGAGTTCTCCGTGACCATGCGCTCTATTCAAAGGGATTTGGAAAAACTGAGCGCTTATTTTCCGTTGCAGGTCGATGAGAACACTCGGCCTTATGGCTGGTCGTTCGATCGCGAGGCCACGATCAATGTTATCCCCGCACTGGACTTGCCCGCTGCACTCACGTTTGAGTTGGCAAGAGCTTACCTGACCCCTATCTTGCCCCCGAGGGCACTTTCCCATCTGAAGCCCCACTTCGATGAGGCCCAGAAGTCACTGGTCAGAGGTAAAAATCCGCTTGGAAAATGGCCAGACCGCGTGCGGGTGATAAACCGAGGGCTCAGTGGCCAGCGCCCCGCGATCAATGCGGATGTTCTCGAAACGGTAACGGAGGCTCTGCTGAAGGATTACCAGTGCAGCCTGACCTACCAGGCGAGAACCTGGCCGGCACCGGAAGACATTCGCGTGCATCCGTTTGGATTGATATTTCGCGATCCCAACGTTTATCTCATTGGAATGATTGATGGCCGGGAAGGCTTCCGCCAGTTGGTACTTCACCGTGCGTCAGCTGGAGAACTGGTCGAAGAGCCTGTTGAGCGGCCGGAAGATTTTGATCTGGACCTCTACATTCATTCCGGCGCCATGGGCATACTCAAATCCAGGGAGCCGATATTTTTACACCTTCGATGTGATAAACCGGCCCTAAACCATCTGATGGAATCTCCACTTGGCTTTGACCAGGTCACGAAGGATATCGACGAAGAGACCTTCGAAATCAACGTGACCGTTGGTGATACCCAGGATCTTCGCTGGTGGCTGATTGCACAAGCAGTCCATTGCGATATTGTTAAGCCGGACTGGTTACGCCAGGAGACTGCATCCACCCTGGCGCAAGGTCTCGCGCGCACACGGGGCTGACGAATCGCCAAAAGGCTATGAACCGACAACGGTAACTTCTCTAACCTTAAACGATACGTACTACCTGGTTCCCGATGCCGCAATAAAAAACTTCTGTTCTATCAATTATGGCACCGTCTCTCCGCTTCAACGTGCGCAACCTCCCAGCTTTCGTTATTAGTAGGCATGCCATTGTCACCCAGCGGCGAAACCCCCAACGCTTTTCGACGATTGTTTACCTTGGCAACGTACTCAGCACTCATTGGGTTTTTGCCCCGGCGGCGGTCTTTGGCATCTGAAATAGAATCCATTTGGTCGTCGTATTCCTCCGGAAACATTTCGAAGTGAACTTCCCTGGTGAGCGATTTGAGCTGATCCAGCTTAAAAACCTCCTCCGCACTCAGGCCTTTGACGGCTTCTGCACGCTTCTTAGCCATTTCTTTTCCTGCACGGTTCATACGTTTTCTCCCTATTTTTACGCTCTATTGCCAGACTAGCAGGGCAAAGCGACTCCATGTGTCGCGTATCCGTTTTAAGGTGGAATCAATAAAGGAGGGTGAAATGAACACATACCTAACCACCGACCAAATCTCCAGAGCCTTGTTTGAAAGTGACCCGATGCACACCTGCTGCAAGGAAAACGACTGTTACGACGAATACGACTACGTCGCCCAAGACGTGGCCAAGCGCTTGCAGGCAGGGCAGTATCTCGCCGCCGCCCTGGAAAAAGAAATCGGTCACTGGTTTTATGACGGCGGTCCATTCAATACCGCCGTGCTGCAGCCAGTCATCAACGAACTGGAAGGAGCCAGCCATGATCGATAACTTCAAAACCGACCTGGTGCTGCGTACTGCCGCCATCCCGCCGGAGGAGATCCTGAAGGCTATGGGCTATCAAAAGCCAACCTCCGCCAATTTTGAGCGCCTGCAGAACGTATTGGAAAGTCCGGAGTTCGGCCTTAACGATAGCGGCTTCGATTTCAAATACAGTAGCGAGGGTTTTCTGCGGGCGCTTTGCACCGTCACTGGCATGGGTATGCCGCTGGCAGATCAACGCATCACCCGAACCAGGAAATATCTGGAAGAAGAGCGCACAGCTTTCAAGCCTTACATCTGGATAGACACGGCATTCCAGCGCAAAAGCCAGCCCCTCTTTGCCCTCGCGGTCTGTGAACACCAGCGCTACCTGGATTTCCCCAAAGGCTTCTGGCGATTGTCTATGGACAGACAGCTGGGCAGAGCGCAGTGTCGTGTTCGGGAACATATCTACGAAACGGGCGGTGACCTTGGCATTTGGGGTGAGATCCAGCACTATTGGTTTTATTACAAAAAAGATGAAGCCTACCTGTTGGCTCAAAATGGCGAGGTGCTGGGCAAGCGCGAAGGGCCAGTACCCAATAAAGCCTCTGCAAGTCACGAAATAGAACTCATTACTTCCAGCGACCGCGAATCCATGCAGTAACCGGTGAAGGATCACTATCGATGTACGACTTGATTGGCGATATTCACGGCTACGCCACCGAGCTTAAAGCGCTGCTCACCAAAATGGATTACCGAGAGATTGATGGCGTTTGGCGGCACCCGGACGAGCGCCAGGTGATTTTCCTGGGTGACTTTGTGGATCGCGGCCCAGAGCAGGTTGAAACGGTTCAGATTGCCAAAGCGATGGTCGATTCCGGCAATGCGTTGGCCGTGATGGGTAACCACGAATACAACGCGGTCGCTTGGGCTACGCCGGATCCGGAACAAAAGGGAGGGCATCTGCGCGCTCATACCGATAAGAACCAGAGTCAGCACCAGGAATTTCTGGATCAGGTAGGCGAGGGCAGCGAACTTCACAAACGCTTTATTAAGTGGTTTAAAACCTTGCCGGTTTACCTGGATCTTCCGAAACTGCGAGTCGTTCACGCCTGCTGGCATCCTGAATATCTGAGCAAAATCGCTCAATATACGGATGATAAAAACCGGTTGCTTTCGGATGCATGGGAGCAAGCCAGCCGCAAGGGGAGTGAGGCTTACAATGCAATCGAAACCCTCCTAAAAGGCCTCGAAATACCTCTGCCGAAAGGCCACTACTTCCTTGATAAAGAAAAAAATAAACGCACCGACGTGCGAGCCAAGTGGTGGCAAACAGAAAAACTGACCTATCGCGATTTGGCTATGGTGCCTGGCTCAGAGATCGACAAGATTCCTCACGACCCAGTGGAGGCGCACATTCTGCCTGGCTACGACGGGAAAAAGCCGGTGTTTGTTGGCCATTACTGGAGGACCGGGGAGCCTGCGCCATTGAGTGAGCATATTGCCTGCTTGGACTACAGCGTGGCAGGCACTCACGGCGGCAAATTATGTGGGTACCGATTCGACGGTTGCCAAACGCTTAATTCCGCCAAGTTCATCTGGGTTGACGCGTAACCGCATGTAAATTTTGGAAAAACGTTGTATTTGCGAATTTTAGTGGCGTCTTTAACCCGCTACAGTCGGGAGCAGAGCATTAGAACTAAGGCTCAATAAGAATATAAATAAAGGGATTTTTCATGGACGTAGGCAACAGAAGCAAATCCAAGGCTTGGATTAAAGAATTCCTCTTTGTCAGAGGAATGATTGCAGGGCCGGATGCCACGCCGCTGTATCAGTATCACGTTACCGATGATGAGTACTCAGGGTTGCCCTCAGTTCTAAAGCAATCCCTTCCGGATATTGAGAGCCCCTCATATTCCCCGTATTGGTCAGCAGCCTTCTGTTTATTTGTCGCAGAAAAATATCGAAGAGAATATGACGGCTCTGGCCTTGGTTGGTCATGGAGCGGCTTCGAAAAGCCGCTTTCAGTCAAACTATCGAGCTTGCTTCATAGGGAGGTCGTCAACAAAGGGTTGGAGTTTTGGAAGCGCCCAATTCGGCTGAGGTCTAACGGCTACGATTATTTGGGTTCGTTATTCGATGAGGGAGGGTTGCCCTGGAAGTTAATCCAAAGCGAGACACACGGGTTTGGCCGTGCGGTCAGGGGATCCGTCGCAAACTACTATCGCGTCAAGCAGGCAGGTGGTGACGTTGTCTCGGTTATCTTAAATTATGCGCAGTATTTTCCGCAAACCTTCCGAACTCATGAGAAATACCTTCTGCTTGCATCGATTATTGAATGGGTGATGGGATTGGCAGAGTCCTATCCAATATCCACAGTCGATAATCCCGCCGATTATCTGGATGAAAATGCACCGGGCTGGAGGAAACAGTCACCCCTGCCAGTCGGCGAGAATAATGCCCGCAATCTGATTAATGAGTGGCTTATAGATGCAGGCAAGAGTAGGGCGGCGAAAAAACTTCTGGAGGCGGATGAGAAAAACTACACCTGCGAACACTGGTTGAAGGGTCACTTTGCCAATTGGTCTATCCAAACGGAAGCTTTTCTGCCCGCTGAGATTGATATCGAACTGGAAGGACAAACCATCCAAAGTACCAGGCTCGAGATTGCCTTCTATGAGGGCGACAGTCTGCTTAAGCGCTCTGGAATTGCCCATGGCAAGGTCAGCGATGACCGTTCGAAGATCACGGTCAAGATCAGCTCTCGTGCAATCTCTGTTGTTCGGTCGAGAGCGGAGTTGCCGCTGACTGTGCAATTTCTCTCCAATGGTCAGCGTATTCACGCCTGCTATTTCGAAGGCAGTGAAGTTGATTACGCCAATCTGCCGATGATTTATGTGGAGGAGGGGGATCAACTAAAGCTTCTTTCAACGGCATCAGTGACCATACCGGCTGCGCACGCGGTGGTTAGGATTCCGCAAGGGCTGGCGCTTGAAGATGAGGTTGACCACCATATATTGGGAGAGGACCAGCGCGGTGGCAAATGGATTGATGTTGCCGATGACATGACTTTCACTGGCCTGGACTCAAAAGTCATCTTACGTTTCGATCCCAACGCAATCATCGAAAAGCCTGCGCTTGCTGGCACCGTGTCGCTCTATAGCACACTACCAAATCTCGTATATCGAGGATGGCCAAGTATCGAGGCCCAAGGTGGTGGTGAGGGCCAAGAGTATCGCCTCCTTGCCAACGGAACATCGATGCAATACGACTACCAACAAAATATGGTAGGAAGCTTTGCTTTGAGCGTGGTAGGAAGCTCAGGCGAAACCGTTCTTCGACGGAAAATCGGGGTTATACCTAAAGATCTGAGAATCTTGGCGGTTCCCGCATCTTCGAACAATCCAGCAAGGGTAATTCTTCGAAGCGCACAAAAGCTCAGCGTTAAATTGGTCGATGAAACTCTTAGAAGTGACGTGGAGGAATCATCCGATGGCATTGTTATCACAATGGAGCCATTGCATGGGCGCCAAGCTCCGGAGCGACTAAATATAGAAGCACGAGATGGTATTAGTCCGGGTGATCCCGTTGTTTTGAGAATCCCTTATCCGAAAACCGGGGTGCAGTTGTTCGACGATCGTGGGAATAGGTTTAAAGGGTCGCTAATCTCTTTAGACCAGCTCATTGAGATGTCAATGACACTCACCCCAAGGCCGGATACCAGAGAGCAGTTTTTCGTTTCGTTGGAATTGATCTGTCAGGATCTTCCTAACTTCCGTCGCTTTTATCCATTCGCTGTAAACAACCAGTCGCAGCAGATCAGCCTTTACGCATTCCAGGAAGATATTCAACAAATGTTGGGTACAACTTCGAACCAGGATGCATTCGTTCGGGTGCGTGTCGAGACAGATCGAATTCTGAAGCAACTGGATATTGTCCGTTATAACGCGAGGCTTCAAGGGCCGAATCCGATGGGCCGGATTGAAGTTATAGTAGATGCCTTGAGCGACGAGGGTGGACCGAGCGGAGTTTTAGGAATGCGCCTTGACGATCCCGGTGCTGCGTCAGTTAGTGTCCCTGAAAGGTCGTCTCAAGGCGTTGGTATGGGCGTATTTGAAATACCCCAGAAAATGATGAAAAACGGCCCTTGGCTGCTATTCCCTCCTGCCGATTCCAAAGTCAAGTTCCGTCCGACGGTATGGCTCACTGAGGACACGCAGGGCTACGCCGTAGCTTCTACCAAAACGCTTCATTCTGGGGCCAAGCAATTCCACCCGATTCAGAATCCCAACTCATTCGACGATGCGATCTCCGCAATGGCATGCGATTTGGCACATAGTGGCTGGGATTACCTTCGATCACTTAAAGATGATTATGGTGCATTGCCATTGTCCGCTTTTGAAAGCTGGAAGGCGCTGGGAAAAAACACCTCCAGTCTGGCCTGCGCAGTCTTCCGTCTTGAGTTGGATCCAGCATTCTGCAGGCGAATGAGTAACGAGCTTGCTGTCATCTGGGAAACGGTTTCCGTACAAACCTGGATAACGGCAAGGGCAGCCCAGCGAGACTTTATTCTGGAGCAGGGAATACCGGAAGCCTTTGCCGAGCAGCTCGTTGAGGACAGGATCTCCAATGTTTCAGGCACCATTCCGTGCTTTCTTCATCTCGCCAGGTACCTTAAACAGCCACAGCATGAAAATCTGGAGCAGGTGCCATATGTCTTTGCCAAGATGTGTTTTGGCGACTTGCGTCGTAATCACGCTGACGATCAGCGATGGCCCGAGTGGTTCAAGGTAGAGCTTACCAATTGGATTCACCAACAAGACTTGCCGGACGAGATTAAAATCCTGCCAGATGTTGGGTTCGCACGAGCTGTCGCATTTTTGCCTGTATTCATGGCCGCTGTGACCGCAGGAAAAGCTAAGTTTAGTGACCTAACAGATTCACTCCCAGAATTAAGGTTTGCTGTCCGAGTTCTTTCGGACTTTGACCGTGACGCCTGGTATGAGCCCACCTATTCTCTTGTACTCTCAAATCTTTTGCTCGAATCAGAACAATAAGGAATCAAAATGAGTGGTTACTTCAAGGATCTAATAAACCAATCATTGGAGCGCACCAGGGAGTCAACGCTCAGCATCCTGGGCGTAGGCGATTCAGGATTGCGTGCCCATCTCGCGAACCAAATGGGCAGCGAACTAGGAGCAGATGGGTGCTTCCTGGCTGCGCCGGTATTCGAGCACACGTTTGGATGGGAACCGGGAAAAGTCACCTTCAAGGCGCTTGAGGGGAACTTACTTAGTAGTGATATTATCAGCGCTCTGGCGCATTCTCCAAATGAAAACTACCGGTTCGATCCCAGCATAAAACCTTACACTCACCAGCTGACGGCCTGGCGCACTTTGCTTGCGGACGAACCCAGATCGGCAGTAATCACGACCGGTACTGGGTCAGGCAAAACAGAATGTTTCATGGTTCCGATCCTACAGGATCTGGTCAGGGAATATCGGGAGACGGGCAGGGCATTGGAAGGCGTCCGGGCGCTATTCCTATACCCGTTGAACGCGTTGATTAACTCGCAACGGGAACGCCTGGATGCTTGGACTTCACCGTTTGATAAGAACGTTCGGTTCTGTTTGTACAACGGGAATACCAAAGGCTCCAGATCTTCAGTTCGCAAAGAACAAGCGGTCTGTCCCAACGAGATACTCTCCCGGGAAGAACTTCGAGAGCATCCAGCTCCTATCCTGATGACCAATGCGACGATGCTTGAATATATGCTGGTGCGTCAGGTAGATGATCCGATTATTCAAAAGTCCCGGGAAGCTCAATCTCTGCGCTGGATCGTGCTCGATGAAGCTCATACTTACATCGGTTCGCAGGCCGCAGAGCTCTCTCTGTTGTTGCGCCGGGTAGTTGAGGCTTTTGGCAGAAAATCGTCGGATATTCGTTTCGTTGCAACATCTGCGACCATCGCAGATGAAGATGCAGAAGAACGGCTACGCGATTATCTTTCGGGGCTGGCCGGTGTTCCCACTAGTCAGGTCGTTGTTATTGGCGGACAGCGTCAGGTCCCTGCACTTCCGTTTGATGGTGATGACAACAAAATGTCATTGGAACAGTTGAAAGCCATTGAGACTGGGAACATCGTTTCTGGGAAGAGATTCAACGCCCTTTGCGAGTCTCGCACTGCGCAGCTAATCCGGAATACAGTGGTCAACTCACCAAAGCCCGTAAGTCTCAAAGATCTCATGGGCTCGGTAGATCCTTTGCTGGTAAAGCAGGGCAGCGTTGAAAAACAACAGGAGCTTTTGGAGTGGCTGGATTTTCTCACCGACACCAAGCCATCGGGCAAGGAAGAGCCGTTCCTTAAACTGCGAGCTCACCTGTTTCAGCGCATGCTTCATGGGTTATGGAGCTGCGTAAATCCAGGCTGCTCTGAGAAATCGAAAGACCTGGCAAACTGGCCGTTCGGGCAGTTATATGTGCAGCAGCGTGGAAAATGCGAATGTGGTTCACCGGTATATGAGGTTGGTTTCTGTGATGACTGCAAAACACCGCATCTGACAGCGGAACATGCTCATCCTTACCTTCGGCAGGCTAGCCCTTATATTGGCGATGAATTCTCGCTTCAGGAAGACGACTCAGGCGATGCGGGTGGTGCCGACAGCGCCGGAAAATCGACGAAAGGGCGGATGGTAATCGCTCCGAAGCCTCATGAGTCGTTCATTTCTGAAGACCTAGATCTGGATGCCTCCGAACTTGGAAAGTTGGATGCAGAAAACAGCATTACGATCTCCCAGGCTGAGGAAGTCGATTCGGTGTGCGTAAACTGTGGCAGCGCCGGTAAAACGCCCGGGGGTTTTCTGCGGAAGTCTTACCTTGGGTCTCCTTTCTACGTTAGTAACGCTGTTCCGACCGTTCTCGAATTCTGTCCAGATCCCTCCCGTGAGGACTGCGACGGGGCCTCCCCAGAATCATTGCCTGGGCGCGGCCGGAAGCTGATTACCTTTACGGACAGTCGCCAGGGCACAGCTCGTATGGCTGTTCGTATGCAGCAAGAAGCTGAACGCTCTCGGCTCAGGGGCCTTGTTTTCCAAATACTCAGGAATAGACAAGCTCAAGCTGACATTGGCCCGAAAGACGCTCCCACAGCTAGCTACAAAGAGTTGATTGAACAAGTGAAACAGCTCGAAAAGATGGGCTTGAATGCTGCTGCTGCCGGTGTAAGAAACCAGGCGGAAAGACTACATAGTGGTGTTGTTTCAGGCGTCCAATTTGAAACGCCTTGGTCTGAATTAGTCGAAGATTTGTCTGCCGCTAACGATATTCGATATTCAATCCTGGATTATAACCGCTACGCTAACCCTGAGCTTTTCAAGGGGAATGAGGGCAGTTACTCCATGGCGCGGGTCCTTCTCTTGCGAGAATATGCCCGCCGTCCCAAAAACCAGAACAGCACCGAAACGCTTGGTCTGGTCTGTGTCGGGTATAAAGGCCTTGACCAGTTAACTGGAGTTCCTGACTTCTGGACCGAAACACAAGCTCCCTCAGCTGATGGAACAGGTGTATCCGCATTAATGCTTGAGGATTGGAAAAATTTTCTCAAGGTTGCTCTGGACTTTCATGTTCGCGAAAACACATTCCTTCGCTTTGGCGATACAGAGCGCGCCTGGATGGGAGCAAGGTTTGCACCTAAAGAGCTATTCGCACCGGGAAGTGATGTAAGCGGAACGAGAGAGAAGGCCTGGCCACAGATTCATAAGGGCCAGCAGTCACGATTAGTCAAGATACTGGCTCTCGGTGCAGGGCTTAATACCGAGCTGGAATCACACCGAAACAAGCTTAACGGATGGCTTAAAGCAGCTTGGCAGGCATTGGTAAAAGCTCAAATCCTGCAAGCTCAAGGGCAGGGTTATGCGCTTGCAAGAGAAACGCTGACGTTTTCTTTACCAAAATCTGCTTGGGTATGCCCGGTAACAAATCGAATTATCGATACCACCTTTCGAGGGCTGACGCCGTACCTCCCGAACAAAGCTGAGGCCGAAAAGTATCGATGCACGAAAATTGAGATGCCTGAGTTCACGTCGCTTGCGCCGGAAGGTGAAACAGTTGGAGTGTTGCCAGCTATCCGGAGACGCATCGCCGAGAATGAGACGGTTTCTTCGCTTAGAGAACAGAACCTCTGGACAGACCTCTCTGATCGCACGGCGGAGGGTGGCTTTTACTACCGCACAGCCGAGCATTCCGCCCAGCAAGCCGCGCAGCGCCTGCAGGAATATGAAAGTCTTTTCAAAAAAGGCAAAATCAATGTTTTAAACTGTTCTACTACCATGGAGATGGGCGTGGATATCGGGGGTATCTCCGCCGTTGTCATGAACAACGTGCCGCCTCACCCTGCAAACTATCTTCAGCGTGCTGGCCGTGCTGGTCGTCGAAGCGAAGCAAGATCCATTGCCTATACGCTCTGTAAGCCAGACCCACACAATACACGGGCATTCCAGAACCCAAAGTGGCCATTTGAAACAGCCATCCCTGCGCCGGTTATTACCCTGAGCGCCTCGCCACTGGTGCAGCGCCACGTGAACTCCTTTCTGCTGGCGAATTTCCTGAAGTCCGAGACCGATAGCAAGGACGATCGTACCCGGTTAAACGTTCACTGGTTCTTTGGAGGTAATCCTTCTGTTTGTCAGCGATTTGTTGATTGGCTGGATACGTTGGCAGCCCTGGCTTCTGCAAACAATGTAGTCGGCGGCGTTCGCCGTATTACAGTGCGAACTGCACTCGAGTCGGCTTCATTCGCAGTAATTGCTGCGGATTGCAAGGAAGCGATACAGCAGCTGTCATCATCCTGGCAGGAAGAATACCGCCGGTTGAATATCCGGCACGAGGAAGCTGAGGACAATGCGTACAAGAAAGCCCTGGAGCTAGAGAAGAAACGCCATGAAGAGGAGTACCTACTTCGTGACTTGGCGGCTAGAGCTTTCTTGCCAGGATATGGTTTTCCAACTGACGTTGTGAACCTAAACACCTACAACGTTGAAGACTTCATAGACAAGAGCAGCCGCAAAAAAGAAAAGTCCCGAGAGGACAATATTTTCACATACAAAGAAAAGCCATCGCGGGGCTTGCCGATCGCTATCCGGGAGTACGCACCTGGTGCTCAGGTCGTCATCGATGGCCGAGTATACCGCTCAGCTGGTGTTACCTTGTATTCATACTATGACAGCGCCAAGGGTAACGCACAGAAATTTGACTTGGCTTGGAGCTGCCAGAATTGCGGAGCCCAAGGCTATAAAGAATACGCCTATGTAAATAGTGATGAGCTCTCATGCACCCAGTGCCACAGCATGATCAAGCCTAAACACACAAAACGTGTTCTTAGGCCTGCCGGTTTCACAACCGACTTTTACGATTCGACAAGCAACGATGTGACGTCTCAGAAATACATTCCCGTTGAGAAGCCCCGAATCAGCGTAAATGAGAATGTGATCTCTCTGCCGGACGAGCGTTGTGGTTTTGTCAGGTTCGGTGGAAAAGGCCACGTCTTCCATAGCTCGGGAGGTCAAAACGGAACAGGCTATGCGATTTGTATGAGTTGTGGTCGCGCCGATTCGATGACATCCAACCACGAAGTGCCGCTGGAACTTCAAGCAGATAAATTTCATCGCCCGATCGGCGGGAACACTGGTAGTCATAAAGAAAAGGATTGTTCCGGTGAGCAGGTTATGTCCGGTATTTATCTTGGCTACCAGGCTCAAACGGATGTATTGGAACTCATTCTAAAAAGCCCGATATCCGGCGAATGGATTCCGGCTTCTGAAGAGGGGAAGGTAATTGCCACAACCTTGGCAGTGGCTTTAAGAGACACGATTGCAGAGCAACTTGGCATTGCTACAACAGAGATGGGTTTTGGTGTCCGTCAGGATAAAGACCTCGAAACAGGTTCTACACGATACGTCATCCAGGTTTATGACAATGTGGCTGGCGGCGCTGGCTTTGTGCTGACGGGACTGGAAAGCCTGGCCCAGCTCATTGCGCAAACCTTCGAAAAGCTGGAGTGCCCAGCCAACTGCGATAATGTCTGCTCTTCATGCCTGGCCAGCAAAGACAGCCGCGTGGAATTTGATGAATTGAACCGCAATTCGGCGCTTGAGTGGGTTGCCTGCAGCGGGATAAGAGATCATCTGAGCCTGCCTGAACCTTTTGCGTCTATTCCTGGCGCAGCTTACTGGCCTTATGATCCTGAGCGGTTTGTTCGTCATTGGATCAACAAAGGCGCCAAGGCAGTCGCCCTGCGTCTGAAAGGGGATTCCGACGAGTGGGATCTGGTTAACCCGGAGTTCCGTCGCAAACTGATGAGTTGGCGGGCAATCGATGGATTGAGAGTTTGTTTAATCCTGTCATCAGGAACTCAATTGACGGATGAGGTTAAACAGGAACTCTCTATTCTGGGGCGCTTCGGGATTGACGTTGCCGAAACCAGCAACGACCATCCCAACCTGGACATCAGAATGCCACTGCAGTTTGAGGTCGAGAATGGTGACTCGGTAACTCTGATAACCAACAGTACAACCTCTCAAAGCCCCGGCGAGGATTGGCTGCGCGGGGATGACCAATCCCTGTGGGTATACACCCAGCAAGAGCCGATTTTCACTGGCGATCCAGTAGACATGTCGGGGTGGTCATCACAGCCAAGCGGCGCAGCGGTTGTAGAGCTGACAACGGAGCTTAACGGTGCGGTTAACGGCCTTTCGGAAAGGTTCTGGCAGCTGTTTGAAGCAAAGGCACCAAGCTACGCCGAAACCATCAAGCAGGATGCGGTGGTATCTCTGCACTACGAGGACCGGTACCTTAAATCGCCCTGGGCGGTGGTGCTTTTAGCTAATATTTTGAAAGCGGTAAAGCCGACAGCAGAGACTCAAGTAACCGTAATCACCATGGCCGGCGATGGTCGCAGGGAAAGTCGAGTGGCTTGGAACGACTGGCATGAGGCTAAAACTCATCAGGTTGTATCCGGTGCATTCCTTCGTGCGACGTTAAAAGTGAGGCAGGCGGACTTCCAGGTACACACCGACAGGAGAGACCTTACCCATCGGCGGGTATTGAGTATTGGCCTCGAATCAGGCCGCGTAATCAAACTCGCTTTTGACCAAGGGATGGGTTATTGGGAAATGAAAGCCTTCCGCCATGACCTCAAATGGTTCGATTTTGAACTGGATTTTGAACTGCAAGTTCATAGGATGTTAGAGCTTCAGCAGGACGGCCGCTTGGTCAATACAGGTGGCTGGCCGACGGATATCTCTATTTATGAAGAGTTCAGTAGTTGAAATAACTGACGCGTTGTATGTCTGAGCTTATCCGAACGTTCAGACATACAAAAGTGACTTAATTTGGGCTTTTAAACTCTTTTGGTTTGCACAGTAAAAAATTGGTTAACTCAGCCTTTCCTAATTGAGATCGTCTATATCTATTGAGGAGATTCAGGCCGCCAATCACTGATTATATTGCGAGTTTGAATCATACTGATCAATTAGCGCAAAGCATTTGTAAATATAGAGAAAAAATCAACCAATTAAGCCGCAAAATTTTACAAATCCCCCCTTTCTCTTCATTCTCATCTGACGCATCATCCTACTGATAACTAAAATCAAACTTCTTATGAAACGACAACGGATGTCGGCCGCCCAGGTTACCGTCTTTCCTCTGTCAAAAGTCGCTCAGTTTTCAGGTGCCAGGAATGCAAACACTTTACGCCCCAGGCGCACGCGTCGTAGTTCGGGATTGTGAATGGGTTGTCCGCAGGGCAGATCCCTGTGATGACGGTGGTTACATCCTCACTGTAGATGGCCTCTCTGAATTGGTGAGCGGCAAAAGCGCCCAGTTTCTTACTCGGCTGGAGGAAGGCGCAAACGCCATCCGTGTTCTGGACCCGGCGGAAACCCAATTCGAGCAGGACCTGAGTCCGGGTTTCGAGAAAAGCCGACTGTTTATTGAGACCCAGCTGCGCCAGATCACCCCTGCGGATGAGCGTATCCACCTCGGCCATCACGCGGCCATGGATGCGGTTCCTTACCAGCTTGACCCCGCCCTGCAAGCGCTGAAACAGAATCGTCAGCGTATTCTGATTGCGGATGCTGTGGGCCTGGGTAAGACCCTGGAAGCCGGTGTGCTGATGACGGAGCTTATGCGGCGGGGCAGGGGCAAACGCATCCTGGTGCTTACCCTCAAAAGCATGATGACCCAGTTCCAGAAGGAAATGTGGAACCGCTTTACCATCCCGCTTACCCGGCTGGATTCTCAGGGGCTGCAGCGGGTGCGCAACAACATCCCGGGCAATCACAACCCGTTCTACTATTACGACAAGTCGATCATCTCTATCGACACCCTGAAGCAGGACAACGAATACCGCCGTCATCTGGAGCAGGCCTATTGGGATATCATCGTGATTGATGAGGCCCACAATGTCGCAGAGCGAGGGTCGAGCTCACAACGGGCGAAACTGGCGCAATTGCTGGCGGGCCGGTCGGATTCGCTCATCATGCTCTCTGCTACGCCCCACGACGGTAAGGCGCGCTCCTTTGCCAGTCTGATGAACATGCTGGACCCCACTGCCATCAGCGATCCGGACGATTACGCCAAAGAAGACTTCCGCGACAAAGGCCTGGTGATTCGCCGGTTCAAAAAGGACATTCGTGATCAGGTCGCGCAGGAATTTAAAGAGCGGGTGGTGAATGATATCTATCTGGATGCCTCGCCGGAAGAAGAGACCGCTTACGAAAATCTGCTGCAAGTGCCGTTCACCTATCGCGGCGAGCACAGCCAAACTAAAAATGGCCAACTGGTGCGTGTGGGCCTGCAAAAATCCATGTTCAGTTCACCGGCGGCTGCAATAACCTCTGTGGAGCAGCGTATTAAAAAGCTCCAGGCCAAGGACGAGTCAACAGAGGACGAGCAACTAGAAACCGAAACGCTGCAATCGCTGATGCTGGCCTTGCGCAACGTCACCCTGGGGCACTTCAAAAAATATCAGGCGCTGCTGAAGCTACTGAAAAGCACGGATTACGGCTGGAAAAAAACCGACACCGAAGACCGCCTCGTTATCTTCAGTGAACGCATCGAAACTCTCAACTGGCTCCAAGAAAACCTCAAGCCAGACCTGAAGCTCAAAGACGATGCCGTGCGCATACTCCACGGCGGCATGAGCGATGTGGAGCAGCAGGAGATTGTGGAGGCTTTTGGTAAGTCTGAATCCAAACTGCGAGTGCTACTGTGTTCAGATGTCGCCTCCGAAGGCATCAACCTGCATTATTTGTCCCACCGCTTGGTGCACTTCGACCTGCCTTGGTCGTTGATGGTGTTCCAGCAGCGTAATGGCCGGGTAGACCGCTATGGCCAGGAGCAAACGCCGATCATCACGTACCTGATCAACCAGAGTGACAACCCCACGGTGAAAGGGGATCAGCGTATTCTGGAAATTCTCAAAGAGAAGGATGAGCAGGCGTACAAGAACATCGGTGACCCGGCCACCTTTATGAAGGTCCACGACTCGGAGGAGGAAGAAAAACTTACCACTGAAGCTATGGCCACGGGCACCGAGGCGAAAGCCTTTGATGAGCAATACCAGCCGGACGACAGCAACGAAGGTGACGACCTGCTGGCCTTGTTCCTCAATCCGGAGGCTGCGCAGCCAAAAGCCGAACAGGAAATGGTCAAGCAAACTGTGGAGCGTTATAGCCTGTTCTCCAGCGATTTTGAGTTTGCCCGCCAGGCATTGGAGGCCATTAACCGGGAGCGCAAACAGGTCATCTTTTCTGTGAATCACGACCGCAAAACCATCACTCTGACGCCACCGGACGATCTGAAACACCGTTTCCGATTCCTGCCCCAGGAAATCAGCCCGGAAAATGGCAGCCTGGTACTCACTGCCGATAAACAGCGGTTTGAAGCGGAAATCCGCCGCAGCCGGCAGGACGAAAACGCCTGGCCTAAGCTTCACTACCTCTGGCCCCAGCACCCGGCCATTGAATGGTTGCAGGATAAGCTGCTGGCCCAAGTTGCCCGCCACAGCGCGCCGGTATTGGCGTTGCCTGACACCGATACTGTAACCAGCTCACTGCAGCCGGGCGAGTCGGTATTTCTTGTCTCCGGCCTGATCCCCAACCGCAAGGCCCATCCGGTGATCTGGGAATGGTTTGCCATTCGCTGCCGGGACAACGCCGTAATGGACATTCAGCCGGCAGAAGACTGGCTTAGGTCGCTGCAACTGGACAACCGCATCCCCAACCGAGCACAGCCGGTGAACATTACTCCATTGGAAGCCCTGCGCAGTCCGGTGATCGAAGCCGCCAAAGCAGAGATGAAGATGCATCAGCAAGAGTATGCCGCTGCGAAAGAGCCGGAACTGGAGCGGCAGCTCGCGGAACTCCGAGAGCTGAAAGACCGCCAGGTGACTCAAATGGACCTGCAGCTGGGGAGTTCTGCCCAGGCTGAGCATTTCAAAACGGCCCGCCGGGAAGAGCGCATGAACCGCATCGAGCGCGTGTTTAACGAATACCAGACCTGGGTCCGCGACACCCTCACCATCGAGCCAGTTCCCTTCATCCAGATCATCGCCGTGTTCACCCGCGATAACGGTTAAACAGGACAGTCATCATGGCCGTACAAGACACCGCCGCCACCTTCATTGGCCTGACCAATGACAACGAATTCTTCAGCGCCCATTATCTGGCCGAAGTGTTCCAGGGCGACTTCGCGGACACCATCAAAGACTGGGAAGGCCAGGAAGAAGTCGCCCGCGAAGCGAATAGCACAGGGCAGCAGGGCGCCGGGTTTGTCACTCCGCATCGCGGCCTGCGTAACCTCAATCAGGGCTACTTTGCCCTGCGCCACAAGCTTAAAACCGAGCGCAGTGCCGGCGAGCGCATCCGCTTGCAACGGGAATTTTTCAAAGACTTGATGGCGGTGCTCGACATCCCCTGGCAACCGGAAAACCGGGAAGTGGCGCCCAATACCGAACTGCCAGTACTGAGCGCCCTTGGTGACCAGCTCTGGGTACTCGGCGCACTGGATACAGACAACGAAGGGGAAGACCCACTATCTCTGAAATTGCACAGTAACCAATTTTTCGGACCCGGCCCGCACCACGACGCACTGAAAAAAACCGATTGGTACAGCATCCTCAACGAAGCCGTATTCCGTCAGGACAATCCGCCTCGGTGGGTCCTGCTGATCAGTGATCACCAGGGAATTCTCATCGACCGCTACAAGTGGTCCCAGAACCGAATGCTGCGCTTTGAATGGGAAGAGATTCTCGGCCGTCGGGACGATAAAACCCTCAAAGCCACCGCCGTATTATTGCACCGCGAGAGTTTGGTGCCCCCCGAAAATGGTGGAAGGCAAGGCCAGTGCCGGCTGGATAGCCTGGACGAAAACAGCCACAAACATGCCTTCGCCGTCTCTGACGACCTGAAGTACGCCCTGCGCAAGGCCATTGAACTGCTGGGTAACGAAGCTGCTGAACAATTAATTGAACAGGCCCGCGAGCGCAAGGAAGGCATTTACAGTGGTGGCAATGCGCTGGACCCGGATCAGCTCTCCAAGGAATGTTTGCGTTATATGTACCGCATTCTGTTCCTGTTCTACATCGAAGCGCGGCCGGAACTGGGCTACTTGCCACACCAACACGCCGCTTGGCGCAGCGGCTACAGCATGGACAGCCTGCGGGATCTGGAAATTGTGCACCTGACCACCGAGGCCAGTCAGCAGGGCCGCTATTTCCACGAGAGCCTGCAGCGTATGTTCGCGTTGATTTACGAGGGCTACACCGCCAGTAGGCAGGCTGACAAGCTCCATGAAAGTACTGCCAACGCCTTTACCCTGCAGGGCCTGGACAGCCACCTGTTCGACCCGGCCAAAACCCCGCTGCTCAATCGCGTCGTATTCAGCAACGCCACCCTGCAGCAGGTGGTTCAATCCATGTCGCTCACTCGGTCAACGAAAGGCAAAAAACGCCGGGGTCGGGTGAGCTATACTCAGTTGGGCATTAACCAGCTTGGTGCTGTTTACGAAGCCTTGCTCAGTTATCGGGGCTTCTTCGCCACCGACGATCTTTACGAAGTGGCCCCCAACGGTGAGAATGTCAACCCGGATGAACTGGAAACCGGTTACTTCGTCACTCGCGAACAGCTGGACGGGTTCGACGAGAAAGAACGGGTATACGACAAGGTTGAGGGCAAACTCAGCCTGCGCCTGCACCCCAAGGGTAAGTTCATTTACCGCATGGCCGGGCGGGACCGGGAAAAATCCGCCAGTTACTACACCCCGGAGGTGCTCACCAAAAGCCTGGTGAAATACACTCTGAAAGAACGGCTTACCGAAGAGGTGAGTGCGGACGACATTCTTGAGCTCACCGTCTGCGAGCCCGCCATGGGCAGCGCGGCCTTCCTGAACGAAGCTGTTAATCAGCTCTCTGAAGCCTACCTGACCCGCAAACAGCAGGAGCTGGGCGAGCGTATTCCCCACGAGGATTACCAGCGCGCACTCCAGCGGGTAAAAATGCACATCGCCGACCACAACGTGTACGGGGTGGACCTGAACCCCATCGCGGTGGAACTGGCGGAAGTGTCCTTATGGCTGAACGCCCTGAGCGGCGGCCATAACGTACCCTGGTTTGGCTATCAGCTGTTTACCGGCAACAGCCTCATAGGTGCGCGGCGCGAAGTGTACTCAACAAGTGCCCTGAGGAAACAGGCAAAAGAAGGCCTCTGGTTTAACAACGCTCCCCGCCGCCTGGCTCCGGAAACCCTGCTGCAAGCAGCAGGTGACGGCAGTCGAAAGCCCGGCGAAATCTACCACTTTCTTCTGCCGGACCCCGGAATGGTGGGCTACAACGACAAAGTTGCCAAACAGCTTCGCCCCGAGGCCTTCAAGCAGATCAAGGACTGGAAGAAAGATTTCTGCGCGCCGTTGGACGACAGCGAAATTCGCACCCTGGAGCTGCTCAGTGAAGCCGTCGACCGCCTGTGGCGAGAGCACACCCAGATGCTGGCGCAGGACCGAAAGCGCACCGAAGATAGCTACGCTCTTTGGGGCCAGGAAGCGGTAGAAGAGCACCTCACCAGCACCCGCGAGAAAGACGACATTCGCACCCGTGGCATCTTCAACACCAACGCCCGTATAGCGTCCCCCTACCGCCGCCTGAAACTGGCGATGGACTATTGGTGTGCCCTCTGGTTTTGGCCCCTGGACAAAGTGGACCAGCTGCCGGATCGCCAGAAATGGCTGTTCGATCTGAATACCATCCTCAACAGTGCCGGCACCTTCGAGTTTGCGCCGGAGCAGGAAGAGTTGCTTGAAAGTGCAGCGCAATCTAATGACACAGAGAAGAGCAGTGACCCCTTTGCCAAACCCCAGGACGACATGTTCGGCGGTGACGACAACCAGCTCACCCTGCGTGAAGAAACCAAAGCCGCCCGGGAAGTCAGCAACCAACGCGGTGAACTGAACCTGGAAAAGCTCTTTAAACAACCCTTCTTCGCTACCCTGAAAATTGCCAATGACCTGGGAGAGCACTTCCGCTTCTTCCATTGGGAACTGGCCTTTGCTGACATCTTTGCTAACCGGGGAGGTTTCGACATAACCCTGGGGAACCCGCCCTGGCGCAAGGTGGAATGGCAGGAAGGTGGTGTTCTTGGGGATTACAATCCGGCTTTTGTGCTGGGCAAATTGAGCGCCAAGCGGCTTACCGAAGAGCGTGAAGCTGCGTTTGAACGCAATCCGCAATTGGAGGTTTCCTGGTTTTCCGAGCTGGCGGAAGCGGAAGGGTGGCAAGCATACCTGAATGCCACTCAGAACTACCCTCAGTTGGCTGGGCAGAAGGCCAACTTGTACAAATGTTTCTTGCCCCGGGCCTGGACGAATGTGAACGAGCAGGGGGTGAGCGGCTTTCTGCATCCGGAGGGGGTCTATGATGATCCCAAGGGTGGTAGATTCCGAAGAGAGGTTTATCCCCGTCTGAGGCAACATTTCCAGTTCCACAATGAAGTAGGGCTGTTTGCTGAGGTTCATCACGCGACTATATACAGCATCAACGTCTATGGACCGATTCAGCCAGTGCCTGGCTTTCAGCACATTTCGAATCTATTTATTCCGCAAACAGTGGACGTCTGTTTTGTTCATGAGGGAAGGGGGCAGGTGCCGGGAATCAAGGAAGAAGTTGAGGCTGCCAGTG
>Ga0136557_1000849_pt1 | contig 21666 bp, 18 predicted proteins | sample AntRauTorckE6832_FD_104796 | JGI IMG/M metagenome (GOLD analysis project Ga0136557, IMG submission 104796) | Saline lake microbial communities from Rauer Islands, Antarctica - Metagenome Torckler E6 #832 | ecosystem: Environmental > Aquatic > Non-marine Saline and Alkaline > Saline | place...
AAAGCACGCCGGTGCCTGAAACAGAAAACCTCCCGAAGACCAACCTCCGGCTGATTCTGCGCGGCGCACTGGCTGCAGACGGAGAGTTCCCGGGCAGCGCCCTGATCGAACACCCGGATGGCGAAACCGAGGTCTATATGGTCGGCGATTCACTGCCGGGTGATGCGCGTTTAAGAACCGTTTTGTCTAACCGGGTGATTCTCGAACGAAACGGCACACTGGAGAGCCTGTATTTCCCGGAGACCGAGAATCGCAATGGCGTGGAGCTGATCAGCAACAGCCAGTCACAACCAGTCTCTCCGGAACGACAGGCCCAGAAAGAGGAAATTCGACGTAGGCTTGAGCAAACGCGGCAACGCTTGCAGGAAAATAACTGAGGTCCGCCATGCCAGCGGCAGTCAGTCTGATTTTCCGCTACTCACTCGTGCTGCCCTTGCTACTGGCCGTGTCACTGGCCAGTGCCATCCAACTCAACAGTCAATTGATGAACTGGGTACTTTACCAGCACGGGCCGGCAGCTCATCAACGCCTGGAAGACTGGCAGCGCCTCCATGATCTCGCCCGGAATGCGCCCGTCGCCCGACAGCTCGAGATTGTTAACCGTTTTTTTAACCGGGCAGAGTTTGTGGATGATATCGACCACTGGGGCAAGGAAGACTACTGGGCTACACCGGTGGAATTACTGAGCACTAACGCCGGTGACTGCGAAGACTTTGCCATTGCCAAGTACCTCACTCTGAGAGCAATAGGCGTACCGGATGAGCAGGTGCGTGTCGTTTATGTAAAATCGCTGGAACTGAATCAGGCCCATATGATTGTCGCCTGGTACGAAACGCCGGCCGCTGAACCATTGATCCTGGACAACTTGATAGACGAGATCAAACCCGCATCGCAACGCACTGATCTTGAACCGGTATATAGCTTCAATGGCGAAGGGCTATGGCGTAACAAATCAACCGGGGAGCATGCCCGCATTGGTGATGCAGACGAACTGGAGCGCTGGCGGGATCTCAATCGCCGGCTGATTGAACCGTTCGGGCAGTAATCTCTTGACTACGGGCAGCCCAATCAGTTTTTTTCGAGCCCTTTACATTCCAATTGATCAAGCGGAACCGGCCTGGAAAACAGGTACCCCTGTAGCAAATCACAATCACGTTGTTTGAGGTCCGCTGCCTGCTCCCGGGTTTCCACACCTTCCCCCACCACCACAAGACCGAGATGATGAGCCATGGTAATCACACCCTGAACAATGGCCGCATTGTCCGGATTTTCTGTGATATCCATGATGAAGCTCCGATCCAGCTTCACCTTGTTGATTGGCAACTGGCGTAAATACCGAAGGCTTGAATAACCGGTGCCGAAGTCATCGATAGACACCTTGACGCCGAGCTTCCGGATCTCCTGAAGGGTCTCGATGGCCTGACCGGCACCAGACATTAGTACATTCTCGGTAACCTCAAGCTCCAGCAGCTCCGGATCCAGGCCCGTCACCTCCAGCGCCTTGCGCACTTCCTCAAGAAATCCGTAACGCCGGAACTGAAGCGGAGAGATGTTGACGGAAACCGGAAGGCGTCGGTCCTTTTTATGGTTCCATGCGGCGAGGCCAGCGCAGGCTTTCAGTAGCACCCAATGGCCAATGGCCACAATCTGCCCGGTTTGTTCGGCCAGGGGAATGAAATCCCCCGGAGAGATGAATCCACGCTCCGGATGGTGCCAGCGCACCAGGGCTTCCATACCACGGATTATCCCCGAATTTGCTGCCACAATGGGCTGGTAGTACAACACAAACTGCTCTTGCTCGATGGCCTCCATCAGCTCTCGACGCAAGGCGACGTATTCTCTGTTAACGGCAGTTACCGAGCCTTCAAACCAATGCCAGGTGTTACGGCCCTGGGCCTTGGCATCCTGAACGGCGGCGTCCGCGTAACAAATTAGCTCTTCTGCACGCATCGGGCGGGCATGCTGAGACGCAATACCAATGCTGGCGCTGATGTGTAACCGATGCCCGCTGATATCCAGAGGCCTGGAAAGGTCCGCCAGAATGTTACCGGCGCAGTTGGTAATCTCCTGCTCATCGTTGGCACCTTCAAGCAGCACGGCGAATTCGTCTCCGCCCAGCCGAGCGACCACTCCGAATTCACCGACAGTGTCCTCCAGCCGTTTACCAACAGCGACCAGTAACTGATCACCTACACTGTATCCCAAGCTGTTGTTAACTGGTTTGAAATCGTCGAGGTCTACATGCAACACCGTGACTTGTTTATCGCTGCTGACAGACTCCTGACAGGCTCTGGCCAGATCGGCGGCAAACATTGTGCGATTTGGCAGGCCGGTCAGCAGGTCATGAGTGGCGTGGTGATTCAGCAGCTGTTCGTTTTCATGTTGCCGGGTAACGTCGTGTTGGGTGCCAACGAAATGTGTGCATTGCCCCGAATCATTATAAACCGGCTCGATCACCAGGTGATTCCAGAACGCATCGCCATTCTTCCGATAATTAAGCAGGGTGACCTCCGCCCGCCTGCGATCCTTCAATGACCGGCGAAGGGCCTCTACCGTCATCGGATCGGTATTCTCACCCTGCAACAGCCGGCAGTTCCGACCAATTAGTTCTTCCCGGGTGTACCCGGTAATTTCAAGAAATGCTTCGTTGACGAACACCAAAGGCATTGCCGGATCCAGTGCATCTACCATCACAATGCCATTGGAGCTCGACTGTATGCCACGCTCAAGCAGCTGCAGCTGTTCCTCGGTAGTCTCCCGCAGACGGACTTCCTGTTGATGGGTAATGGCAAGCACTACCAGGCTCGCCGCCCGGCGTATAAGCTTTATTTCTTCATCGGTGGGCTGTCGTTTTTCACGGTAATAGGTGGCGAAAGTGCCTAACAGGTTGCCGGCGGTATCAATCAATGGTGTTGACCAGCAGGCTGCCAATCCTTCCAGCGCAACAATGTCGTGGAAGCCTCGCCATCTTTCATCCGTCGCCAGATCGTCGCAGATGACCAGTTCATGAAAATAAGCCGCAGATCCACACGCGCCACTTCGGGGAGTCACCGAAATATCCTGCATGGCTGCGCGATAACTCTCTGAGAAGCTGCTGCCCGCCACCAGATTCAGAACATCCGTCTCCTGCGAATACAGCATCACTGAGACCAGAGCGTCCGGAAGCTCGTTTTCCATAACGCTGGTGATCGCGCTCAGCAGCACATCCAGCGGTGCTCGCTGGGTAATCAGTTCATAGATAGACTGAGAAAAGCCGGTAAAGTGTTGTTTTTTTGTCACCTGCCCACTCCACAATGTCGTCGCCTCAACCCTGCCGCATTTTGTAAGTCAGCGCAATTGGCAGGAAGCCCTGAAGGACGATTTTTACCCACGGGTTAATGCTTATGCGAAATAAGTTTGCATTCAACACCGACAAGAGTACAGTAGTCGCCGTTGGAAAGATTTAGCAAAGCAGTCATCAATAAGACGCGTATCTGTTTTAAGTAAGTAGTGCCTCGTCCTGTTTTTGATCAAGCCAGTTTTTTGTTTCCCGCATATCGCTGATCCGGCATCCATCCGATGACCCGACAGCACTTAAAAAGATTGAATTCAGGATTAGATTAATATGTCTACAGTTACCGGTACCGTTAAGTTCTTCAACGAAGCTAAAGGCTTTGGCTTTATTACTCGTGAAGGCGGTGCAGACGTTTTTGTTCACTACAGCGCTATTCAGGGCGGCGGTTTTAAGACTCTGGCTGAAGGCCAGCAAGTCGATTTCACCGTCACCCAAGGCCAGAAAGGCCCGCAGGCGGAAAACGTAGTTGCCCTGTAAAAACAGGCCAACCAACGTTTGAAAAAAAGGCAGCTTCGGCTGCCTTTTTTTGTTTTTGCTTGAACGGCACGATTGGTCTTCTTCTGTCAAAGGGTATAGATTGGACTTGGCTTCAATTTGCTTTCCTGCACTCTGCGGTTCGCCAGGAGCACTTTATTATGTTGGCATTCTCTAATCCGGTTGGATCCGGGACCCTCTGGTTTCACAATCTCACCACCGCTGACGGCACCCCTGTCGCTTATGACCCCCAGGCACGCGCCTTCCTGCCCATGCCTCCCTTTTGTGCAAACCGGGACATCATCGGCTGTAACTGGATCGCACCGGAACAGGGTGCGTTTTGTCGTTCCTGCGCAATGACGGCACTGGCGCCCGACCCGGACATTCCGGACGCCATGCCCAACTGGGCCGAAACCGAAGCGGCCAAACGTTGGGTACTGGACAATCTGGGGCGCTGGCACTGGTTCCGGCCGGAAGATCCCGGAACCCGCCCTGTTTTCCATATGCTTGCCGAAGGACACACACCGGTTGCCATGGGCCATGGCAACGGGGTGGTGACCATCAGTGTGGCGGAGGCTGACCCCGTGGTGCGGGCGACGCGCAGACAAGCGCTGGATGAGCCCTACCGGACCATGATCGGCCACATGCGCCATGAGATTGCTCATATGATCTGGTGGCGCCTGAGCCTGCGCGAGGACTTTCTGGAGGCATTCCGGCAGATGTTCGGCGACGAACGCACGGATTATACGGCCGCTCTGCAACGGCATTATCATCAGGGGCCGCCGCAAGACTGGAAAATGTTTTACCTGACCAGCTACGCCTCGGCACACCCCCATGAAGACTGGGCAGAAACAGCCGCGCATTTGCTACACCTGACAGATATTACCGACAGCTTCGTGGCAACGGGGATGACATCTCCCGAGCTTCCGGGCCGTGGCTGGGATCCCTACACAGAGCCGGATTCTACAGTGCTTATTCATGCCGCAGCCTCACTATCGGTGCGGGTGAATCATGTGAATCGCTCCATGGGCCTGTCAGACATTTATCCCTTTGTGCTCTCGGAAACAGCGCAACGCAAACTGGCCTTCGTGCACGACTGGTTGCGCCGGGGTGCGCAGGGGCGCTGACCACTTTTTGCCCACTGCAATATCGGGATAATGGCCGAAAGATTTTTTCTTTATCGCCATTATTGATCTATGTTGAGTAGTGATTTGTTGCGAATTGCAACTGGCTTACCCGATCGCCTCTGACCAACACTGGCCGCGGCTCAGTTCACCATGTGCACTCAAGTCGTTCAGGGTTTCTCCGAGGGGATCAACCAGGAGAACGTTCAATGTCGATTACCAGTGAAAAAGAACTACCGAAAGAAATATTGGCCTGGCGTGATCCGCAACTGGACTCGGTAAAAGGCACCGAAACCCCCAAGGATCCGAACAAGGGCTACATCGCCCTGCTCGGCTGGAGCGTCAATGCCATCAAGGCTGCGCAAAAGTTTGACCGCCGCTATGTGGTGGTAGCTCCGGAATGGGCCGCGGATTTCTGTGCCGCAAACAATATACCGTTCATCCCCTGGGATTTTATCCGTCTTAATGATCGATCCCTGGAGATTGCCGTAAGGCTCAAGGAAGAAGGTGTTGATGTCGCCATTCCCTTGTTCGAGGAAACCGTCGAATGGTCTGGCGCCATCAACTCGGTGCTCCTGGACAACCCGCGTATGTACGGGCAGTCGATCCTGTTCCGCGACAAGGCCCTGATGAAACGCCGTGCACAGCTCGGTGGTATTCGCGTAGGTATCTTTGAGGAGGCGCACGAGAAGGAAGACATCGTTCGCTTTATGAAGCGCGTTAATCAGACGCTGCTCAAGCTTGATGGTGACCCGGACGACCCGATTCACGTTAAAGCCTTCGACAAGGCCGGCTGCCTAGGCCACCGAATGATCCGCACGGTCGATGAAATTGACACCATTCCGGATGAGGAATACCCCCTGCTGATGGAAAGCCATCTGGATGGGTGGGAATTTGCCGTTGAGGCATGGATCCACAATGGCAAAATCAAATTCCTCAACATTTCCGAGTATGTAACGCTGGGCTACTCGGTATTCGTGCCCGCAACCGAGCAGCTCGAGAGCTGGCGAACCGCGATTACCAAGCAGATCGAGCTGTTGATCAAAACCTTCGACATCCAGTTCGGGCTCATTCACCCCGAGTACTTCGTCACCGCTGATGGAGAAATGTACTTTGGCGAAGTAGCTTATCGCCCGCCCGGGTTCAAGGCTTTCGAGCTGATTGAAAGAGCTTACGGATTCAATGCCTATCAGGCTTCAATGCTGGTGTTCGACCCGAAGAGCACCAAAGAGGAAGTAGACAGCTTCTTTCCGCGGGAAGTGGTCGACGCCAAAGGCTACGCCGGTTGCTTCGGTGTTTATCCAAGGCGTCGGGTGGTCAGCAAACTCGAAATGCCCAAAGAATGTGTCGAGCATCCGTATTTCGAGTCGCACGAACTGGTGGCGCCGACAGAAGAAACGGTTCCCGACCGTTCCGCCTTCGGTACCCATTGGGGACTGGTCTTCTTCTTTGGTGACGACCCCATCAAGATGCGGGATCTTCTAAAAGCCCAGGAAGACCTGGATTTCTACGTCTAGGCAATCAGGGTCCACTCATTGACTAGTAACCGCGCTGACGGTAGTCAGCGCGGTATCACCAGCGATTCCGCATCTTTGACTTCCCCGAGCGACACTTTCAATGAACACACCTGTACATGCCCGGCCAATCAATGACCGGATTGACTGGCTGATGGATCTTAGCAAAACTCACTCGGCAAGTTTCTGCAGTCCTGAGAATCACTTGGCCCGCCAGCGGTATCTGGCAGAACACAACACACTGATCATTGCCATGAAGTGCATGGATGGCCGTATTCACCTCCCGTATGTGACCCAGACACCACTAGGTATCATCCACCCTTTTCGTAACCTGGGCGGTATATTCGACCTGGGCTGGCCCTACCTGGGCGACATGCTGGCCGACACGGTGCAGGATGCCGTCAGCGCTGGCAGGCGGGTGCTCATTATCATTACCTACCACTTCTCCAAAGGAGCGACTGAGCGGGGATGTGCCGGCTTCAACTGTGACCGTGATGCGGCCCGGTCACACGCTTTCAGCATCCGCCATCAGGTTGAAGTGTTGTTTGGCAGCGGGCACCAGACCGTCTACCCCCTCGTTTGTGGTTTTGAAACCGATGAAGACGCCCTGGTTCTTCATGGCCCCAACGACCAACACCTGGACCTGTCTACCATCGCTCCCGCCGCCGGCGAGGAAATCAGTCCTCGTATAGCGGCCCTGTACCCCGATATGCCGGCACCTGTGCAGAGGGATCTGTTGCCATTGGTTCGCGGCAATATCCGGCACATTGCCGAGATCCGGAAAAGTGATCGGGAACTGAACATCGAACACCGGGAGTGGATGATCTGCATCGGGCGGGGGTTCGACTTCCTGCATGTGCCCAATGTAGCTTTGATAATCGGCCCCTACAGCCCTGACCTGTCGCACCCTATCCGTCAGGCTGCCGGAATCATCAAGGCCAACATGGAAAGCGGGCGGGTGCCCGACGACGGATTTCTTTTACTCTCATCTGCCCCTTATCAGGAACCCGGCACCCAGAAGGCGCGAGCGACTCTCAAGTCTGCTTTTCTGTCCGGCTTTGCGGCGAATGTTATTCAACAGGATTTCCCAGAACTGGCAGAGCGCATGGTTACCCGCTCAGCCATCCTGAACTGGCCTGAAAGACGCCTTGAAGTGCAATCAGCTGAATCGAAGTCCTGATTAGCCTGTCCAGTACACCACCCCAAGCACTTGCAGATCACTCCTGACATGAAGGTTCTGGTGCCAATATCAGGTAGTATATCGCCCCGGATATGCCGGCCACATAATTTGCCGGCCAGACGAACCAGGCAACCGAACGGTCTATGAAGATACCAAAACGATTACAGCCCCTTGTCGACGATGGCATGGTGGACGAAGTCTTGTACCAGTTAATGAGTGGCAAGGAAGCGCAGGTATTCGTTGTACGCTGTGGCGATAGCGTGCGCTGCGCCAAGGTCTATAAAGAGGCACAGAAGCGCAGTTTCAAGCAAGCTGTGCAATATCAGGAGGGCCGGAAGGTTCGCAATACCCGCCGGGCGCGCGCCATGGGCAAAAAAACCCGCTACGGCCAGAAGGAGCAGGAAGATGCCTGGCTGAATGCTGAAGTCGATGCCCTTTACCGGCTGGCCGGGGCCGGCGTGCGTGTACCTGAGCCTTTCGGTTTCGTGGATGGCGTACTGCTGATGGAGATGATTTCCGATGAAGACGGCAAGGCCGCGCCCAGGCTCGACGATGTAACACTGACACCGGAACAGGCACGGGATTACCACGCCAGAGTAATAGCCGATGTGGTGCGGATGCTCAGCGCGGGCTTGATTCACGGAGACCTGTCAGAATTCAACGTGCTGGTAGACGCTACCGGCCCGGTGATTATTGACCTGCCCCAGGCCGTTAACGCATCCGGTAACAACAGCGCAGAACAAATGTTGGAACGGGATGTGGACAATATGCGCCGCTATTTCGGCCGTTTCGCACCAGAGCTTCTGAGCACCGATTATGGCAAAGAAATCTGGGCACTTTACGAAGCTGGCGACCTGTACCCTGAAAGCCGCCTTACCGGCTGTTTCGAACACGATACTGAAAGCGCCGATGTCGACGAGCTGATGGAAGTGATCGAAGCCGCAAAAGAAGAGGAAAAGGAGCGCCAGGAACGCCAGAGGGATGCCGAAGAAGACGAAGATTAGTACCATACACACGCTCCTCATGGAAACGGCGACATTTCTCCCGTTGCGGCAGAGGAAACACTTATAATACTGTCCGGGGTTAGCGAAACACGACATCGCACTCTTACCTCCTCGATCCGGAAAAGGCAAACCATGTTTCTAGACCGTTTTTATTCCGTCCAGGACGGACGCATACTCATTAACGCGCCTCAGGCCAGCCATTTTGCAAAGGAAGTGGCAGGGGACTTCAACCCTATCCACGATCCCGATGCCCGCCGTTTCTGTGTTCCCGGCGATTTGCTTTTCGCCATCGTGCTGTCGCGCTTCGGGCTGTCAGAGAATATGACTTTCAAGTTCCGTGCCCTGCTTGGCGCACAGGTACCTCTGGAGTTTCGTGAGAGTGTGGATGGCAACATTGAAGTCTGCGACGGAGCGGGCAAGGTCTATATGGAAGTCTACCGCAGCGGCGATCTGACCTGTGACGAGGAAGTGGTTGAGAATTTCATCCGGTGCTACGTAGCAGCCTCCGGGAAGAACTTCCCCCACACCCTCAAGCCGCTGATGGAATCCCATGGCGTGATGTTCAACCCCGATCGTCCGATGATCATGTACGAGAGCATGAGCCTGGCGCTCAGGAAACTGAACAATCCGCAACCGGAACTTGAAATGAAAAAGTCCGAACTGGACGTGGTCGGCAAGCGTGGCAACGTGACTCTCGAGTATCAACTGATGTCTGCAGGCAATGTCGCCGGTGAGGTTTCCAAGCGCCTGTTGCTGAGCGGTCTTCGCGAGTATTGCCCTGAAGCCATGGCGGGCATTATCGAGGAGTTTTACCGGCTCAAGGCACGAGGCACCCGACTGGGCATGGATAGCCAGACCTGACAGCTCCGCGATGAAGCTATCCCGGATAATCAGTAACCGCAACGGCACCAGCCGTAAACGCGCAAACGCACTGATTGCTGCCGGCCGGGTCACTGTGGATGAACAGGTATGCAGTGAGGCACAGAAGGATGTTGGCCGTTTCTCCGTAATAGCGATAGACGGCACGACAGTCCGAGATGGCTGCCCTGCCCGCTACCTGATGCTCAACAAACCGGCCGGCTACCTGAGTGCAACGGTGGACGAGACTCATCCGACGGTACTGGAACTCATAGACCCGGTCCTGCATGACGGCCTGCACATTGGTGGCCGGCTGGACCGTGCCAGCACTGGCCTGCTGATCCTCACCAACGATGGCAACTGGTCGCGCCGGCTCACCGAACCCCGCATCAAAATTCCCAAGGTATACCTGGTTACTACTGAATCGGCTATTTCAGGGGATGCTCATTGTCGCTTCTCCGAAGGAATCTGGTTCGAACACGAAAAGCTCAGAACCTCCCCCGCCCACATTGAACAACTGAGTGAGTTCCGTGCCCGGGTGACTATTTACGAGGGTCGATATCACCAGGTGAAACGAATGTTCCATGCTGTTGGCAACCGCGTCACGTCGTTACACCGGGAAAGCATGGGGAGTATCGAACTGGACCTTCAATTACAGCCCGGCCAATATCGCGCGCTGACGGCCGCAGAGGTAACTTCCGTGACTTCTCCGATATAAACGGGCTTTGTTTGCGAAAACGAAGCCAACAGATCCGTCTTTTCCGGACTATGATGAAGCCAGGCATACAGGATTTATGCCCGTCTACATGAGAAGGCCGGAGCTACAGAAAATGCCAGATAAACAAGATAAACAGGGCCCTATAACGCCTCGTTCGTCAGATCCTGGTGATAGAGACCCCCTGTCTGTCATAAAACATGGTGAACAAAGGTTCTATGAGTTAATCGAGAGCCTGCCTATGATTGCCGTGCAGGGCTATGACAAAAACCGTCGGGTGATCTATTGGAATGACGCGAGCAGGCGCCTTTACGGCTACACCCGGGAGGAAGCACAAGGACAGTTACTGGAAGATTTAATTATCCCGGGCCATATGCGCGAAGGTGTAATAGAAGCACACCGGAACTGGCTGGACAGAAGCATCAGTATCCCTTCCGAAGAGATTGAGCTGAAACACAAGGAGGGACACTTTGTTCCTGTGTATTCCAGCCACGTAATGATTAAACAGGATACCGGTGACTGCGAAATGTTCTGCATTGATATCAGCTTGCAGGAGCAGAAAAGTGCCAGGGAAGAACTGTACAGGATGGCAAGCTTCGACGATTTGACCCAACTACCCAACAGGAGGTTAATGGAGGCTGAATTATCGGCACGCCTGTCGGAAGCGGGTCGAATGAAGCAGCCAATAGCCGTCGTTTTTATTGATCTGGATAATTTCAAACTCATCAATGACACCCTTGGTCACCATTATGGCGACAAACTGCTATTGGCGGTTGCCGAGGCCCTGAAAACAGAAATTCGTAGTTATGACCTGCTGAGCCGGTTTGGCGGTGATGAGTTTGTGTTGCTGTTGTTCAATATAGAAGAGGCTGAGCGTATTCATGAGCTCCTGATTCGTTTGATAGCGAAGCTTGATCAGGGTTTTATGCTGAACGGAGACAGTTATCAGGTGACGGCCAGTTTCGGAGTCAGCCTGTTTCCGAACGATGGCGTGACGGTAGCCGAGCTGATGGGAAATGCCGATGCAGCCATGTATCAGGCCAAGGAAAATGGCAGAAACAGCATCTGTTTCTACACCTCGGATATCAATGATCGACTGGTTCACTATCATGAAGTCACCGCACTCCTGCGTCGCGCCCTCACCGCCGACAGTCTGGAACTGTATTATCAGCCGCAAATTGATTTGAAGGACGGAAGCATGAGTTCCTGTGAGGGGCTATTACGATGCTTCAACGAACGTTCTCAGCCAGTTTCCCCGGAGATCTTTATTCCGGTAGCAGAAAAGTCCGGACTGATTAATCGTATAGGGAACTGGGTAATCGAAGCGGCTTGCAAGCAGCTTAAGGCCTGGCAAGGTACGGCACTTGATAAGGTACGGGTTGATATAAATTTGTCAGGAAAGCAACTGGCCAACCAGCACCTGGCGGACGAGATTTTGCAGACTCTGGAAAACCATGGCCTGAGTCCCTCCCAACTAGGCCTGGAACTCACAGAAAATGAGCTTTTTGGTCGTGACGAAAGGCAGATAGGGCAATTACAGAAGCTGAAACGGGCTGGCGTACATATTTCTATTGACGATTTTGGTACCGGTTATTCATCTCTGGTTTATTTGCGAGATCTACCGGTTTGCAGTCTCAAGATTGATAGAAGCTTCCTGCAACACGCAATGGTAAATGATAGTGATATGGCTATTATGCAAGCGATGATTACCGTTGGTCACAGTCTGGGGCTAAGCGTGGTAGTAGAAGGCGTGGAAACGACCGAACAGGACAAACTGGTCAGAGATCTAGGCTGCGATCTGGCTCAGGGCTTTCTCTACACCAGGCCGATGCCGGCAGATCAGATGCCGATCTAGAAAAATTGGAGGCGCGGGTCGGAATCGAACCGGCGTACACGGAGTTGCAGTCCGCTGCATAACCACTCTGCCACCGCGCCGGGTAAGCCTATTGGGCTCATTGCTCTCAGGGGGCGTGAGAGACTTGAATTGTGACTTCCACCAGTGAACCGATAGGAAATTGGAGCGGGAAACGAGATTCGAACTCGCGACCCTCGCCTTGGCAAGGCGATGCTCTACCACTGAGCTATTCCCGCTCTTCGTTGACAGGCGTTGCCTCTTCAACGGCTGCGTATTCTACGGATTCCCTCCCGGCCGTCAACACTTTTTTTCAAGTTTCTGTTTTAAATGGGTAATGTGATCTATTTCTGCACAACTCCGGCACTGTGATAGAATTCAAAAAACTCAACGGGGTGCCTTTAAATCGGGCTGAGACCATACCCGCGGAACCTGACACGGGTCATGCCGGCGCAGGGATTGAGTAACCACCGCTCAGTGGTGCCCGCGATCTGGTCATACTCCAACACCAGACAAGGTACTGCTACCATGAATTCCCGAGTTGTTGCCCTTTTACTGGCGTTGCTGCCAGCGTTGGCCCCTGCCGACGACCAACCGGTCCTGAATGTCTATACCCATCCCTCCTTTGCCGCTGAATGGGGCCCGGGGCCAGCCGTTAAAGCGGCGTTCGAAGAACAGTGTCGGTGCACCCTGAACTTCACCGTGCTGGACAGCGGCGGCGATATCCTGCAACGGCTGCGTCTCGAAGGTGCATCCACCTCAGCGGATGTGGTTCTTGGCCTGGACACAGGCACAATGGAAGCCGCACGACAAACCGGACTACTGGCGCCCCACAACCGCTCTCTTGAAAATCTTGCTCTGCCCATTGAATGGGAAGATGACGTTTTCGTCCCTTACGACTGGGGCTACTTTGCGTTTGTTTACGATACCGAGCAGTTACCGGAACCGCCGGAAAGCCTCGACGCTCTGATCAACGCCCCGGATGACCTGAAAATCATAATCCAGGATCCACGCACCAGCACGCCGGGGCTCGGCCTGTTGCTTTGGATGCACTCGGTTTATGGCGAGCATGCAGCCGCGAAGTGGGAACAGCTTCAGAGTAAAATACTGACCACCACCCAGAGTTGGAGCGACGGCTACTTTTCCCTGTTCATGAACGGCGAAGCGCCGATGATTCTCTCTTACAGCACGTCACCGGCCTACCATATGGCCGTTGATCAAACCGACCGGTACCAGGCTGCAGAATTCGAAGAAGGTCACTATTTGCAAGTGGAAGTAGCGGCGATGGTAAAAACCACGGACAACCAGGCTCTGGCCGGTGAGTTTCTGGATTTCATGCACACGCCCGCTTTTCAGCGTCACATCCCGCTGAAAAATGTGATGTACCCTGCGATTGATCTGGGCGATGAACTGCCGGAAGTCTTTGACCGCCTGATCACTCCCGACAACACGCTCTATATGAAACCTGCAGATGTGGCGAATCAACGTCGCAACCTGGTTGATGACTGGCTCAATGCCATGACCCGCTGATAGATGAATACTTCTTTGCCTCGCGCACCATTCAGCCATCCCGGCTGGCAATTGTGGCCCGGCCTTCTGCTAGGTGGCGCTCTGGTTCTGCTTGTGGCCCTCGGCTTTGGCAGCCTGCTGCTGACCGCCGGCAAGCTTGATCCGGCATCCGTGCTGAATAACCGGTATCTTCGCGGCGTGGTGCAATTTACGGTGTGGCAGGCACTGCTGTCAGTCATTCTCAGCCTGACACTGGCACTTCCTGTTGCCCGGGCGCTCGCCCGCCACCGGCAATTCCCCGGACGCTCGCTGTTACTCCGGCTGATGGAGTTAAGTCTGGTATTGCCGACCATTGTGGCTGTTTCCGGCATTATTTCCGTGTACGGCCGCCAGGGATGGCTCACCGGTTTGCTGGAACAGTTGGTGCCGGGCCACAGCTGGAACCTCTACGGCCTGAGTGGCATATTACTGGCCCATGTGTTTTTCAACGCGCCACTGGCCGCCCGTATACTGTTGCAGGCCATGGAATCTGTGCCACAACCCCGGCTGCGCATGGCCTCCCAGCTGGGGCTTCGGGGCTGGTGGTTGTGGAAGGCGGTAGAGTGGCCGGCCGTGAAACCCGTTCTCCCCGGCCTGACGGCTCTGGTGTTCACCCTGTGCTTCACCAGTTTCGCCATTATCATGACCCTCGGTGGAGGCCCAGGCACTACCACTCTGGAAGTCGCGATCTATCAGGCCCTGCGTTTCGAGTTCGACTTTAATCAGGCGGCTCTGCTGGCTATTATCCAGCTACTCATTTGTGGCAGCCTGTGGTGGCTGGTGTTCCGCCAGGGACTGGACACATCGCTATTGCCCCGTCGACGGTTCTCTTTTCCGGTGCCTTTACCGGGGTGGCCGGGGCAAGTCATTGCAAACAGCCTTTTGATCGCAGTTTTTGCCGCCTTTCTGATCTTTCCACTATTGGCCATCGGCTTTCGCGGATTGCCCGCACTATTGCCTACAGACGGCGCGCCGGCACTGTATCAACAGTTATTGCCTGCCACCGGGCGCAGCCTTTTGATTGCCCTTCCTGCCGGTGTCGGAGCCGTTCTCGTGGCATTACTGACTCTGGCTGCCAGCAACCGCGCAAAACATAACCTCCTGGCGGCAATACCCTCTCTTACGGGTTATCTGCCGCTCATTGTACCGCCTCTGGTTCTGGGCACCGGGCTGTTCATTCTGATACGCCCGGAGCTTGGCAATGCTGCCCAGGGCTGGACCCTGGTCGCACTGATTAACGGATTGATGGCCGTGCCGTTTGTGCTTCAGGTTTTACGAGGGCCGATGACGGCGATGGACAAAAACACACTGAAACAGGCGGATCAGCTTGGCATTCTGGGCTGGTACCGCTGGAGGTGGCTGTACTGGCCGCACATGCGCCGCCCTGTCGCTCTCGGCCTGGCATACGGTATTGCATTGTCGTTGGGTGATTTCGGCGTCATTGCCCTGTTTGGCAGCCCCGGGCAGCCCACTCTGCCGGTATTGCTTTATCAGCAGTTGGGCAGCTACCGGGTAGCAGAGGCGGCCGGAACCGGGCTCTGGTTATTGCTTCTGCTGGTATTGATTTTCGCCTCGCTCTCCGGTGTCACCCGTCGCAGCCACCAGTCACTGACACAATCATCCACTACCGCAATGCCGGATCCGGAACATGCTTGAACTTAAAAACCTGCGCTTTGGCTACCCCGGTCAGAACAAAGACTGGCACTTTGAATTCACCCTGCACGAAGGAGAGTGCCTGGCCTTGCATGGGCCCAGCGGTTCCGGCAAATCGACTCTGCTTGGCCTGATTGCCGGATTTCTCACTCCGAAGGCCGGGCAGATTCTCTGGCAAGGTGAAGCCGTTAACCACCAGCCGCCCTGGCAACGGCCGGTAAGCAGCGTGTTTCAGGAGCACAACCTGTTCGAACACCTGGATGTATTTACCAATATCGGCCTGGGACTTCACCCCGGGCTCAAGCTTGATACGCCGGACAAAAAGGCCATCGAACACACGCTCGAGCGCACCGGGCTTGGTGGCTTTGGCCACCGTATGCCGGGCGAGCTTTCAGGCGGTCAGCGCCAACGGGTGGCGGTTATCCGGGCCATCCTTCGCCGACAGCCACTCCTGCTTCTGGATGAACCCATGACCGGGCTGGACCCACACGCCCGACAGGAGCTCCACGCCATGCTGCTCGAAGAAAAAGCCAATGGCATCACCATGATCCTGGCCAGCCATGACCAGGATGACCGAAAGGCATTGGCAGACAGCGACTGGAGTCTTTAAGCTGACACAAAACCATTAAAAGGATCTGTCCTGACCCGTGGCAATTGATTCAGCCGGTACCGCAGAAATAAAAGACAATCGACTGTCGTTCGAGGGTGACTGGACCCTCGCCCACTACGCTGCCCTGAAAAACCGGATAACCAATCTGAGCGCTGAACTGACAGATCAGGAGCCGGAATTCATCGGTCTGGGCAAACTGGACACGGCGGGTGCGTCACTGATGGTAAAGCTCATTGGCGCCCGGCCACTATTGACAGCATTGGAGCAGGCCCGGTTGCCGGCCGAACAGCGTGCGTTACTGAAAGCCGTTGCCGAATCTCTGTGTGAACCGGCAAACGCTCCTGCCGAAGCAAGTCCGGTGGTCCGTTTTCTGGCGGAAATCGGAAAACGCATGATTGCCCTGGCTCACCTGCAGTGGCTGCTTGCCGGATTCATCGGCCAGACTCTGGCAACGCTTGTTCATGTTGCCCCCCGACCACGCCGGTGGCGCTTCACGTCCTTTGTTGCCGCCGTCCATGATACCGGCCTCAATGCACTGCCCATTGTTGCTCTGCTCACATTTCTGGTGGGCGCGGTCGTGGCATTCCTGGGAGCCACCGTGCTGGAGAATTTCGGGGCCACCATTTACACCGTCGACCTCGTGGCCTTCTCTTTTCTACGGGAGTTCGGTGTGTTGCTGGCAGCCATTCTCCTGGCCGGGCGCACTGCCAGCTCATTCACCGCCCACATCGGCGCCATGAAGGTTAACGAAGAACTGGATGCCATCCGCACCCTGGGGCTCAGCCCTGTCGAGTTGCTGGTCGTGCCCCGGGTGCTGGCCATGATGGTCAGCTTACCGGTGCTGACGTTCGTTGGCATGATATCCGGGCTGGCTGGTGGTGCAGCGGTGTGCTCACTGGCGCTGGACATTCCCCCCGGTCAGTTCATGGCCATAGTCGAGCGCGACATTGCCCTTCAGCATTTCCTGGTGGGCATGGGAAAAGCGCCGGTTTTCGCCTTTCTCATTGCGGTGATTGGTTGCCTGGAAGGATTTAAAGTGTCTGGCAGCGCCCAGTCCGTTGGTGAACACACCACTTCGAGTGTGGTTCAGTCGATTTTTATTGTCATTTTGCTGGACTCGATTGCTGCGATGTTTTTCATGGAAATGGGCTGGTAAGCCATGGATGATCAGAATCACACAGGAAATAGTTACGGAAACCCGATTATCAGGGTGCGCGACCTGTGCAACCGGTTCGGACAGCATGTTGTACATGAAGATCTGCATCTGGATCTGTACCGGGGTGAAATTCTAGGTGTTGTCGGGGGCTCCGGAACCGGTAAATCGGTTTTGCTGCGCAGCATTGTGGGGTTAAACGCGCCCAGCTCGGGCCGTGTTTCGGTATTTAACAAAGACCTCACAACACTGTCGGCTGAAGAACGCTCGGCTATAGAGCAGCGATTTGGTGTCCTGTTCCAGAGCGGCGCTCTGTTCACCTCGCTGAATCTCGAACAGAATATAGCCCTGCCACTGATTGAACATGCGGGACTAACCCGCTCCGATGCAGAAGAACTGGCCCGGATGAAACTGGCACTCACCGGTCTGAGCGCCGACGCAGCGCGCCAATATCCCGCCGAACTTTCCGGCGGCATGGTCAAGCGTGCGGCCCTGGCCCGCGCGCTCGCCCTGGATCCGGAGATACTGTTCCTCGACGAACCCACCTCGGGCCTCGACCCGATTGGCGCGGCCGCGTTTGACGAACTGATTGTAACCCTGCGCAATGCACTGGGGCTGACCGTGTTTCTGGTAACCCACGATCTCGATACTTTGTACACTACCTGTGATCGGGTTGCCGTATTATCCCGAAAGCGTGTACTGGTTGCCGACACTCTCGAGCAGGTATCGCAAACCGACGACGCCTGGGTGCAGAGCTATTTCCACGGTCCTCGTGGCAGAGCGGCCCTGGGTGCCCACGCCCGATCAACAAAACAGGAGCCCGGTTAATGGAACCCAAAGCGCATCACATTGTTATCGGTTTCTTTACCCTTGCGGCGGTCGGGGCAGCGCTGTTGTTTGCCCTGTGGCTGGGCAAAACGTCGGCCGACACTGAATGGGCCTATTATGAGATCGGCTTTGATCATCCCGTGGGCGGGCTTTCCAAAGGCAATCCCGTGCTTTACAGCGGCATACCGGTGGGTGATGTCCAGAATCTGGAACTGGCCCCGGACAATCCTGCCCACGTGCGGGTTCTGGTGCGAGTGAACAGCGATATACCCGTGCGCGAGAATACCCGGGTAGAGCTGGTGCTGGCCAACATCACCGGCAGCATGAGCATCCAGTTTACTGGCGGCACCCCGGACAGCCCGGTTTTAACAGGTACCCGCAGCGATCCACCTTTTATCCAGGCAGAACAGTCCACCCTCAGCAATCTGTTATCGAACAGCGAGTCTCTGGTGACCAAGGCCGATCAATTACTGAGCAGTGCCAATGCGTTGCTGGCCGCTGACAACCTCGAGAATGTCACAATTATTCTGGAAAACGCACGTAAGGCCAGCGAATCACTCGTGGCCAATCAGGAAAAACTACTGGGAATAATGGAACAGTTTGATGCTGCAGGCCTTCGTACTGAAGAAGCAGCCATTAAAGTATCGGCTGCCGCAGACAGCGCCCGTGAAGTACTGGGCAAAGATGTCAAACCCGTACTGACAGCCACAACCAGGGCCATCACTACACTTCAGCCAACGCTGGACCGGATTGACCGCCTGACCGCCAATAACGAAAAGGCTCTGGACAGCGGACTGCAAGGCCTTGGCGAGCTAAACCCGGCGTTACGCGAGTTGCGCAGCACCTTACGTAACCTGAACAGCTTTACCCGGAAACTGGAGCAGGATCCTGCCCGAACGCTGTGGGGCGGCGATGACATGAAGGAGTTTGAACAATGAAAATGGGGCTGTTGAAAGCGTGTCTTCTGGGGATGACCGTCACCCTGTCTGCCTGCAGCATTCTCCCGGAGCAGGAAGCCCCCCGGCTGGTGGGCCTGGCTCCGCCATCCTCACCAACACAATTCGATGAGACAAGCGAGGCCAGCCTGCGAATTGATACGCCTCTGGCTACAGCCCCTTTCGACAGCACCCGAGTCCTGATAAAACCGGACACCTATGAATTCCAGGCATTGCCCGGTGCTCGCTGGCGCGACAGCGCGCCGGTTCTCCTACGGGAATACATGGTTCAGTATTTCCGGCAAAGCGGTGGCTTTGACAGTGTATTGACCGACACCAATCCCGCTTCAGCCGAACTCATCCTGATCAGTGAGCTATCGGGATTTCATGCCGCCGTGAAATCCGGCAGGAATACTGTCGTGCTGAACCTGTATACCGAATTGCTGGATAACCGGACTCGTGTCAGTCTGTGCACGCAAGATCATCAGATCCAGATCCCTGCCAACAGCACAACCCCCTCTGACCTGATGGCGGCGTTCAGCGCCGGCGCGGAAGCGTTGTCTGAACAGGCGCTGGTTTGGGCCTTCGATTGCTCTCGCAAAACCTGACGTTGTCAGGCTTGCGGTTGATCTTCAGGTGGAAATAAATCGTCTTTGGCAGCCAGCAGATAGAGGATCATCGACCAGAACGTAAGCGCAGCGGCGACGTACAGGAGCCCCAGAGCCACGTAAGACAGGACATTGCCCGGGGGGAACGCCAATAACCCGATGATGGCCACCATTTGAGCCGTGGTCTTTATCTTGCCGATGTAGGAAACAGCAACGCTGGCACGACTGCCCATCTCCGCCATCCACTCGCGCAACGCCGAAATAACAATCTCACGCCCGATAATTACGGTCGCCGGAATGGTCAGCAGCAATGCCGCGTGCTCTTCAATCAGAACCGCCAGCGCCACGGCCACCATCAGCTTATCCGCCACCGGGTCCAGAAAAGCGCCAAACGGTGTGCTCTGATCAAGCTTGCGAGCCAGATAGCCGTCCAGCCAGTCGGTAATGGCTGCCAGAGTGAAGACAACAGCGCTGGCCAGGTAACTCCACTGCACCGGTAGGTAGAAGATCACCACGAACACCGGAATCATCACAATGCGGGACATGGTCAGTATGTTTGGCAGATTCATGGCGTTCCTATTTGTTCACTCAGTGTGTCATTCATTGTGCAATGCGGCGTAAATGGTTTCCGCCAGCGCTTTACTGATGCCCTGTACCTTGGCCATTTCATCAACGCTCGCTTTGCGTATTCCCTGTATGCCGCCAAAATAGCGTATCAGTTCCCGCCGACGTTTGGGGCCAACGCCCTCGATGCCTTCCAGAGTGGACTGCCGGCGCTTCTTGTCACGCCGGGCCCGGTGGCCGGTAATGGCAAACCGGTGTGATTCATCCCGGATGTGCTGAATCAGATGCAATGCCGGCGAATCCGCCGGTACCCGATAAACATCGCCGGTCATCGCATCAATCAGTTGCTCCATACCCGCCCGGCGAGTCACCCCCTTGGCAACACCAATCAGCGGGATATCTGAAATCCCAAGCTCGTCAAACACTTCCCGGGCAATATTCAACTGACCCTTGCCACCATCTATGAAAACCAGGTCCGGCCGTTTGCCTTCCCCGTTTACCATTCTTCGATACCGACGGCTGAGCACCTGATGCATGGCGGCATAATCATCACCCGCCTTCACACCCTCAATATTATAAAGGCGATAATCGCTCTTGAGGGGCCCATTTTCATCGAAAACCACGCAGGATGCGACGGTATTTTCCCCCTGACTGTGGCTGATATCAAAGCATTCCATGCGAGACGGGGTTTCCGCCAGCTCCAGCATATCCCTGAGTGCCAATAACCGGCGATACACCGTTTCCTTGCTGGCCAGGTGCGTCAGCAGCGTTTGCTGCGCATTGGTCATGGCCAGTTCCAGCCAGCGACGACGCTCGCCGCGCACATTACTGCGAACCCGGGTTTCCCGACCTGCAGCCTCAGACAACGCTTCCGCTAAAAGTTCCTGTTCATCCACTTTCGCGGGCACCAGGATATCTCGGGGAATTTCCCGGCGGGTGTCGCCACCAAAATAATACTGGCCGAGAAACGCCGCCAGCAGCTCACCTTCGGATTGTTCCAGTGAGAATTTGGGAAAGTAGTCCTTTGTACCTAATACCCGGCCACCGCGTACGATGATCACCACTACACACACAATGCCGGCATCCTGGGCTATCGCAACAACATCGGCATCGCCGCCCTCGCCTTCGACCGATTGCTGCTCCTGCACATGGCGTAAATGATTAACCTGATCCCGGTACGTGGCTGCCTTCTCAAACTCCAGGTTTTTAGACGCCTCCTCCATGGCATTCATCAGGTCGTGGATAATCGCCGGGTTCTTGCCTTCAAGAAACATGGTGGCATGGCGGATATCCCGCTGATACTCCTCCGGCGTGATGTAACCCACGCAAGGCGCCGTACAGCGATTGATCTGATACTGCAGACAAGGGCGATTCCGGTTTCTGAAAAAGCTTTCACTACAGTTCCTTATACGGAAAACTTTTTGCAGAACATTAAGGCTTTCCTTGACCGCACCGGAGCTCGGGAATGGCCCGAACCAGGTGCCGCCCCCTTTTTTGGTTCTGCCACGACGAAAGGTCAGCGACGGGTAATCACTGTGGGAGGACAGATAGATATAGGGATAGGATTTGTCGTCACGCAGCAGGATGTTGTAGGGCGGGCGCAGCGACTTGATCAGATTCTGTTCCAGCAGCAGGGCTTCGGTTTCACTGCCAGTGATGGTGACTTCAATGGATTCTATCTTGCCGACCAGCGCCTCGGTTTTCGGCGCCAG
>Ga0136557_1000851_pt1 | contig 21611 bp, 15 predicted proteins | sample AntRauTorckE6832_FD_104796 | JGI IMG/M metagenome (GOLD analysis project Ga0136557, IMG submission 104796) | Saline lake microbial communities from Rauer Islands, Antarctica - Metagenome Torckler E6 #832 | ecosystem: Environmental > Aquatic > Non-marine Saline and Alkaline > Saline | place...
AAAGTAAAAGACTGATTTCGGCGTTCATCGTAAGTGCTGGCGCATTCATGTGCAGTTCACCGGCTCTCAGCCAGTCCGGCACTGACGTATCTGCCGGAGATTGGCCCGACTATAATGGCAATATGGCCGCACAGCGCTATTCGCCACTCGACCAGATCAATGCAGAAAATGTCGCCTCTCTGCAGATCGCCTGGCGCCTGCCAACGGCGATGTTCGGCTCGCAGCCGGAGTTCAACGCCACTTTCACGCCGCTTGAGGTAGACGGGGTGCTGTACAGCACAATCGGTGCTCAGCGCGATATCGTTGCCCTGGACGCTGAGACTGGTCAATTGCTCTGGCAGTGGCGCGCTCAGGAAGGCGAACGTTTTGATGCGGCGCCTCGCAAGGGTTCTGGCCGCGGCGTAGCATTCTGGCGTGACGGCGACAAACGCCGAATCCTGACCATTACCCCGGGTTTCTTCCTGGTGTCACTGGATGCGGATACCGGTTTGGCTGATCCTGAATTCGGCGACAACGGTCGCATCGACATGCAGGAAGGCCTGCGCCTTGGGGAAGGCCGCGACGATATCGATATTGGTTCCTCCATGCCGCCTTTTGTGATGAATGACGTCATTGTCGTGGGTCCGGCCATGGCCGTGTCCATGAGACCGCCTTCAATGGCCAACGTCAAAGGTGATGTGCGCGGCTACGATGCCCGCACGGGCGAACATTTGTGGACCTTCCACACGATTCCGCGTCCCGGTGAATTCGGTTACGACACCTGGCTGAATAACAGCGCCGACTATACTGGCAACACGGGTGTGTGGGCGCCCATGTCGGGCGATCCTGAACTGGGTCACGTTTACCTGCCCGTTGAAGCGGCGACAGGGGACCGGTACGGCGGTGATCGCCCCGGTAACAATCTGTTTTCCAGCAGTCTGGTGGCTGTTGATATAGCAACAGGGGAGCGTCAGTGGCACCAGCAGATGATTCATCATGACATCTGGGATTGGGATAATCCCGCTGCCCCGATACTGGCGGATCTGCCCAATGGCCGTAAAATCGTCATGCAGGTGACCAAGCAATCATTTGTCTATACCTACGATCGCGAGACCGGTGAACCGATCTGGCCGATTGAAGATCTGCCTGTGCCGGCCGGTGATGTTCCGGGAGAATGGTATGCCGAGACCCAGCCTTTCCCAACAAAACCGGCAGGTTTTGACCGTCAGGGCATTACCGAAGATGATCTTGTGGACTTTACCCCGGAAATTTATGCGGCGGCGCTGGAAGCGATCGAACCCTTCCGGTTGGGGACCAACCTGTATTCACCTCCGTCAGTAAAAGGCGCAGCTGATGGCACACAGGGCACGCTGAGCCTGCCGTCTGCCACCGGTGGTGCCAACTGGGAAGGCGCGGCCATGGATCCTGAGACCGGGATGCTTTATGTTCCTTCACGAACGGTTGCGACCGTGCTGTCAGTGGATAAAGATGAGGGTTCCGATATTGATTTCAGCATGGCGCTGGGCGTGCGTGTGCCGCGGGCCATGGGATTGCCGATTGTCAAGCCGCCGTATGGTCGCATCACCGCGATCGACATGGTCGAGGGAGAGCACGAGTGGATGATCGCCAACGCGGACACACCGCCGGCCATTGCCAACAACGCCGCGCTTGAAGGCGTAGACATCCCACGCACTGGCGTTGAAACTCGCTCAGGCCTGTTGCTCACCAAGACGCTGTTGTTCTCTGGGGAAGGCACCGGTGGTGGCCCCACACTGCGCGCTCACGACAAGCAAACAGGTGAGATCCTCGCCGAGATTGAAATGCCCGGCACACAGACTGGCCAGCCGTTCACTTACGAACACGATGGCAAACAATATATCGGTATGGTTGTCAGCGAGCGCGGAAACCCGTCCGAGCTGGTGATTTATACGCTTCCGTAATAGATGGTACCAAGATTGTTATTCAGGAGTAGAAGTAATGATGCGTAATGTATTATCCAAAGCGGCGCTCGCGCCGCTGCTGATGGCGGCCGCTGTGTCGGCGCAAGCGGCAACCTGGGAAATTGATCCTGAGGATTCAACCGTAATTTTTAAATATTCGTACTCGGATACCCCGTATCAAGGTGAGTTCAAGAACGTGCAGGCCACGTTCGAAATCGACCCGCTGAGCCCTGGTGACTGCAGGATCGACGTGGTAATACCGATTATCGACCTGGACGTGGGCGACGAAGAAACCGAAAGTTACATGTTTGATATTGAACTGTTTGATGTTGATCAGTTCCCGACTGCGACCTTTCAGGCAGATCAGTGCACGCTGACGTCGGTCAATTCGTTTACGGCTGCAGGCATGTTGACGATTCGTGACCGGACTATGCCAATTGACTTCCCGTTTGAGCTGAGCATTGACGGCGCACGATTCAACCTGACCAGTGCAGTGACTGTGCAGCGTCTGGATTTCGGTATTGGACAGGGCTATTTTGCCAATACCTCCGCCATCCCGAACGAAGTGGTCATCGAAGTCGATGTCTACGCCGACATGTTGCCATAAGGGTTAATCGCAGAGGAAATTTCCATGCTGTCAAAATTGTTTGTGAAGTACCGTCGGCTTTCAGTCGTTCTGGCCTGCTCCGCATTGCTGGTGTCGTGTGACCGGCTGATCACGCCGGGTTTCGAGACCAGCGTTGCAGAGTTAAGAGGTGGGCAGTATGCGCTCGATAGCGAGCATGCCACACTGATCTGGAAAATTGATCATCTGGGATTCTCACGTTACATCGGTCGTTTCAACGACTTCGATGCGACGCTGGATTTTGATGCCGAAAACATCGAAAGCTCTTCTATGGAAGTTATCGTAGAGACGGCTTCGCTGGATGTGAACAATCCGGAGTTTGCTGAGGAGCTTCGTGGTTCTGACTGGTTTGATGTGGAGAACTTTCCACAAGCTGTATTCAGGACGACATCGTTCGTTGAAGCCGTGGACGAAGATACGTTTATCTTTGCAGGAGACCTGACGCTGCTGGGTACAACCGGGCCGGTCACATTGACGGTCAATTTCAACGGTGGCGGGCGCAACTTCCTGACCCGGCGCTACACGCTCGGATTCTCGGCGACTGCCGAGTTCCAGCGTTCTGACTTCGGCCTGGATAACATGGTGGCATTCGGTGTGGGTGACGATATCCAGCTGGAAGTTCACGTTGAGTTCCAGGACGTTTCTCAATAAGATCTGTTGGCAAAACCGCGCCGGGACGATCGCCAGATCGTCCCGGCTCTCCATCCCATCCCATCCCATCCCATCCCATCCCATCCCATCCCGCTACGCGTTCAACCGTAGTTCTGTCCAGCATCTCCGTCATAAGCAACAGCCGTCATTATGGTTGCGCCTACACGCGTAGGTGCGCATTTTTCTACGTACTCCAGCGTATTTTTCGGAATTTAATTCTGCGTTAATCTGGTACTATTTTAGCGCACATATTTTTACCATTAAGTAATGAATATTGCGTAACACCATAGAATAGAAAGACTTTCCCCTCCGTGTTTGCCGTGCCCAAAAATGTGACCTGCATCGCATCTGGTGCACCGGGATGATCCGTTTTAAAAATAAAATGCACAGCCAATATAATTAAGCGCATGATTTTTATTGATAAAAAATCATGGCACATATATTGCTCCCGCCTCTTTGTTAGCCTTGTTTAGTTGCATGCACTGCGATGACGGGCACATAAGACACAACACTGAAGCCAGATATTGGCAGTCAACTGCTAGAAGTACCGGGGGGTATGACACCTGATGAACACAAAACCACACAACGCTTTTAAACGCAGTCGTTTGAATTACGCTATAGCCATACTGGCTGGCGTTGCCTCGACACCCTTTACTTACGCACAGGATGCTGGTGCACCTGCTATCGAAGAGCTGGTCGTTACCGGCAGCCGTCTCCAGCGGGTTGACAATGCAACATCCACGCAGCCCTTGTCAGTGATCAGTGCTGAAGATTTGTCGAGCTCGGCCGCGGTCGATATCGGCGAGATCCTGAACGAAAACCCGGCGCTGTTATCGTCGGTCACCAGCACCAACTCCCTTGGTGGCGCAGCTCAAAACAGCGGCCGTGCCAGCAATGCTGGTGGTAGCGCGCTTAACCTGCGCGCTCTTGGCTCGCAGCGCACCTTGACTCTGGTCAACGGCCGCCGTCATGTGTCGGGCATTGAAGGTACATCGTCAGTTGATGTCTCGACCATTCCTTCTGCCTTGATTGAGCGCGTCGAAGTGCTCACCGGTGGTGCATCAGCCGTTTACGGCGCTGACGCGGTCACCGGTGTGGTGAACTTTGTGTTGCGCAACGACTACGAGGGCGTTGATATTGATTTCCGTACTGGCCTTTCTGGTGAGGGCGACGCGAGCACAATCAGCTTGCGGGCCTTGATTGGCCAAAATTTTGATGACAATCGCGGCAACTTTACCGTGGCCCTGCAACACGATTCCAGCGATGGTTTGCGCGCGGGAGATCGCGATTTTCTGGCCAACGATGGCCGGTCGAGTGGTGATGTGAATCCAGCTTTGCGCTTCCAAAAAGGTGATATCACCGCGTCCAATACGCCCAACCTTGCACAATATTACAACTTCAATAACACAGGTCTGTTCCCGTTCGGCCTGCGAATTCCGAGTGCCGCAACATTTGCGACCAATTATCAAAACGAATTTGGCGCAGCGCCCAGCCTGACGGCTGCGGAGCAGGCGCTGTTTGATCGTCCTACAACAGCCAACCCGCGTGCCTTGCTGCCCGGCAGAACTTTTAACATCACCTCGCCATACGGTGTGGTGGCATTGGGCGACTTTGGCACCACTGTGCCGCTCGGTCAGGAGCCGGACCTCAATGGCAATGGCACCTCCGACTGTCTGGACAGTTTTACCGGCTATAACTCCAGTCTGGATGGTGCAGGATCATTCGGTGCCGCTGGTGGCTGCTGGGTAATCAATGAAGCGGGGCAGCTGGTGTCATACGAAGATGGCCTGGTTACGGGTAACTTTAACCAGTTTGGTGCAGCCCAGAGCTTTATTGCGCCCAATCGTCCTTATGTTATCCCCAAGGATGACAAATACTCCATCAACCTGAATGGTCGTTACGAGCTGACGCCAACCATGGAGTTGTTTGCTGAAACCAAGTATGTGTACCACGAAGTGGTATTTGGTGGCGGCGGCAATCAGGCAACCGACTTACTGTATGGCGCACCTGATAACCCCTTCCTGCCGGTTCAACTCGCGTCCTTTGCCAATAATCCCGGTGTTGGTTTTATAGGTCCGGGCGGGCTGTATATCTCTCGCGACTCCGATGACTGGGGCGACAATGAGTCCGTTAACCGACGTACGACCTATCGTCTGGTCGGTGGTCTGCGTGGCAGCCTTGACCAATGGGGTCTGGACTACGAAGTCGCGGCAAACTACGGTAAATTCGAGCGTCACTACAAGTCGCCGTTCACGCCGATTACCGACCGTTTCTTTGCTGCGATTGACGCAACTACCGATCCAGCCACCGGTCAGCCAGTCTGCCGTTCTGACCTTGATGCCTCAGCCTATCCGCGAACCACGCCGTTTAACTTCCCGTCCTATCTGGGCGGTGGCGGAATATCTTCGTTCTTTACCTTCCAGGCCGGTGATGGGCAGTGTCAACCTGCCAACCTCTTTGGCGGCAAGGGTTCGATCAGCCAGGAGTCCATCGACTTTTTCACCTACACGCGGACCGTGAAAGAAGAAATTGAGCAGTCAGTTGTCAGTGGTTTTGTCAGCGGTAACAGCAGTGAATTCTTTGCTCTGCCGGCCGGTCCGATTTCCTTCGCCTTTGGTGGTGAATGGCGTGAAGAGACAAGTTCGCAGGACTTTGACAGCTATGACCAGGGTGTTCTCCCGGTCGGTGGTGTCACCGCCAATGGTGTGGCTTTCCAGCCAGGCGACTGGGTGGGCGATGTTAGTCGGGCGCAGAGCCTGGGCGGCTCGCCAGGTAACCGGGCACTGAGCACCGGCTCAAGCTACGATGTGTGGGATATCTTTGGTGAATTTGAAATCCCCCTGTTGAGCAACCTGCCTCTGATAGAAACTCTGACGCTGGACGGTGCTTTCCGTCGGGCTGACTACTCAACCTTTGGTGAGAGCGACACCTACAAGATCGGTGGTCTGTGGGCGCCCATCCAGGACGTGCGCTTCCGGGCCAATTACAGTAAAGCGGTCCGGGTACCGAACCTGTTCGAATTGTTCTCACCAGAGCAGGGGCAAAACTTCCGTCCCAACGACCCTTGTGATGTCTCACAGTTGAGCAGCGCGCCAGACCCGACGCTGCGTCAGTCCAACTGCGTCGCGGATCTGCAGTCCAAAGGTGTTCTCAATGAGAATATTTTTGATGCCAGCGGCAGCTATATTTTTGTGGATCCGCTGTCCGCAGGCTTTCCGGGCGTCATTGGCGGTAACCCGGATCTTCAGCCCGAAGAAGCAATTACCCAGACTTTTGGTGTCGTGGTGCAGCCACGCTTTATTGAAGGCTTAACCGTAAGCCTTGATTACTGGGACATCGTGATTGAAGACGCAATTTCTGAGATTTCGTCACAAAATATCGCGACCAGCTGTTACGACTCGCCCTCACTGGACAACCCGTTCTGTGAGCTGCTGGACCGTAACCGGGAACCGACTTCTGCGCAGTCAGGTGGTTTCACCTTCCTGCGTCAGGTGCAGCTCAACTTCGGTGAAGCGAAAGCGACCGGTGTCGACCTGAATGTCAACTATGGCTTCGATCTTGGTGCATATCGCGTCAGCCTGGGCGGTGCTGTGACGAAACAGCTTGATCTGCAATTTACCGAACCCTCCAATCCGGGTGAGGAAGCGGTTATTGATAACGACCTGATGGAAATGCGTCGTCCGGAGTGGGCGGGTCAATTGAATTTCGGTGTGGCCACAGGTCCGTTCAGTGTGTCACTGCGATCACAGTACCTGAGCGAAATGGCATTGACCGGTCCGATTGAGACAGCGGTGCAGAACTACGGTCCGGGTATCTTCACGGACGAGTTCTTCTCACACAACCTGTCCGGCAACTGGGACTACAGTTCCAATGTCAGGGTTTACGGCGGTATCAGCAACGTGACCGACGAAAAGCCCTACGCAACCCAGCGTGCGTACCCGGTCAGTCCGGTGGGTCGGGCCTACTACCTGGGCATCAATGTCGCGCTGTGACGCAAGGTTGCCCGTGCGATAGTTGAGTAGAAAGTGCGTTGCCTTGCCCATCCTCCCCTGCGTTATCTGAGGGGAGGATGGGCGAGGCTTCGTCGCCTTCTGCCTGTGAGTCAGTAAACCCAAGGATCCAGCATGAAAACCAAAACGACATGCAAATCTCGTGTAAGCCTGGCAGCATTGGCGCTGCTATTGTGTTCGCTGTCTATGCCGCTTGTGGCGCAGGATGATGAGGAAGAAGAACGCGAACCTATTGAATTCCCGAGCTCGCTGGATGAAAAATTGTCCACGCTCACCGAAGAAGAAATGGAGTTTCTGCGTACCGGACCTACGCGCCGGTTCGCCAGCACCCCGGAATTATTGATTGAAGCACTTGAGAAGCGCACGGCGCCAGAGGTGCGTGCTTATGTCGACGCCATGATCTGGGTCACGGAGCAAGAAACCTTCCAGGAAGGCGAAGACCTTGATCATATTCCCCTGAACACTGACAGTCCCGATTTTAATGCCTACGCGGTACGTCGGCCGCGCAGCTTTGACCCCGATCGCGAACCGGGCCCCATTGATCTGTCACGCTATGGTGGTCGCAGCGGTATCCCCACCTTTGCCGGTGCGCCCATTGCATTGACGCCTGAAGATCTGATTGCCGGCGACGTTGATGTCGCCATTGTTGGCGCTCCGCTGAATATGGGTTCAGGCTGGCGCGGCGCTCAGCACGGCCCCCTGGCACTGCGCCTGATCGGCCGGCTCGGTGGCAACGACCAGTACACCCAGATCAGCCCCAATCGCGAGCTCAATATCGTGGACTATGGTGATATCGCCATTGACCAGGACAGCACTGAGCGCAGCATGCAGCACGTGCGCGAGGTGGTACGTGAAATAGCCGAGACCGGCGCGGTGCCGTTCATTGTTGGCGGTGATCATTCGCTGGAGTATCCCAATGTGGCAGCCCTGGTGGATGTATACGGTGAGGACAACCTCAGTGTCATCCATTTTGATGCGCATTATGATGTTGGCCGGGATCGCGCTCACCTGATTGATCACGGACAACCGATTTACCGCCTGTTGGCAGACGGCCATATCAAGGGCAGCGACTACATTCAGGTGGGTCTTCGCTCAGGTAGCCCCAGTGAAAGCGGCTACGAGTGGATGCGTGAACAAGGATTCAAGTATCACTCGATGGCCGAAGTCGAGCGCTACGGCTGGGATTATGTATTGGAGCGAATCCTGAGCGAGGCCAAAAAGGATGGCCGTAAACTGCACATCTCCTTTGATGTCGATGTGCTGGACCCGTCGTACATTGCCGGCACGGGCACACCGGTCTCCGGCGGTCTGACGCCGCGCGAAGCCATACCCATTATTCGTAAGCTTTGCGCGCAGCAGGAAGTGGTGGGTTTTGACATTGTTGAGATCGCACCGGAAATAGATCCTACTTACGTCACCAGTCTGCACAGCGCCGCGATCGTGCAGGCCTGCCTCATCGGCATTTCCATGCGCAAACTGGGTTTTGATCCAGACTATTTAAACCCGGTGACGATCGACCACGCACAGGACAACTATCATGAGGAGAATGCACAATGACACACAGGACAAAACGTCACCTGATGTCGGCGCTGGCTTTGGCTGTTTTCGTCTCTGTCCACTCCTCGCCGCTGTTGGCTCAGGCCAGTATTCCGGCAGATATCAGGTCGAAACTGGACCTGTTGACGCAAGAGCAGGTTGAGTTCCTGGGCACGGATCAACCACTGCGGGTTATCGCATCACGAGAAAAACTTTACCAGGATCTCGAACGGCGAACGCCGGAACAGATTGAGCAGTATGTCAGCGATATGATTGATGCGGTTGAAGCGCATGCCTACAGGCCCGGTGTCGATATGGCGATGATTCCATTGAACCCGGAGTCCAGTCGGTTTAACAGTTTTAAAGTGGTGCACCCGGAAATTCTCAAGGAACGTCTGCGTGAGCCCGGTCCCGTCAATGTGCATCGGTATATCAATCAGTGGGCAGGTATTCCGACCTTTGCCGGTGCGCCTGTCGCAGTGACTCCCGAAGACCTGATTGCTGGCAACGTGGACGTCGCCATTGCTGGTATTCCGCAAAGTATGAGCAGCGGCAGCCGTGATGGCCGCAACGCGCCTAACGTGATCCGCGCCATGCATGTTGCCGGCAACCTGGACGTTTATGCGATGGTTGATCCCGGCGCCGTGCTTAACATTGTCGACTACGGGGATATTGCGGTAGACAGAATGAGCCTGGAGCGCGGGCTCGATCATGTTTATGACATGGTGCTGGAGATGGCTGATACCGGCGCGGTGCCTTTCCTGATTGGCGGGGATCACTCCTTAATGTATCCCAACGTGAAAGCGGTGCAGATGTCGGATCCCGATCAGGCGCTGACGGTTGTGCATCTGGGCGCCAACTACAATGCCGAACGTACTCGTGCCCACGCTATTTCTGATCGTGATGCGGTTTACCGTTTGATAACAGAAGGTGTGATAGATGGCAGTGACCTGATTCAGGTGGGCCTGCGCGGTTCTCAAGCCAGCAGGGAGTCTTTCGAGTGGCTGCGGGAGAACGAAGTCAGATACTACACAATGGCTGCTGTGGAAGCCAATGGCTGGCAGGAGGTGATGGCGAGCATTATTGAACAAGCCGGTGGTGCTGGTAACCCATTGTATCTTTCACTGGACGTCAGTGTGCTGGACCCAGTGGAAATGACTGCGGCGGGCAGAGCGGTGCCCAACGGTTTGACTATACGTGAAGTAACGCCTCTGCTCAGACGGCTGTGCGCCGAGAACGAAGTTGCAGGCCTGGAGCTGATGGATTTCGCGCCCATGCTGGACCTGAGCTACGTCAGCGCCATGAACGCCAACTATATGCTCAACGCGTGTCTGACCGGTATTGCCATGCGCAAGCAGGGTATAACCGAGGAAAACTACCTGGATCCCACGGCAGTGGATCATGGTCAGAATTGACAGCAATTTTACGACTCAGCAACAGGAATCTGGTATGAAAAATAATTCACGAACATTCAAGGCGCTCTGGCTGGCGATAGCTGTTGGCCTTGGTGCGTATGCGTCGGTGGTGCTGGCTCAGGAAGATGAGGGTGAAGAAGCCGACGCTCCGGTCGAATTCCCCGCGTCGCTGGATGACAAGCTGGCAGGCCTGAGCGAGGCGCAACTGGCTTACCTTAAAGACAGCAGTAAAACACGACGATATGCCTCAACAACTGAGGATCTGATTGAGGCGCTGGAGAAGCGTTCGGCAGAGCAGGTGGAAGCCTATGTTGATGCCATGATCTGGGTAGAGGATCAGACCAGTTTTGAGCAGGGCCGCGATATGGCATGGTTGCCTTTGAATACCGAATCACCCGACTTCAATGCGTGGACGGTGCGTCGACCACGCAGCTTTGATCCCGACCGGGAACCGGGCCCGGTCAGCCTGCCACGAGGCATCCCGACCTTCGCCGGCGCACCGGTAGCACTGACGCCGGAGGATTTGATCGCTGGCGAAGTCAACGTGGCTATTGTGGGCGCGCCACTGAATATGGGGTCAGGCTGGCGCGATGCCGGTTACGGGCCACTGGTGATGCGCACATCCGGGGGTATGGCCGGTAACGACCAGTACACCCAGATCAGCCCGAGCCGTGAGTTGAACATTGTCGATTACGGTGATATCGCCATCGATAACGACAGCACCGAGCGCAGCATGCAGCATGTGCGCGAGGTTGTTCGCGAGATTGCGGAGACCGGCGCCATACCCTTCATTATAGGGGGTGATCATTCACTGGAGTACCCGAACGTGGCGGCACTGGTTGATGTTTACGGCAAAGGCAATGTCAGTGTCATTCACTTTGATGCACACCATGATGTTGGCATGGGGGACAGTCCTCACCATATCTCACACGGTCAGCCCATTTATCGGCTGATGCGCGACCGTCATATCACCGGCAGTGATTATATCCAGGTCGGTTTGCGTTCCGGCGGGCCAAGCGAAAGCGGTTATCGCTGGATGCGTGAACAAGGGTTCAAATACCACTCGATGGCAGAAGTGGAACGCTACGGCTGGGAGTACGTCATGGACCGTGTCCTGGACGAAGCCAAGCGCGATGGTCGCAAGCTGCATGTTTCTTTTGACGTTGATGTACTGGACCCTTCCTACATCGTCGGCACTGGCACGCCGGTGTCGGGCGGACTGACGCCCCGGGAGGCAATTCCGATTGTGCGCAAACTGTGCGCCCAGCAGGAACTGGTCGGTTTTGACATTGTTGAAATAGCGCCGGCGCTGGATCCCACATACACAACTGCGCTGCACAGCGCTGCCATCATCAAGGCCTGCCTGGTTGGTGTTGCTATGCGCAAGCTCGGTCACGATATTGATTACCTGAACCCGGTGACCATTGATCATGCCCAGGACAACTACCATGAGGAGAATCAACAATGACGCCTTCACCACGACGTCGCCTGATTGCCGGTTTTGCGCTTTGCTCGCTGTTGACGACAGCCCCGCTGAGCAGTCTTGCACAGCAGGCAGAGGCGGATATCCCGCCACAGATAATGACCAGACTCAGTGGCCTGAGTGAGGGCCAGATGGACTTTCTGCGCGGGTTTCAGCCACTGCGTGTTATCGCTACCAGGGAGAAACTCAACCAGGAACTGGATCGCCGCACACCGGCACAGATCGAGCAGTTTGTCAGTGACATGATGATGGCCGTCGAGGCGATGGCCTTCCGCCCCGGTGTTGACATGGCAGAGATCCCTTTGAACCCGGAGGCCAGCCGTTTTAACAGTTTCAAGGTGGTCAGGCCGCAGGCACTGAACGAGTACCTGCGGGAGCCCGGCCCCTTCAGTGTGCATCGTTATATTCACCAGTGGGGCGGCATTCCGACCTTTGCCGGCGCACTGGTGGCTGTTGATCAGGCGGATCTGATTGCCGGTAATGTGGAGGTGGCCATAGTTGGCATCCCACAAAGCATGAGCAGCGGTTCGCGTGATGCCCGCAATGCCCCTGAAACGATTCGTGCCATGCATGTTCTGGGTGAACTCGATATTTACTCGATGGTTGATCCTTTGGCCGTGCTGAATGTGGTGGATTACGGTGACATCTCTGTTGACCGCATGAGCGTGCACCGCGGAGTGGAACATTCCTATCAACGCATCATGGAGATTGCTGAAACCGGGGCGGTGCCTTTTGTTGTGGGTGGCGATCACTCGTTGATGTATCCATCGGTCAAGGCGGTGCGCGATATTGATGCAGATAAACCACTGACCGTGGTCCATTTTGGTGCAAATTATAATGCTGAGCCCACCCGTGCACACCTTTTGTCCGACCGTGATGCAGTTTATCGCCTGATTTCGGAAGGGGTGGTTGACGGTAACAATGTTATTCAGGTCGGCCTGCGCGGATCGCAAGCGACCCCTCAGGCGTTCCAATGGTTGCGTGAACAGGGCGTCAAGTACCACACCATGGCTGAAGTGGAGCTGCGCGGCTGGGACGAGGTGGCTGAGCGCGTCATAGATGAAGCCAAGTCTGCCACCGACCGTGTTTATATTTCCCTGGATGTCAGCGTTGTTGATCCTGCGCAGCTGCGTGGTGCCGGTCGAGCGGCGCCCGGCGGTCTGACTATTCGAGAGCTGGCACCTTTATTGCGTAGACTTTGTGCAGAGACCCAGATTGCGGGGTTTGAAATCATGGATCTGGCACCGATGCTGGATCTGAGCTACGTCAGTGCCATGAACGCAAACTACTTGATGAACGCCTGCCTGACCGGCGTCGCCATGCGCAAATTGGGTTTGGACGATGACAACTATATGGATCCGATGACAGTTGACCATGGGCAGGATTGATCGAAGACATGCCATGGCTAACCGAATCGTGATTACTGGTCAAAAGACCGTGATGAATGGGGTGGAATATGAGTGAGCAAAAAATATCATCGGGAGTAAAAAGACTCCTGACTGAGCCGCTGTCTATTTTTGTCGTGGTGGCAGTCGCCATATTTGGCTACAACGCCTGGTCAGGCAGCGGTGATGCCGTCGATGCGCAAGCGTCGAATATGGTTTCGGCCGGTGACGATGTTGTTGTCATTGATGAAGCAACTGTGTCGATGCTGCAGGAGAACTTCGCCTGGCTGGAAGCCCGTCAGCCGACTGAGGCGGAAACGCAGACCTTGATCTCACAGTGGATTGACGAAGAAGTGCTGTTTCGTGAAGCATTGGCGCAACAGATGCACCTGAGCGATGGCAAAATGCGCGCCCACCTGGTAGAAAAAGTTCGAATGCTGTGGGCAGGATCGCCCGAGCCTGTCGACGAGGCCGAGCTGCTGGACTTCTACATGGACAATATGGACTCATACTACACTGAGCCCACGTTGAGCTTCTCCCAGGTTTATTTTGAAGAGCTGCCTGCTGACGCGACTGACATCCTGGCAACATTGCGGGCAGGCGACGTAGTTGAGGGTGAGTCATTCTGGCTCGGCAAGAATCTGAACAGCTACTCGGAAAGTATCCTGCGCAGCAGTTTTGGTGGTGGGTTTTATGAGGAGCTGAAAGCTGCACAAGTAGACCAGTGGATTGGTCCTGTGGAGTCCGCGCGCGGCTACCACTTCACCCGGGTAAGCCAAAAAGGCGAGCCCGAATTGATGCCCTATCAAGTGGTGCGCGATCGACTGGATCAGGATTGGTCTGCCTATCATCGCCGTCAAAACGTCAGCGCCCGCACTGACACCATCAAGGAGCGCTTCACGATCGTGATGGAGTCCAATGGTGGCTAAACGTTTGCGATGGCAGCTGGTCGGTGCGCTGTTCTTTCTGTTGTCCGTCCCGGTAGCCGTTGCACACTATCTGGATCTGGCCCAATTCACTGTGGTGCAGATGAACGTTGAGGATGAAGGGCTGTGGTTTCGTTTTGACGCCAGCCTGCCGGTCAATCTGGATCCGGACCAGCCCGTAAACTGGCCTGATGGTTGTTCGGTATTGGAACGCGATGAGCGCTTAGATACCCGCAATACAGTAACTGTCAGCTTTGATGTCAATTGTGAAGAAACCAGCCGTGGGCTGATACGGACACCCTGGGGTCGCGATGGTGGCATGCTGGAGCTGCATCTACTGGACGGCAGTGTCGCTTCGACCATGTTGTCGGGCGGCCGCTTCGGCGCCGAGTTCAGTCTTCCGGACTGGCAGGCAGCTGCCGAGCAAGAGCCAGACGGTTTCGTGGCAACCGCCTGGCGCTACCTTGTGCTGGGTACCGAGCATGTTCTGATTGGTCTGGATCACCTGGCATTTGTGCTTTGCCTGGCCATGCTGGCACGGGGTGTCAACTTGCTTTGGCTGATATCTGCATTCACGCTGGGGCATTCCATTTCGCTGGCGCTGGCTTACCTGGGTGTCGTCAACGTACCCATCATTCCGGTTGAAGCCATCATTGCCCTGTCTGTTGTGTTCATGGCTCGGGAGGCACTGGTGGCGAACACAACGGAAAACTACCCTCGTTCAACCCAGCGCAGCGCAGGCACTACGTTGCGCTGGCGCATGAGCATCACGGCCGGCTTCGGGCTGATTCACGGGCTGGGTTTCGCCAGTGTGCTCGGAGGTCTTGGTGTTTCGGCGGCAGACACCGCAGTTGCGTTGCTGTTTTTCAATATTGGCGTCGAAGTTGGCCAGTTGATGTTTGTTGCCACCGTGCTGGCGCTGCTGATGTTGCTACGAAAAGTGCGCCTTGACCAGAAAATGATCCGTGCCAGCGCATTTGCTGTCGGCGGTATGGGTCTGTTCTGGACTGCGGAACGGATAATGGGTATTTGAAGTCTTCTACGTTAAATGACGTAGATATCATGGTTAATCGCCGACTTGTTGTCGGCCCGCCTGAATCTCCAAAATGAGATCAGATTTATCAAGGAGTTTGTCATGCGCAACACATCGTTTCTTTCGCAAACATTACTGACTGCCACTGCCTGTTTATTCAGCATGGGGGCGTACGCTCAGGACACCATCAAGGTAGGGGTTCTGCATTCCCTGTCCGGTACGATGGCAATCAGTGAGACTACGCTGAAAGACACCGTGCTCATGATGGTGGAGGAGCAGAACGCAAAGGGCGGTGTTCTGGGCAAGCAGCTTGAGGCTGTGGTTGTGGATCCGGCTTCGGACTGGCCGTTGTTTGCCGAAAGGACCCGTCAGCTTTTATCGCAGGACAATGTTGATGTGATCTTCGGCGCGTGGACCTCGGTATCGCGCAAGGCCATGCTGCCGGTTCTGGAAGAGCTCAACGGGTTGCTGTTTTACCCAGTGCAGTACGAGGGAGAAGAGTCCTCCAAAAATATTTTCTACACCGGCGCCGCGCCCAACCAGCAGGCTATTCCTGCCGTTGACTACTTGATGAACGATCTGGGCATCGAGCGCTGGGTGTTGGCGGGAACCGACTACGTTTACCCGCGCACCACCAACAGGATTCTGGAAGCGTATCTGAAAGCGGAAGGCGTGGCCGACGCAGACATCATGATCAATTACACGCCGTTCAGTCACTCTGACTGGCAGAGCATTGTGGCGGATATCAGCCGCTTCGGCAGCGCTGGTAAAGCAACCGCCGTCGTGTCGACCATCAACGGTGACGCCAACGTGCCGTTCTACCGCGAACTGGGCAACCAGGGCATTTCTTCGCTGGATATTCCCGTGATCGCGTTCTCCGTGGGTGAAGAGGAATTGTCCGGTATCGACTCGCGCCCGCTGGTCGGCCACATGGCTGCCTGGAATTATTTTCAGAGTATCGATACGACTGCCAACGATGAGTTCATTGCCCAGTGGCATGATTTTATCGGCAACTCCGACCGTGTGACAAATGACCCCATGGAAGCAACCTACATTGGTTTCAATATGTGGGTCAAAGCGGTGGAGAAAGCCGGTACCACGGATGTCGACGCGGTAGAGCAGGCCATGATCGGCATTGAAACGCCCAATCTGTCCGGTGGCATTGCGGTGATGAACAAAAATCATCACCTTTCCAAGCCGGTTTTGATTGGTGAAATTCAGTCCGACGGTCAGTTTCAAGTGGTTTGGGAGACGGACGGCGTGGTGCCCGGCGATGCCTGGTCCGACTATCTGCCAGGGTCGAAAGACCTGATGTCTGACTGGACCTACCCGACTCGCTGCGGTAACTACAACACCGTGACGCAAACCTGCTCCGGCGGAACCCCCTGATCATTGATCCACCCCTTGTTACACCACTGCCGGGGCCCTTGGGAGCCCCGCAGGAACCCGACGGCATTTTTCGTCATGGAGTAAGCGCGTGAGAACCCTCTTGTTGTTGATCTGCTGCTTGGTTTTTCAAATGGCGGCAGCGCAGCAAGCCCCCGATTCAGCTCAGTCGACGCCCGAGCGCGACGACAATGTCCTGCCTTCGCTGCTGCTGGAATTAACCGAAGCCAATTTCCGTCGTATGCCGACGCTGGTCACTGAAATAGAACAGGCCGGTGGGCGCGCTGTGCTGCCATTGTTAACAGTCCTGCAGGACGGCCAGCTTTATTATCAGGTCGACACTCGCGAACTTGTGCGACGGCAGGAAAGTGATGGCGGGCGTGTTACGCTCACGGATGTGTTCAGCGACAATGAACGGATTGATGTCGACAATCAAAGTCTTGAAATGGTGCGGATCAATAACAGGCTGCGAGCCGTTTTGCAGGCCACAATCGCCAGAATAAAGTTATTTGAAGGCAACGATGCCGAGCGCGCAGAAGCGGCAAGCATCATGCTCAGCAATCTTGATGAGGACAATCTTGTTGTTCTCAACGAGGCCATTGCCGACGAACAGGTCCCGTCGGTAGCGGCCATGATCAATGTTGCTCTGGCCATGAATTTACTGGTCACAGATGCTCCCCAGGCCGAGCGACTGGCAGCTGTTGAAGCGTTGAATGGAAATCTGGAGGGGCCGGTGAGAAACCTGTTGCGCAGCTTTCTGGATGAGCTGGGTCGCAACGAACAGGATCTCGAGGTACGCGCCGCTATGGCGTCGGCGCTCGCCAGCATTGAGCGCAAAGTGCGGTTTTACCAGTTAATGGAGCAGGCATTTTATGGCCTGAGTCTCGGGTCTGTGCTGCTACTGGCGGCCATCGGACTGGCAGTGACCTTCGGCGTCATGGGCGTGATTAATATGGCCCATGGCGAGATGCTGATGTTGGGCGCCTACACGACATATGTGGTGCAGATGTTGATGCCGGAATTTATCACTTACTCACTCTGGGTAGCGATTCCGGCCGCGTTTGCAGTGTCCGGTCTGGTTGGTATGTTTATCCAGCGCTTTGTTATTCGATACCTGAATGGCCGCCCGCTGGAGACGCTGCTGGCAACCTTTGGCATCAGTCTGATTTTGCAGCAGGCGGTGAGAACGATATTTTCGCCATTGAACCGGCTTGTTGTCTCGCCTGAATGGATGAGTGGCTCGTGGGATATCAATCCGGTGCTGTCGCTGACCAATAACCGTCTGTTCATCTTGCTGTTCTCCATTATTGTTTTTGTCATTCTGTTGCTGATCCTGAAAAAAACATCGCTGGGTTTGCAGGTGCGGGCGGTGTCGCAGAACCGGGATATGGCCAAGGCCATGGGTATCCGAACGGACTGGGTGGATGCCATGACCTTCGGTCTGGGATCGGGCGTCGCCGGCATAGCCGGTGTCGCCCTCAGTCAGTTGACCAACGTTGGGCCCAATCTGGGTCAGGACTACATTATTGACTCGTTCATGGTGGTTGTCTTTGGCGGGGTTGGTAATTTGTGGGGCACACTGGTGGGTGCGTTTTCCCTGGGCGTTGCCAATAAGTTCATGGAGCCAATGACCGGTGCCGTGCTGGCAAAAATCATCACCCTGGTCTTTATAATTCTGTTTATTCAAATACGGCCCAAAGGTCTGTTCCCGCAAAAAGGGAGGGCAGCGGAATGAGCCAGTTCAGCAAAATCTGGGGCGAACTGCGTCAAGGCGGCAATACCATCACCTTGTTTGTCATCATTCTGTTTTTCTCCACCTTGCTTGCGTCACTGTCCAATATGTTTCTGCCCGAAACCTCGGTGCTGCATGTCAGCACCTATACCATCACCCTGCTGGGTAAGTATCTGTGTTACGCCATGCTGGCGCTGGCCGTCGATGTGATCTGGGGGTATTGCGGCATCCTGAGTCTTGGGCATGGTGCCTTTTTTGCGCTGGGGGGTTACGCTATGGGCATGTACCTGATGCGCCAAATTGGTGACCGTGGCGTTTACGGTAATTCTGACCTGCCCGATTTCATGGTATTTTTGAATTGGGACACTCTGCCCTGGTACTGGTACGGTATGGACCAGTTCTGGTTCGCTATGCTGATGGTGGCGCTGGTGCCAGGACTGCTCGCGCTGGTGTTTGGCTGGCTGGCGTTCAGATCGCGCGTGACCGGCGTTTACCTGTCCATTATCACGCAGGCATTGACCTATGCCTTAATGCTGGCCTTCTTCCGCAATGAAATGGGATTTGGCGGTAACAACGGGCTGACCGACTTCAAAGAGATTGCAGGCTTTGATCTCAGCGCTGACAACACCCGGGTAAGCTTATTCGTGATCACCGCCATTGTGCTGGCCGTGGTGTTTGTCAGCAGTCAATTGATCATGCGATCGCGACTGGGACGTGTATTGGTATCGATCAGGGACAGTGAGGCCCGTGCGCGCTTCCTGGGGTATCGCACTGATCACTTCAAGGTCTGGTTGTTTGTATATTCAGCGGTGATTGCCGCACTAGCCGGCGCCTTGTATGTGCCGCAGGTGGGTATCATCAATCCCGGTGAATTCAGTCCGGTCAACTCCATCGAGATCGTGGTCTGGGTAGCGGTGGGTGGACGCGGCACTTTGTACGGTGCAGTTGTGGGCGCCATCCTGGTAAGTTACGCCAAAACGAGGTTTACATCGCTGGTGCCTGAGAGCTGGATTTTCATGTTGGGCGCGCTGTTTGTATTCGTGACCATTTTCCTGCCCAAAGGTCTGGCCGGGTTGTTGAAAAAAAGGCGCCAGCGCGATAACGCCGATAGCGGCGGCGGCGGAATAGCTGGCCTGGGTGTGTCCGGGGAGGCGAAATCATGAAGTTGAGCAAGCTGGCAACCCCCAATGTATCGCATAACGTCATTCTGTATATCGAAGCACTGTCAGTCAGTTTCGACGGCTTTAAGGCTTTGAATAACCTCAGTCTCTATGTCAATGATGGCGAGTTGCGCTGCCTGATCGGCGCCAACGGTGCTGGCAAGACCACCTTGATGGACGTGATTACCGGCAAAACCCAGTGCGACATGGGCCAGGTATATTTTGGCCAGTCTGTGGATTTGCTCAAGCATGACGAAGCGGCGATCGCGCGGCTTGGCATCGGTCGCAAATTCCAGAAACCGACGGTATTCGAGGCGCTCAGCGTGTTCGAGAATCTCGAACTGTCACTTAGCACAGGCAAAGGCGTCTGGTTTACGTTGATGTCGAAACTCAATTCCGAGCAGCGTGATCGTATTGATGCGGTGCTGACCACTATCGGCCTCAAAGAGCTCAGGAACAGGCCAGCCGGGGTTCTGTCGCACGGACAGAAGCAATGGCTGGAGATTGGCATGTTGCTGGTGTCCGATCCCAGGCTGATGTTGATTGATGAGCCGGTTGCGGGAATGACCGCCCAGGAAACCGAAAAAACCGCAGAGCTGCTGACCTCGCTTGCCGGTGAACGTACGGTCATTGTCGTCGAACACGATATGGCGTTTGTGCGCAGCATTGCACGCACCGTTACGGTGCTGCATCAGGGCAGTGTGCTTGCGGAAGGCACAATGGATCAGGTACAGAGTAACCCGGCCGTGATTGAAGTGTATCTGGGGGAAGAAGCATGATTGAAATCAGGCAGCTCAGTCAGCGTTATGGTGGTTCCCAGATTTTGTGGGACGTGGACCTCAGCATCAAGCGCGGTTCCTGTACCTGCATCATGGGACGCAATGGTGTCGGTAAAACCACGCTGCTCAAGTGTCTGATGGGCTTGCTGCCCATCGCCGGCGGAGAGGTATTGCTTAATGGTACGGCGATTCAAGCGACGGCGGCCCATCAGCGCGCGCGCATGGGTCTGGGTTATGTGCCTCAGGGTCGGGATATTTTTTCGACACTGACGGTTGAAGAGAACCTGCAGATAGGGCTGCCATGCCGTCGTGATGGCATTAAAAAAATACCCGATCGCATTTTTGAGTTATTTCCGGTTCTGGCAGAAATGTTGTATCGTCGTGGTGGTGACCTGTCGGGTGGTCAACAGCAGCAATTGGCGATTGGTCGTGCGTTGGTGACCGATCCCCAGGTATTGGTGCTCGATGAGCCCAATGAAGGCATTCAACCTAATATTGTCAGTCAAATCGGTGATGTAATCATGAAACTTAACGGTGAAGGGCTGACCGTTGTGCTGGTTGAGCAGAAACTGGGTTTTGCCCGTCGTGTCGGCAGTGAATTTCGTTTGATGGAAAAAGGGCGTGTGGTGGCCAGTGACGTGATGGCCAATTTGAGTGATGAACTGATCAATCGCCACCTCGCTGTATGAGCGCTGTCCTTTCGCAACAGGCTGGCTCGATTTCCTCTGCCGGTGTCTGGCATGCCAGGCTGGCGCTAAGGTTCCGCCAACAAGCGCGTGGTTGCCGCCTGGTCAGCAGTGTTCACCAGGGCCCTTTGTATGTGCAAAAGCCGTTTTATCCGGAGGGTGCCGACCTTGCCCATGTGTACCTGCTGCATCCTCCCGGCGGCCTGGTGTCCGGCGATCGTCTTGGTATCGACATCGTACTGGAGCAGGGGGCCCGTGTGCTGGTGACGACGCCGGGCGCCGGTCGTGTCTATCGTGCCCGCAGCGATCGCAGTCTGCAGCAGCAGAGCCAGCACTTCGAGCTGGCCCCCGGCGCAGTGATGGAATGGTTGCCGCAAGAGATGATTGTGTTTCCTGGCGCCTTTGGTCGTATGGACACGACGGTCGATATGAGTGCAGGCAGCACTTATCTGGGCTGGGAGATTTGTTGTCTGGGATTGCCGGCCAGCGACCTGCCTTTCACCCATGGCGAGTTACATCAGCGCTTGTTTATTCGCTACGACGGCAAGCCCGTGCTGCTGGAGAATCTGCATTTGAACGAAACCAGCTTTGAGCTCGCCGCGGCGGCTGTTGGCATGAATGCCTGCCCGGTCAGTGGCGTTTTTGTCGCTGGCAAAGTGAGCGGAAACACTGAGGATGAAGCAACACAGGCGCTGCTGGCCAGCCTTCGGCAGTATTTATCGACATTGAAGCAGGCGGGCCAGGCTAACGTCACCTTGATGAATGGTTTTATCATTGGCCGCTATCTGGGGCAAAGTGCCGAAGATGCCCGTCGGGTGTTTACCGGGCTTTGGAGCCTGGTGCGTCCGCTGTTGACCGACCGCATCGCCTGTCCGCCGCGAATAT
>Ga0136557_1000852_pt1 | contig 21596 bp, 16 predicted proteins | sample AntRauTorckE6832_FD_104796 | JGI IMG/M metagenome (GOLD analysis project Ga0136557, IMG submission 104796) | Saline lake microbial communities from Rauer Islands, Antarctica - Metagenome Torckler E6 #832 | ecosystem: Environmental > Aquatic > Non-marine Saline and Alkaline > Saline | place...
TGCATGAGAAGCCTTTGTTTTGGTTGGTATTTCCCTTAGTCAGGATACCTGCCATTATAGAGGCTTTTCATGCTTAAGTAACTAATATTATTTAGTATTTACGGAATCTTTTCAACACCCTTTTATTATACTGGCTACTAACTAAAAAATGATGTGAGATGACAAGAATGGGAAACAATTTAGTTCCGGGGATTTATGAAACCCTGCTCTCCCAAGGTATTCAGGAGGCGATTGAGAATCACCCTGAACTACGTACAGTAGTTGGCAAAATTGATTCCGAAGAGCAACCCGCAAAATATGCAGCATTTATTGCAAAAGTTATAGAACAAGCATTGCGAGAGGAATCTGACCCGCACGTGAGATTATCCCTGTGCAACCAAGTACTCGATCGCATATGTCAGGGCCCAAACAGAAGTCATCTAAAAACACAACAACTAATCGAGGAAAACAAGCCGGTTCTTTTAGAAATAACACCGCACAATTATGCAAAACAAGGTATTCCGCGCCCACACACTTCATTGACAGAAAGCAGCCTTTTTACTGGTTCGCCACAGGAACCGCAACTGGCCCATGAATTGCTTGAAGAAATGCGTTCTGCCGATGAAGTAGATATTCTTGTTTCATTTATTAAATGGTCTGGCCTACGCTTACTCCTACCTGCTTTTGAAGATTTGAGAGACCGCAACATATCTGTTCGCCTCATTACAACTTCCTACATGGGAGCCTCCGATGCACCTGCCGTTGAGTGGCTTGCAGGTATGCCAAATGTGGATGTGCGTATTTCTTACGATACCAAGCGCACCCGTTTGCATGCTAAAGCATACCATTTCAAACGTCTCAGCGGATTTTCAACTGCATATATCGCTTCAGCCAATATGTCGCATGCAGCCATGACCAGCGGATTGGAATGGAACCTTAAAATCACCGATCAAGATATGGGGCATATCCTTGATAAATTCACTGTGGAATTCGAAACCTACTGGAATAGCAAAGAATTTATACCCTTCGACCCTGATGAACCAAACCTGTTCAGAAAGGCGATAGAACACGCAAGAAACCCTCATCGTTCTGGGACCTCTGTATTCTTCGATCTCAAACCGCACGTATTCCAAGAGCGTATATTAGATGCACTAGAACGGGAAAGAGTGGTTCATAATCGCTGGAGAAACCTGGTAATTGCTGCCACTGGTACCGGAAAAACAGTAATAGCCGCTTTTGACTTCAAACGTTTTTTTGAGAAAAGACAGAAGCAGGCCCGCATTTTATTCGTTGCCCACCGCCAAGAAATTCTTCTTCAAGCGCAGGCTACCTTCCGCAACGTACTCCGGGATCAAAACTTTGGCGATTTGCTTGTGGGTTCATTTCAGACAACCCGTCTTGACCATCTATTCTGCTCAGTAGGTATGCTTAGGAATCGTCGCCTGTGGGAGCAGGTTGGAAGTGAATTCTACGATTACATCATTATAGACGAAGCACATCACGGAACAGCAGCAAGCTACAGACCAATATTTGAGCATTTCAGACCAAAGGTTATTCTCGGCCTTACAGCCACCCCAGAACGCATGGATGGTGGCAATGTTACTGCCGATTTTGGCAATCGCTTTGCTGCCGAAATTCGGCTTCCTGAGGCATTAGAAGAAAAACTCCTTTGCCCGTTTCATTATTTTGGGGTAGCCGATCCTATTGCAATTGACGGGGACCAGTTCTGGCGCAACGGTAAATACGATACTTCCGAACTGGAAAAGGTCTATGTCTTTGACCTAAAGCTAGCTAAGCAACGTGTAGACACAATTCTCACATCTTTACAGCGTTATGAACCAGAACTTAATGCTGTCAAAGGCATTGGATTTTGCGTCTCGATTAGGCATGCAGAGTTTATGGCACAGCAATTTTCCATTAGAGGTGTGCCGGCGGCAGCCATTGTTTCAGGTGTTGAAAATAAGAGCTGTGCACAGCTACTTGATGATCTACAAATGGGGCGCCTGAACGTTCTCTTCACTGTAGACAAATTAAGTGAAGGCGTCGATTTACCGGAAATAAATACTGTGCTCTTTCTACGCCCCACTGAGAGTTTAACCGTGTTCATGCAACAGCTGGGCAGAGGATTGCGCCATGCACCAGGAAAAGACTGTTTGACCGTTATCGATTTTGTCGGCCAAGCACATCGACGTTACCGCGTTGACAGCAAATTCAAAGCATTATTGCCACGCCATCGTTTTCCCATCGACAAAGAAGTTAAACAGGACTTCCCCCATTTACCTGCAGGTTGCTCTATACAACTGGACCGCATTTCGCGCCAGCATGTATTGAAAAACATAAAAGATAACTTTACGCGCCTTGCTCTTCAGGTACCTGAGAAATTGAGCACATTCTTCAGTGAGACCGGGCGTGAATTAACCTTTAAAAATTTTATTAACTACCATGACTACGAGCCTGAAGTGCTCTTAGTCAAAGAATCCTGGTCAGCGTGGAAAGCCAAAGCCCAAATAGGTGCAATACCCACCGACCCGGACATGAAAGTGCTCAAGAAGACGCTTGTTCGGGCATTATCCATAAACGGCCCGCGCGAAATCTCTTTGCTAAAAGATGTCATTTCCAATATCGCATATGAGAAAATCAACAAAGCCATAGCTTTAACAGAAGATTCTTCTATGTCAGTTTATTATCGGCTATGGGGAAATCCCGGGAATCAACTTGGGTTCGAATCCCTTAAAGAAGCCTTTTTAAGACTATCCCAGAATCCCTCTGTCTTAGCTGACTTACAAGAAATCCTAGACTGGTCCCAAGAGACAACAGAAGTTAGCGGAAAAAAAATACCTCTTCCGTTTCCTTGTTCACTTGAATTACATGCCCAATATGGAATCAGGGATATTCAGGCCTCTCTCGGCAAAGCTAATCTAAAAAGTGCAGGGCAAACGGGAGTTGGCGTGATCCACTATCCCCAAACAAAAACTTACGCCCTTCTGATTACTTTCCAAAAAACTGACAAAGAATTCTCACCCAGCACCATGTATGCAGATTACCCCATAAGTAGAGAACTCCTGCATTGGGAATCCCAGGCCAATACTGCTCAGCATCACCAGGACGGGCAGAATCTTATCCATCACAAAAAGCGCGACTACACCATTCTTATTTTTGCTCGTGACCAAAAAAAGCGTAACTCTGTGACATTACCATTCAAATATTTAGGACCAGCAGATCTGATCAGCTACGAAAGTGAACGCCCCATCGAGGTTGTTTGGAAGTTACATCATCTTATGCCAGTAGAAATGTTTGAAGACAATCGAAAAGGCGGATAAGAGTTTTGCCTGGACTCCGTGCAGTGGATAGAAAAACAGAACAAAGGGCTTGGCAATTCCCAGGACATAAAACTAACTTTGTTATCACTTGATTTTCCAATAACCACTTCTATAACCTTCCCTTCACCAGAGGAATATGCTTGATATATTCTACCCAGCAATTTATTTTAGGATAAAGCTTTAATATAAAATAAGCAAAAATCTTATTTTAGGTTACAAGAGGGAAGGATGAAGCGGAAGTTGCAGGGAAGATATATCACTATTTCCACAGCGGGGGAAAAGGCAAAGGCCTTTGTACCTGCGCCTCTACCGCCCTCACCTCCCATTGATTGGTCTGCAGAGCTGCGCAATAAATTTGATCAGGCACTGCTGGCGCTGGGGCGGCTGGATAGTGTTTCAACCCTGTTGCCGGACACCTCGCTGTTTCTATACATGTACGTGCGTAAAGAGGCTGTCCTCTCTTCTATGATTGAAGGCACCCGATCCTCCCTGTCTGATCTGCTGTTGTTCGAACTGGATCAGGAGCCCGGAGTTCCGCTGGATGGCGTGCGTGAAGTAAGCAATTATGTTGCTGCTCTTGATTATGGCCTGCGCCGTATGCAAGAAGGGATGCCTTTGTCTCTGCGCCTGTTGCGTGAGATTCACGGCATTCTATTGAGCAAAGGACGGGGTAGAAATCAAACACCGGGTGAGTTCCGGCGGAGTCAGAACTGGATCGGAGGCACCCGCCCGGGCAACGCGGTTTTTGTTCCACCTCCGGCTCAGGAAGTGGTTGCGTGCATGGGAAAGCTTGAGCTCTTCCTGCATGACCCGCCGGAGCCGACCCCGGTGCTGCTCAAGGCAGCTTTAGCTCATGTGCAGTTCGAGACCATTCACCCGTTTATCGATGGTAACGGGCGCCTGGGGCGTCTGCTTATCACCCTGCTGTTATGCGACCAGAAGGTGTTGCAGCAACCGATGCTTTACTTAAGTCTCTATTTCAAGGCGCACCGTCAGCATTATTACGAACTTCTCAACGCGGTGCGCATAAACGGCGATTGGGAAGTCTGGCTCGATTTCTTTGCCGAAGCTGTAATAGCCACCGCCACCCAGGCGGTGGAAACAGCGCAGCAGCTTCTCGATCTTTCCAACCATGATCGCGATAAGATCAGTGGTCTTGGCCGGGCGGCGGCATCCACCCTGCAGGTTCATCGTGCCCTGATGCAACATCCCATTGCCTCTTCAGGTTCGCTGGTAAATGAAACAGGTCTAACCCCGGCCACGGTTAATAAGACTCTTGTCCATCTGGAGAGACTGGGCATTGTACAAGAACTAACCGCGCAGAAACGCAACCGCCTGTTCAGCTACGCATGGTATATCGATATCATGAATCGTGGCACGGAGTTGCCGGGTTGCTAGCGTGATCATAATGCAAATTAATGCAAGGGTCAGAGCCATGCCCCCTATTTGGTTACGCCTCTTTTTCTCAGCCTGAGGCACCATCCTCCAGCTGTACGCAATTACGCCCTGCCGATTTAGCGCGATATAGTGCCGCATCAGCCAATCCCACCAGCTCTAAAGGGAGTTGCTGGTTTGATGGTTGCAAACTCGCCACGCCAAGACTCACCGTGACGTTGCCGTGAGGTGATGCGGCGTGGGGTATTGCTAAAGACATAACCATCTTCTGAATATGCTCTGCAACTTCAAATGCGATGTGTTCATCCGCATTTGGTAAAAGGATGACAAATTCCTCCCCACCATAACGTGCGACTAACTCCCCAACGCGACGCACTGATTGAACCAATCCGTGGGCGAGCTTCTGCAGGCAAATATCACCAGCGAGGTGCCCATAAAGATCATTAAATTTTTTAAAATAATCAATGTCGAGCATAATAACCGCCAGCGGGATGCCGCTGCGCTGTCCTCTATTCCACTCCTGGCTGAGCACACAATCAAAATGGCGGCGGTTACTAATGTTGGTCAAGCTGTCGGTATTACTTTGTATTTGCAGGAGCCTGTTGGCTTCTGCCAATTCTTCTGTCCGAATATTAATGATCTGTTCCAGTTCGAGATTTCGCTGTTCCAATCTCGACATCGGATAAATCTCGCCATCCTGAGCCAATCCATAGGGGATCGAGATTCCGCTATGCACAATTTTCCATGCAATCTTCTCATGACGGAAAACCAGCATCAGGCGAGCGGTTTCATTTGACAGGATATCTTCTGGGATCGGTAAGTGAATGTGAAAAAACGCCGTAACGGCAACAACATCTTCAGCAAGATCCTGTAATGACAGATCCACCATTTCAATGTTAATTCGCTCGGGTATTTGTGCAAAGTCTTGCCGTGTAACGCGTATCCACTCATCCTTATCTGTAATAAGAATATCACTGCTACCAGCGTAGCCGCTGAAATTATCGCTGAAGTGTGAGGTTAATTGATCATCACGCGAGGCGTACATTTCGATATATTCCTCAAATAAAGAATAAATCAATTTGTGTCGCTCAGCTCGCATCGGACTGACGCCATCTCGTGAACGTGAGACAATTTTATTAAATTTACCCATGGGGGCCTCATTTGATGAAGGATAAAAGTCCTTCGCTGAGATAAAGCCAGTCAGAATTATCGGTTTATAACCATCGCCTGCTGCGGGAGGCAATCCAAAGGTAGAACGGAAATTGCTCCCCTTCTCCCGTCGCAGCTAATCCCTCTCAGCCTTTTCAAACGCCGCCTGAGCGCCCTGATGGTCACCTAGCCGAGTACGCGCCTGACCGATGATCTGCCAGTTCTGTGCTCGCAGATTCATATCTGCGCCGGAAAGAATATTTGCCTTTGCCGCAAGGTTTTCCGCCTCGCGATACTGCCCCTGCTGCAGGCGCACGCGTGCCAGTTCCTGCCACAATTCGGGGTTTTGTGGTTCGATGCGTAAAGCACGCTCCAGGGATGCACCCGCCATATCAGGCTTTCCTGCGGCGGATTGGCTGCGTGCTGCATCCAACAGGGAGACGACCGCAGCGTTGCGGGATGGGGGTGGCGGCTCGGTGGCGACTGGCTCTAGAGAGGCGCACCCCGCCAGCAGGAGTATCATGGCATATGCTAAACAACGCTCAATCTTTTTCATCGTCCAATTATCCCCCAAATATCCTTTTAAACCAGTTTTTAAGCGATCTCTTTTCTGACTTCTGCGCGCATGACACGGCCTGCTGCGGTGCGGAACCGGAGATAAACGGGAGTTGAATAGCTCCAGTGCAATCAGCGGCGCTGCGTAAACCTGATGCCTGATCGATCCAGACCTGTTCGATCTTCTCCCCTTGCGGCAACAGCAGCGGCGCGAGATCGAGGTCGGCCATCATGCGGCCCCAGACCGTCATGGCGCCACTGGCACCCGTGAGCCCGGATGCTTGGTTATCATCCCGTCCGATCCACACCACGCCGAGGCGATCGCCTGTGAAACCGGCGAACCAGCTGTCACGAAAGCCATCCGACGTTCCGGTTTTACCCGCAATGTCGAGATCAGCGGGCAGGTAATGCTCCAGGCGCCGGGCGGTTCCTTCGCGCACCACGTCCTGCAGCGTCCGCGTCAGGAGAAACAGCGGCGCGGGGTCAACGACCTGTTCGATATTAAGCGGATAGCGCTGCAGAGTCGAGCCTTCTGCTGTCATAACTTCGCGGATGGCGCGCAGCGGCGTGCGAAAACCTCCCCCGGCCAGGGTCTGATACACTTGCGTGACCTCCAGGGGGCTGAATTCATTGGCCCCCAGAAGGCTGGAGGCAAACGCAGGAACCGCCCTTTCAACCCCCAGGCGGCGCAGATTAGCGAGCACGTGGGAAACACCCACGTCAAGACCCAGGCGCGCGGTGGAAACATTATACGAATGGATCAGAGCATCGCGCAACATCACCTTACCATGAAACTGGTGATCATAATTTTCCGGTTCCCAATCTGCGGTGCCGTTCTGCGCGTAAACCAGGGGGGAGTCATCCACCATGGTGGCCAGGGTGTATCTGCGCGACTGCTGCAAAGCCGTGAGATAGACCACAGGTTTGATCAAAGAACCGATGGGTCTCCTGGCATCGAGGGCGCGGTTGAATCCTTTGTTGCGCGGATTGCGCCCCCCCACTACGGCCTGAACCTCGGCGTTCTGGGTGTTGGTGACCAGAACCGCGGCCTGCAGGGAATCGGGCGCCTGCGTATATTTGTTTTCCAACTGGGCCAGCTGCCTGGCCAGAGCACGTTCAGCCGCAAGCTGGACTTGAGGATCAAGGGTGGTGAATACCTGCAAGCCCTCGGAACGCAGATCTTCATCGCGATAATCGCGCTGCAACTGGCGATGGACGAGATCCAGAAACGCCGGGTAGGCAGAGGTGCCGCGCGGCGGGCGCTCAACAACCCCCAGCGGCGCCCTCCTCCCTGCAGCCAACTGTTCCTCGCTGATAAACCCCTCCCGCGCCATAAGCTCCAGAACCAGGCTGCGCCGCTCCCGAGCGCGCTGGGGCTGGCTGCGCGGGTTGTAAAAGGACGGCCCTTTGAGCATCCCTGTCAATAGGGCCGTGTCAGCGAGGCCGAGATACGTCAGGGGCTTATCAAAAAAATACCTGCTGGCGAGACCGAACCCGTGGATCGCACGGTTCCCATCCTGGCCCAGGTAGACTTCATTGATATAGGCTTCGAGAATTTCCTCCTTGGTGTAATGAAACTCGATCAGAAGCGCCATCAGCATTTCCGTGAGCTTGCGCCGGATGGTACGTTCGGGCGTAAGGAAGAAATTTTTAGCGAGCTGCTGGGTAAGGGTACTCCCCCCCTGAACATTTCCACTCGCCGTGGCGAAAACCGCCCGCGCCAATCCTTTCGGATCGACCCCGTGGTGAGAGTAAAAACGCCTATCCTCCACGGCGATCAGAGCATCGATGAGAGGCTGAGGAACATCGTCGAGCTGAACAAGGAGACGGTCTTCGTTATTGCCGGGATAAATCCCTCCGATCAGGATCGGTTCGAGACGTACAAGCCCCAGGGTACTCTTCCGGGAACGATCAACCAGCTCCTTTACCTGCCCGTCAGTAAAGCGAACCTCCAAGGAAACGGAAGGCTGCGCCCCATCACCAAACACAAAGGGACGAGAAACCAGCTCAATGGTCTGCTTCCGCACCCTGAACGTGCCCGGTTTTTCAGGTTCGGGCGTTTCCCGGTAGCCGAGCATCGAAAGTTCTGCCAACATCTGCGACGGGCTCAAGCTTAAACCTGGATAGAGCTCCAGCGGCCTGGCATAAACCCTGGCGGGTAGTTGCCAGCGTTTACCCTCAAAGCGTTCACGCACGACCGAGTCGAGATGAACGACAAAAGCCAGCGCCGCCAGCAGTCCTGCGAGAGCAAAAAGGAGTAAAATACGTTTCTTATTCATTTTTTGACGTTTAGGCATACAATCTCAGACCTTTATAACCTGCGTTCTGGCATACACAGGGTCAACGTGCTTCGGTTGGTAGCGATTTGGCAGGAAAACACTGGCCATTTAGTATATTCTCCGGCCCCGCCGGGAGCAACCGGAATGGGAAATTTCTTACAGCTTTATCGGCCTCAGTCAAATTCTGCTAGGGTTGAAGTGTTGCCGGCGTTCGGCGAACACTCACACGGAAAAGATTCATCCTGCTAATATTTAAACTTCCAGGGACTGCGCGAATTTCATTTGAACAACAGAGCTAAAAACGACGTAACTATTCACCATCACTAGCGATACGGGATTGTGGTACCCATGGGAAGGGCGTCTGTCGCCATGGACGGCGCAAAGTGTCCCTTGGAATGGGTGGCATAAGCCCCGACTTTTAAGTAACAAAACGACATCATATTAAAACAGGAGAAGCAACATGCACATACTCGGCATCAACGGCAGCAGACGCAAAAGCGGCAATACGCAATCCATGCTTGCAGCCCTCAATCTCGCAGCTCAGATAGAAGACGCCACCACAGAAACCATCTTTCTGGGCGATTATGCCATTGATGCGTGCACCGGTTGTGAGGGCTGCAGGGATTCGTGGGAATGCGTGATTAAGGATGATTTTGCCACTGTCGTGAGTAAAATTGATAGTGCCGACGCGCTTGTGCTCGCATCCCCGACCTACTGGTATACGGTTACATCGGATATGAAACGCTTTATCGATCGATGCTACAGCCTGATTCAGTTCCCTAAAAACCGGCATAAATGGATCAGCAAGTATCAGGATACGGGCAAACTCTGCGTAACCATGGCGGTGTGTGAACAACACGATGAAAGCATGGCGAAGGATACAGCTACGCTGCTTACCCAAGTTGCGCGCGACCTGGGATTTAAAACGGTGGATGAAGTAAGAGCGGCCGGATTTTTTGCTGCAGGATGCGTGAAAAATGATGCCCGAATAATGGAGCGTGCAGGGATAGCGGGCAGGAAATTATGCAACAAATGAATAACCCTGGCAGGTATTATGCCTAGCTGAACGGCTCCAAATTCTCCCCTGGCTGATTCTGCTCTTCGAGCATCTTCAGACATGCTTGCACCAACGCACCCTGCTCGCGGCTGCGGCTGGTTATAATGCTCAGTTCACGTTGCAGAGCAAGATCGGTACTGACCGCCACCACTCGCCCGAGCTCCAGCTCTGTTTCCATGGCGAAGCGCGAGAGGCAGCTTACCCCCAGGCCCGCCTGAACCGCTTTTTTGATGGCCTCGGTGTGCCCCAGTTCCAGGCGGTGTTCCAGCTCAGTGGCGGCAAGATCAAGGGCGGCCTCAAACACCTCGCGCGTTCCAGAGCCGGGCTCTCGGATAATCCAGGTCTCAGCCAGGAGTGCATCCCTTCCCACCATTTCCATATCCGCCCAAGGGTGCTGTGAGGCACACACAACCAGGAGCTCGTCGTCACGCCAGAAGTTGCAATTCAGTTCCGGTTCATGACATGGCCCTTCGATCAAACCGATATCCAGCTCTCCCTCAACAACATCCCGCGCTATCATTTCGGTATTCCCCACATGCAGCTGTACCTCCGCCTGCGGATAGCGGCGCGTGAACTCCCCCATGAGCAGGGGGAGAAGGTAGTTGCCGATAGTGGTACTCGCTCCGATCCGGAGCTGGCCTATGGGCTCGTTCCAGGAGGCATCCAACATGCGGCGCAATGTCTCAACCTGGCGCAGGATCTCGCGCGCGCGTGGCAGGACCACCCTCCCCTTTTCATTCAGATGCAAGGTACGCCCACTGCGGTGAAACAACGCGCTGTCGTGATACTCCTCCAGTTGTGCCAGCGCCATACTCACCGCCGCCTGGGTGAGGCCGAGGTTCTTCCCTGCTGTAGTTACGTGCCCGCACTCTGCCACCTGCACAAATATTTCCAGTCGTCTGAGGGTAAGCATGGATTGTCTCCCTGTGGGGGATAATCCCCCCTTAAACATAAATACTATTGATGCATTCAGTAAATTATATCGATTTTTATTTATATCACCGGCGTGCTAACGTCAACCCATCGTTTGCTTGTTATATCCACACACGAGGGGGTTATATGCACACGACGTTCACCCACAGCTACGCAAAAGCGATATATGTCACCGGGGTTGCTTTCTGCCTCGTCCCGGGGATCAGCCCCGCCCTTGCTCTCGGAATCGGGATTGTTTTCGGGCTCATGGGAATAAATCCCTGGCCGCGCTACAGCGCACAAGCGAGCAGAATACTTCTACAGAGCGCCGTAGTCGGGCTTGGCTTTGGCCTGCCCCTGCAGCAGGTATGGGAGGTGGGGCGCGCATCATTCAGCATAACCCTGGGCGGCATCCTTTTCACTATGGGGCTGGGGATTCTACTCGGGCACATGCTGCATATCCCCAAACGCACCGGCCTGCTCGTAGCATGCGGAACCGCCATCTGTGGTGGCAGCGCCATCGCCGCCATTGCACCTGCGATACAGGCCGAAGACGATGAATCCGCCATCGCTCTCGCTACGGTGTTCACCCTCAACGCCGTCGCCCTGGTTTTGTTTCCCGTGGTCGGGCATCACCTCCATATGGGACAGAATCAGTTCGGCACCTGGGCCGGTATGGCGATCCACGACACCAGCAGCGTGGTGGGTGCCGCCGCCAGCTATGGCAACGCTGCGCTTGAACATGCCACCACAGTAAAACTAACCCGCGCATTGTGGATCGTCCCTGTGGCCTTCGCCGTCAGCAGCTTAAATCGCAGCGAAAGCCATGCCCGCATCCCCATGTTTATCCTGCTGTTCATAGTTGCAGCGGCGTTCCATACCCTGCTACCCCAGGCTAATCAGCTATGGAGTTTGATAAACACCGGCGCAAGACAGCTCCTGGTTCTGAGCCTGTTCTTTGTCGGCACCGCCCTCACCCGCGAACTGCTGCGTAAGGTTGGGCCACGCACCTTTATCCAAGGTACAGCATTGTGGCTATGCATAAGTATATTGACGCTGATGGGGATACAGGGAGGGCTAATCTGAGTTTGCTCTCAATGTGCTAGCAATGGTAATCATACTATCCCTGCCCCCAAAGGCACTATCCCTAACGCCGAAGTAATGCCCATACTTTACCGGCTAGCCATTTACACAAAGATAGCTGGCCTCTTTGCGGGTCAGATCACTGGCCCATAACTATCAGACCTACCTTTTGCAAGGTTAATACGGGAAGCTAAAAAATGACGAGAATACTAATTATTGTACAGCGCTGGTGGAAAACTATTACCGTGCTGACCTTTGTGGCGATTACAATGTTGTCATTATGGCCTGTAGCAACCCTGCCTGCGGTTCCCGGTAGCGACAAAACACACCACTTTATCGCCTACACCGCGCTGATGTTTCCTGTTGCATTACGTCAGCCACGGTACTGGATAATGCTCGGAATATTTTTTGTTATCTGGAGTGGAATGATTGAATTGATACAGCCGTATGTGAACCGTTACGGAGAATGGCAGGATATGCTAGCAAATACGGCTGGGATTACTCTTGGTCTTTTAGCCGGAATATTGATAAAAGCGCGGCGTTTAGTGTAAGGCGGCACGGAAAGCTCTGCAAACGTATCATCTTTTCTTATTCAATTTTCCGGCACACGATCACATGCTTATTTTTACTTCGGTGGAGGGTCGAACGGCCAATAATGGTAAAGCCGTTCTCTTCGAGCATTTGCCACAGCTGTTTTTGAGTGAAAATCTGCTTATGCCCGAAGCGTTTCTCTGAATAGAGACTGTTGAGCATTAATGAATTACGCCCTCTACTTATGCGGTAAGGCCATTCGCTGAGGCGATAGGCAAGGGACTCACGCGCGGGGGTATCTAAAAACAGATAACCGCCCGGCTTCATTACACGACTTATACCCGCAAGGGTTTCAGCCGGGAAGTTTACGTGCTCGAGGGTGTCCCACAGCGTAACAATATCAAAGTGCTGAGAAAAGCCCTGTTGCCAGTACGGGCTGTCAACGAGTTCATGATGAGGGCTGATGTTAAAGCGGGTGCGGCAAAACTCGCGCAACAGCGGCTGTGGTTCGATGGCACTTACCCTTGCCTCAGCATGGTGAAGTAACGAAAGGAAAACTCCTGCCCCACAGCCGACATCCAGACATTCCGATCCCGCCACGTTTGTAAAGTGACACACAAATTCGAGGTTGAGATTCATCTGGCGGGTGTTTGGGGCTAATTGACTCTCAATAAAATCGATTTCGTTGCATGTCAGGGCGCGACAACCTGCTTCCCCATCCTCAAGTTCATCCAGGATATCGGTGTAGTGGAAATCGCACTCAGGGCATGCGTACACCACCATGTTTTTGAGCTTGTATTTCGGCCTGCTGTTTTGTCTGCCGCAACATTTACACTGTTTGAAATCGTACACTTCCACTGCCCCCCATCCTTACCGCCCGCTTTTTTAAGATTTAAAACGATACCCGTAATTGGGGTGAAATTCAAGCAGAGCCCAGGATGGGGCAGCTCTACCCGATGGCCCATGGCTTGAAACGCTTATTTGTGCTATCGTTCCATTTTAAACAGGCAGCATCGAGATCAAATACGTAAAAAAAGCGAAAGCATCCATCTCCCCTATTCCATCAAGATAATCAGCCATGAATCAAACTCCCCATCAGACCCTGGAACAGGTCTTTGGTTTCCAGCACTTCCGCCCCTTACAGCAGGAGATTGTGGAACGCGTAATCGGCGGACAGGACTGCTTTGTACTGATGCCCACCGGTGGCGGGAAATCACTGTGTTATCAGATTCCCGCGCTGCATCGCAACGGAGTTGCACTCGTGATCTCGCCCCTTATATCGCTGATGAAGGATCAGGTGGATGCCCTGCGCGCCTGCGGGGTGCGGGCCGCGTGCTACAACTCCTCCCTGGGTGCGGAAGAAGCACGCCAGGTGCTCGGACGACTGCACCGCCAGGAATTGGACCTGCTCTATGTAGCGCCGGAGCGCCTTATGAGCGACGGATTTCTCGAGAGACTGGAGGACGTGGAGATCGCCCTCTTTGCCGTGGATGAGGCTCACTGCGTATCCCAGTGGGGGCACGACTTTCGCCCTGAGTATGTGAAACTCGGCGAGTTGCGCCGTATCTTCCCTTCCATCCCGCTTATCGCCCTCACCGCTACTGCAGACGAGCAGACGCGCAAGGATATCATCCAGCGCCTCGGTCTGGAGGACGCCAAAACCTTTATCAGCAGCTTCGATCGCCCCAATATCCGCTACACGGTGGTGGAAAAACAGCAGCCCATGCGTCAGCTGCAAGAGTTTCTGCAGCGCTACCCTGGAGAGGCAGGGACAGAACCGGCAGGAATTGTGTATGCCTTAAGCCGCAAACGCGTGGATGATATCAGCGCTAAATTGTGCCGCGCCGGGTTCCGTGCGGCCGCATACCATGCGGGACTGAAGGCGGAGGAACGTCAGCGCGTCCAGGAGGAGTTTCTGCGCGATGACATCCAGATTGTGGTTGCCACGGTGGCTTTCGGGATGGGGATCGACAAATCCAATATTCGCTTTGTGGTGCACTACGATCTGCCCAAAAACATCGAAAGTTACTATCAGGAGACCGGGCGCGCCGGGCGTGATGGCCTTGAATCCGAGGCCCTGCTTTTGTTCGGATACGGAGATATCGCCATTGCCCGCGGTCTGATTGAACAGGGGAACAACCCCGAGCAGGTGCGAATCGAACTCTACAAACTCAACGCCATGGTGAGTTTTGCTGAACCCCTCACCTGCCGCCGCCGTGCCCTGCTGGGCTACTTCGGCGAACACCTGGATACCGACTGCGGCAATTGCGATTTATGCCTCAATCCGCCGGAGCGCTACGATGCCACCAAAGACGCGCAAAAGCTCCTCTCCTGCGTATACCGTACCGGGCAGCGCTTTGGCGCAAAGCATGTAATTGACGTGCTGCGCGGATCCACGGCACAGCGGATCATGGATCTTAAGCACGACACCCTGAGTACCCATGGCATCGGGGCGGATCAATCCCAGGAGAGCTGGAGCAGTCTGTTGCGCCAACTGGTCCATCTGGGCTACCTGCGCCAGGACGTAGCCAATTTTTCGGTGCTTAAACTTACTGAGGCGGCGCGACCCGTCCTCACCGGCGCGCAAAAGCTTACCCTGTCGCGCCCGCGCATCAGGGCTGTAAGCAAAAAACAGCCGAAAAAGCGCTCCACCGAACTCGACTACGATGCGGATCTTTTCGAACAACTCAAGCAGCGGCGCAAGCACATCGCCGACAGCACCGGCGTGCCACCCTTTGTGGTGTTCAGCGATGCGAGCCTGATGGAGATGGCACATTATATGCCGCAGAATGAAGAGGGATTTCTGCAGGTCAACGGGGTGGGGCAGCACAAACTCAAACGTTACGGCGATGATTTCCTGAACATCATCAGTAATTACTGCAGTGACAAGGTATTTACCGAGCCAGAAATGGAATAACCTTCGGCCTTGCAATCCAGAACTGATTAATCAACAATAATATTGATTTTTCATTCCTACACGTTATCATCGTCTTAACGAACCCTTATTCTTTTTCTACCAAAGGAGTTTAACTATGCAGTTACGTTCCATTGTTATCGCGTTGAGCGTATTCACCCTTATCGGAGGCACTGCCCCGGTGTTTGGCGCAGACACCTGGGAATACTTCTCGGTACAGGATGCAATCAACAGCCCGCTGGCACAGGAAAAACTCGATCCCGGGATCACCTTTCACATGAAAGGTGAGCAGCACCCTGCTGTGAACGATATCACCCCCGAATACACAGCCAATAAGCGTTCGCGCAAATTCGGACGTTCCGTCGAGGAAGCGTGTCAAGTTGCATTTATCTCCGCGCTAATATCATTTCAGGAGCGTGCATACAAAGAAAATTCCGACACCGTAATCGGCCTGTATTCAATCACCAAAGACAAACGTTTTGAAAGCACGGATCAATATTCATGCCTGGTCGGCTCCATGGTGGCCAATGTAGCGTTGCGCGGCAAGGTGGGAAAAAGCAAGTAGAGGGATATAAAAACCGATTGCGGTTAACGTACAGATGAATAGCGCACCGAGGCAGGCGGGTGCGCTATTTCTCTTTATACCCACCACAACACCAGCGACAGGGATACAAACGATGCCATGGTGGAAAGGACGATGGAGGCAGAAGCGAGATGAGTATCGCTGTTAAGCTGGGATGACAGCACATAGATAGCCGTGGAAGTGGGAAGGCAGAAGAATATCATTGCGGTTTTAAAAGCCGTGCCTTCCACCCCGAACAGGTACAAAGATGCAGCACCCGCCAGGGGAAGCAATACCAGTTTGAACAGCACAGCGATCCCGGAAAGGCGAAAGTAACCGGGCAGATGCTTGAAGGAAAAAGCGCTGCCGATGGAGACCAGCGCCAAAGGCAGAGCCACCATGGAAGCGAGGGAAAAAGTGTTATTGATGAACGCCGGCAGTTGCACCCCGGAAGCCGACAGAAGCAGCCCTGCCACACATGCTATGATCAGCGGGTTGGAGGCCAGGGCGCGTAGCAGATAGCGCTGCTTCTGCGCCCGGGTCATCTCCTGGCCGGAAAACCAGATCAGGATAGTGACCGCCATCACATTTATAATCGGGATCAGTATCCCCACCAGCACCGCAAACTGTACCACCCCTGCATCTCCCATGGCCTGCAGCACCACCGCCATACCGATGTAGGTGTTGAAACGATAACAGCTCTGGGAAAAGCTCCCGGCCTGAAACGGTTCCACCCCGCCTTTAACGATAAACACCGTACTTGCGAGAAAAACAACACTCACGGCCACAATCCCTGCCCATATCAACGACGGATCAACAGCATCCGATCCCGCTGCAGTACTCACTTTCCAGAACAGCATCGCCGGGAAAAAGATAAAATACACGAGCTTGTCCGAAGCACGGAAAAAATCGACGGGGACAAATTCAGTACGACGCACGCCGTAACCAAGCACGATCAGGGCAATAATGGGAAACAGGGTCTCAAGAATCAAAGCAGCACCTTTGGGCTTAAAATATAACTTTTCAGACAAGTGAACTCAGATATTAGAAAACAGTCGACTTTTTAGCAAGTGTGGATGTACAGGAGATCTCTCTTTTGCGTTTTGCAAGCGAAGAATAAACTTAAACATACTCCAAAATTCACCTCATGTAATATAATAATGTTTTATCCCATAAGAGGGAAAAGAGTTTGCTAGATAGGCACAACATACTGCATGAAACGAACACTGACTGATTTATATATATAAAAAGGAGAATCAAACTATTTGCATGGTTTTGGTCAATTTGGTATATAGGTTAAGCGTACATTTTCGCTTTCGTTGCCCCTTACAGCCGGGCAGCGGATAACTGTATCGGGTTCTGCTGTTAAAGTAACAGCGTTTTATACCCAAACAAGGAGGAGTTTTGTTATGAAGAAAAGAAGATTACTTACCGCTCTGGTGGCGGGCCTGTTTGCAACATCCATGCTATTGGGAGGTTCTGTTGCCGAGGCGGCAAAGACGCGCCTGGCGTTTTCCGGCGGTCCAGACGGAGGCACCTTCCAGTATTTTTCCAACGCAATCTCTTCAATGCTCTCCAAGGTTGAACCCAACCTCGAAGTATCCAACATGGCCTCTGCGGGCTCGGTTGAAAACGTGCGCCGGGTTAATTCCGGGGATGCTGACTTCGGCATTGTGTATTCCGGAGATATGTATCTGGCGCGTAACGGCCGCCTGACCAACGACACGAAAGAGTACACCAATGTTCACGCGTTAAGTTACCTGTACGGCGCACCCGCGCATCTGGTGGTTCTTGATTCCAGCGGTATCAACGATGTGAAAGATCTGGAAGGTAAGCGCGTTGCCGTGGGACCGGCAGGTTCCGGTGCCGCTGCATCCGCACAGCGCTTCTTCAGTGGCGTTGGCCTCTGGGATAAGATCGATACCGAATTTATCGGCTACAGCCAGGGTGCTTCAGCGCTGGGAGATAAGCTTATTGACGCTCTGTGGGTTTTCGCCGGCTACCCCAACTCTTCCATCATCCAGGCTGCCGCGAGCAACGACATCAAAATCCTAAGTCTGGTTGAGGCGGGTGAAGCTACAGATTTCTTCCAGGACAACCCCTACTATACCAAGGTTGCTATCCCCAAAGGAACCTACCAGGGCGTGGATTACGATGTGCAGACCATCCAGGATTCAGCTATCTGGGCTGCAGGCAAGCACGTAAAGGATGAGCACGTCTATACTGCGCTGGAGAATATCTACTCGCCCCAGGGGCTGAGCTTCATGGTTAGCGCCAATCGAGCGGCAAAAGCCATGAGCATAAAAGACGGCTTGTTCGGTATCGCTACTCCGGTTCATTCCGGGGCACAGAAATTCTGGACAGAAAAAGGTTTGACTCTGACCCCTGAGCAGAAGTAAAAATACAACTCACATCCTGACTAAGAAGGGAACGGGGCTTTAATGGCGCCCGTTCCCTTTTTAATGAAACCCACATCCCCGCAATACTGCTGATACGGAGCGAGCCATGTCCGAAGAAACGGAAAAAAACTTTGAGGATCTAAGCCCGGAAGAACAGGAGAAACTGAAGAAAATTGTCGAAAAAGACTCCAAGTCGTTTCGCAAACCTACCGGGCTATGGCACTGGATCGTAGCTTTGCTGGGTGCAGCGCTGGTACTGTTTTATTTCTACGCAGCGGGGATAAGTTCTGTAGGAACCCAGTATCACCTAGGGATATATGTGTTTATAACCTACATTCTGGTATTTCTCCTCTACCCTGCGGGTAAATCCTGGGTTCGGGTGGGGATGAATATGCTTCTCGCTTTTATTCTCACCAGTGGCGCGTCTATCTTCCTGATATTTAAAGACCATATCGCCTTTCATGAAAAGCTCATGGCGATAACCGGACAATTCCACGAAGGGATAGGTGCCGGATTGGCCGCCCTCGGATCAGCATGGATGTTTTTGTTGGTGGTATTCGCTCTGGGAGTGGTGCTTCAATATCTCGAAAGCTTATGTGCACGGCGCTGGGATAATCTTCCCACCACGTCAGACGTGCTTTTTGCACTGATTGCAGCTGGAGTTGTATATTACTGGCTGAGTCAGTTCGAAGCGTTAAACTGGCGCGCCGGCGCAGAGACAGATCTGGATGGCCTCATCAGTATTACCGGTGTTCTGATCTCGTTCGAAGTGTGTCGGCGTGTGCTGGGATGGTCCATGACCATCATCGGCATGGTGATGGTGGCATTTGCGTATTTTGGCCCCTACATGCCCGAGCTTCTGGCGCATCGGGGCTTCGGCTTTGAGCGCATCTGCAACGCCTTGTTTCTCACCACCAACGGGGTATTCGGGGTTATGGCCAATGTATTGGCCACCTACGTTATTCTATTTATCTTTTTTGGAGCATTTCTGCACAAATCAGGGGCAGGGCGCTTTTTTATTGACCTACCCCTGGCTCTGGCAGGGCGCAGCACTGGTGGCCCGGCGAAGGTTGCGGTTATTGCATCCGCACTGTTTGGCTCGGTTTCCGGCAGTGCTATCGCCAACACGGTTTCCACCGGGGCATTTACCATTCCCCTCATGAAGCGTGCCGGCTTCCGCCCCCATGTTGCCGGAGCCATTGAGCCTGCTGCATCTATCGGTGGGATGTTCCTTCCCCCCATCATGGGTGCAGGGGGCTTTCTGATGGCAGAGCTTACCGGCCTGCCCTACTCCTACATTATGATGATCTCTATCGGGCCGGCGCTGCTGTATTTCTTCTCCGTATTCTGCATGATCCACTTTGAAGCTAAAAAGCTCAACATTGTCGGGATTCAGGATGAGGAGTTCCCGCATTGGAAATCAGTGCTTAAAAGTGATTGGTACTTTGCTCTGCCTCTGATCATCATCACGATACTCATGCTCATGGGACGCTCACCAGGTTATGCTGCGTTCTGGGCCACGTTTTCCTGCATAGCAGTAAGCTGGGTTAAAAAAGAGACCCGCATGGGGCCCATAGAGATATGGGAAGCGGTCCAGACCGGTGCACGCAACACCCTTATTATCGGTGCAACTGTCGGGGTCATCGGGGTTATTGTCGGGGTTATATCCCTTACCGGCATGGGGCTAAAATTCTCTGATCTTATTATCGCGCTTGCAGGCAACAACCTCCTGCTGGCCATCCTCCTCATCGCTCTCGCCTCCCTGGTGTTGGGGATGGGAGTGCCGGTCACCGCCTCATACCTGATCGTGGCCGTGCTCGCGGTTCCGGCGCTCGGCACCTTCGGCATAGCAGCCATTGCGGCGCATCAGATTGTGTACTGGCTCAGTCAGGACTCCAATATCACCCCACCAGTGTGTGTAGCCGCATATGCCGGGGCCGCAATTGCGGGGTCCGATCCGTGGAAGACCGGTTGGACAGCATTCAAATTTGCAAAGATGCTGTACGTTATGCCGATCCTGTTCGCGTTTACTCCCGGAATCCTGTTCCAGGGCAAGGTGGTTGACATCAACGCCCCCAAATTTGACGGTCCTTTTGGCAGCGTGGTTGCCATGAAGGTGAAAACCAATCAGGAGATTGCCAAAGGCGATGTTGTCGCTCTGATCAATGCCGGAGGGGAAACCCTGGAGGTAAAAGCCAAAAGTGATGCCACCGCAAGCAGGATCTATACCCATGCAGGCTCCATGATCGATCCCGGCCAGGCGCTGGTGCGCACCGAAAAAGCCGCAACTCCATACAAGGTCTTCGCTTCATTCTTCTCTGCATTCCTGGGCACTATCGCTTTCTCCAGTCTGATGATGGGCTACTGGATCAGACGCACAAGTGTGGTAGAATGGATACTCTTGGTGCCAGCAACCGTGCTGCTCTACTGGCCCACACCCATAACTGATGCAACGGGTGCGGCTATAGTCGCCCTGGTGTGGTTCATGCAGAAAAGCAAAAACAAGCGTGAAGAAAACATGAGCCCACAAGAGGTCTGAAATCTCAAGGGGTATATCAACAGATGCAAACCACAACGGAGGCTGTTATGCCTGAGATCAACAAAATTCTATACGCTACCGACTTTTCCGAAGGCTCTGCCGTAGCAGCAGAATGTGCGCGCACCTTTGCCGACCTGAATAATGCCGAAGTCCTGATACTGCATGTAATCAGCGAACTTGCGGATTCAAGCCGGCTGCGGGTACACAGCGATGACTACTCTGAAATAGAACGCAGTGTTGAGCGTCTGGCCTTCGACAATATGAAGGAGTTCTGCCTGCGCTATTTCAAAGAGGGGAGCTACAAAAGCAGGCTTGAGGTGGGAATCCCCTTCAAGGTGATAAATGAGGTGGCACGTTCAGAGGACATTGATCTCATTGTGGTAGGAACCCACGGACGCACCGGGCTGGCGCACGTGGTTCTGGGTAGCACTGCCGAGCGTGTCATGCGCAAAGCGGGACGTCCGGTCCTCACTGTACCCTGCCGCGACGAGGAGTAGAATCAGGTCAGATCTGATACAGCAACAGCCGCAAGGCAAGCAGTGCAAGCACAGCTCCGGTAATGCGATACAGCACCACCTGGGCTGTGCGCGAACTGCGTAGCCCCGTAGCCAGGGATGCCGCGGCCAGCGAAATACCGTTAAACACCAGCAGCGTTGCGAGGATAAACACTCCACCCAACACCACCATCTGCTGGGTCACCGCAGCTCGATCTGCCTCGACAAACTGGGGTAGAAACGCGAGAAAGAATATCGATACCTTGGGGTTGCTGATATTCATCAAAAACCCGCGCCTATATAAATGGCTCTGTTTCAGATCGTGTGGGTAACAGTAGTTTATAGACCTGAGTGAAGTATCTTCCTCAACCACAACATCTTGCGATGAATGGTGGCGCAGGTAGGTGGATAAGTTTACCTGCAACCAA
>Ga0136557_1000855_pt1 | contig 21534 bp, 16 predicted proteins | sample AntRauTorckE6832_FD_104796 | JGI IMG/M metagenome (GOLD analysis project Ga0136557, IMG submission 104796) | Saline lake microbial communities from Rauer Islands, Antarctica - Metagenome Torckler E6 #832 | ecosystem: Environmental > Aquatic > Non-marine Saline and Alkaline > Saline | place...
AAAAACTTACACTTAATAAGACAGATATATTAAAAACGTTAGAGCTTGAGAATGAAAAGCTCAAAAATGAAGAACTTTCTGAAGACATCATAAAAAAGAAAAAGAAACAAAATAATTTAGAGGTTAAAATAGGGTTGAATTGGGTTAATAAGATTGGTATTTTTATATTATTACTTGGTATTGCAACAGCGATGAGATATACATATTCAACTTGGTTTAATGATTATATGAAAGGGATTGTTGGATTTATTATAGGTGGTGGTTTCTTAGTTGCAGGTGAATGGTTTAACAAAAAAACTAAAGATATTTTTTCTTTAGGATTATGCGGTGCAGGAATTGCAATACTATATATCACTATATTTAGTAGTTATTTCCTATTAAATATCATAACTATATTTATAGCCTTACTTTTATCTGTATTAGTGACTGGTGTATCCTTTGTTTTATCTCAAAGGTATAATTCATTAAGTATCACTGCATTGTCGCTTATAGGAGGTTATATTCCGTTTTTTAGTTATTCCTTCATGGAAAGGCTTGAAGGTCCGCCAGTTTATATTGCCATGGGGTATCTTCTATTACTAAATTTATTAATATTGACAGTATCATTTCATAAGCGTTGGGTTAAAGTTAATTATTTAAGTTTCTTTCTTAACGTACCCTCTTTATTATATTTAATTTCTGTGTCTGATAATAAGAATATTGCCCTATTATACACTTTCATTACTTTTGTTATGTACTTAGGTATTACTTTAGTCTATCCTTTTATTAAGAAAGTTAAATTAAAAATTGCTGATATTATTCTTTTATCATTTAATACTGTTATAAATTCTATGCTTACGTATTTTTTGTTCGAATCACTAAACTATGATGATTATTTTGGATTTTTGGCTTTGACTTATTCAGTAATATATTTGTTATTAGCTAATGCTATTAAGAAAAATCGAAATGAAGAAAAAAGGACCATCGGTTTATTTTATATAACTTCTATGACTTTTGCAGTACTTATGATTCCTTTTCAATTTGGTATTGAATGGGCTTTATTTGGTTGGCTTGTGGAAGCCGTATTAATTTTAACATTTGGTGTGTATCATAAAGAAACGCAATTTGAATTAGCAGGGTGGGTTATATTAATTCTCTCGACTATCAGCTTTTTCTTATTCGAATACACATATAATCTTCAGGGTTTTTATGAGTTCTATCAATTCAAATATTTTTCATTGACAGCCGCATTGGTGTATACGTTAGGGCTATATTTTAGAAAACCAAATGGCGCTAGAATTTTATCAAATGCCAAAAAATATAAATTTCTAAAAGGGTATAAGTATTTTGTTATTATCTCCACATGGCTATATTTAGTAACAACAACCAATTATTTATTTAATGAATATATAGATTTAGTTTATGCATACTCTTTCTTTGAAGTTATATTAGCATCTACAGTAACCGTTTTATTTGCATATTTAGTTTCAAATATAAAACCACTAAAAGATAGAATTGTACAATTAATTACAATCATATTATATATTGTAGGGGATTTGGCATTTTTAAGTTTGAATTTCCAAAATATTTATGTAAATGATCAATTAAATCTTAAAATATTGATTATGGCTATCTTAGTAGTCTTTAATATTTTAGTGTTTTTGAATGTTAAAGGGTTACTATTAAGATTGCTAAAATACAGGAAATTTTCTATTGAGTTTTATCCCTTAACCTTAGCAATTTATTTATTAGGTGTTGTCTCAGGATTTTTAGTCAACCAGTTCAATTTTGGAAATATTAATTTAATTATTAGTATTTTATTTGTAGTTTTCTCATTTGGATATATTCTTTATGGGTTTAAGAAAAATTATGTACTGTTAAGGCGATTTGGATTAGGACTTTCAATATTTTCAACGGCAAAATTGTTTATAATGGATTTAGCTTTTTTAGATAATATTGGCAAGATTATTGCTTATATATCTTTTGGATTGGTACTCATTGGTATTTCCTTTATGTATCAGAAATTAAAAAGCGATATAGAAACCTAAAAGGAGGATTTAGATTAAATGATTAATAAAATATTAGTTGCTCTATTTATATTTTTGATACTATTTGTCAGTTTTGTTTTTGCTGAAGATTTAGATCAATGGGAATTTACTAGAGAAATTAAAGACATATCTTCTGGGTATAATGAAATTTCATTGGATGAATTGATATATATAAATTCTAAACACAATTTAGAAGATCTTAGAATTATAGATTCTGAAGGGAACTTTGTGCCTTATTATTTGGATGGTTACAAAAATAAAAAAGAATCTGTCTTATTAACTTATAATTCGGCACAAATACTTCAATTTCAGAAAAAAGCGAATAACTACGTAGACTTCAAACTAATCAATGAATCAAATAACGAAGATATCATTGTAAATGAACTTTTATTAAATCTGAAAATAAATAAGGATTTCCTGTATGATGTCAATATATATGGAAGTTATGATAATTTAAGCTGGGATTATATTTCATCAGATAAAGTATATCGAACTAAAGATGGGATTAAAAACTCTTTAAAGTTTGGAGAATCATTAAAGTATGAGTATTATAGAATTGTTTTTTTAAATGAATATGAAGACATTAGCGTTGAGAATTTAAAAGCAGTGAATGTAAAAGAAAACTTAACAAATATATCTTATAAAGAAACCAAAGAAATACCATATGATTTAGAAACTAAAGATAATATTTCTTCTATTACAATTACAAATGAAGACTTATTAAAAATAAAGCAAATTAAAATTAACTCTAATGATACTTTTGACCGCTATTATACGATTGGGATGAAAGACAATGAAACAGATGATTTTCGATATTTTAATAGTGGCCGGATTTACAATATTGATTTAGAAAATTTTAGTACAGCTCATAAAAGGATTGAGTTAAACTCGTATACAAAAAATCGCTTTTTAATCATTAAAATTAGTAATGAAGATAATGCTCCAATTGATATAGAATCTATTGATATAACTTACTTTATCGATTCAATTGTATTTGAAGCCAAAGAGAATGAATCATATACCTTAGTTTTAGGAAATGAAAATGTTAAAAAACCCAATTATGATATAGAAAGCTTTAAAGGATATATAGATTCCGAGGATAAGAATTTAGCTAAGCTAGGAGCGCTTTCGAAGAATAAACTTTTTGAACCAACTAAAAAAACAAGTTATGATTTTAAGCTGATTTTAAACACTTTAGTTATTGTTTTAACTGGTGTTTTGATCGTTGTAATATTTAAGAACTATAAAAAGACTATATAGAAGGTTTTAATTGCTTCATTTTACTTAGTACTTTGCATATAAATAAAGAATTAACTCGAACTTATTATGATTTTCTCCACTGACAACACTCAAATCATGTTGCTAATGCTTGTTTATTGAATAATAAATAGAATAATTAATTAAGAATAAAATGATGAATTAAGTTCATTTTTTCAAAAGAATACTATCGAATTTTACTAAAAAGCACCAGTGTGCAAGTAAGAACGAGAGCATTATGAAAGTCAAAATACCTTTTAATTATATTAATCGATCATTGAATATCATCAAATATTGGAAAATAATATAGGAGTTAGCTTTCTGATCTTATCTTTAACTAAGGATACCAATAGTAGAAGCCATTAATTGAAGAAAAGAGGTTATTAAAATGAAAAAATTAGAGCTTTTATTCTTTTTGATTCTACTGGTATTTTTCATTGTGAGTTGTAAAGAAAGCGTCGAGTCTGATATTACAAAACAGATTGAATTAGAAGAAGATTACACCATTGATGCCAATGGTGATTTGTATATCAAGGTGGGGGACCAACCCAGCATATTGGAGATTAATGCACTACCTGATAGTCAGATTATTCAGGATGAGCGTCAACGACTACTTATTCTGTCAGATCCAAGTGATCAATATCAGCATGGTGTATTAGGTGATGATTTAGAAGCGACTTCAGTAACATTTGTACAGTTATCAGACCAACCAGTTGTTATCAGTAAATTTTCAGTGGCCCAGGACTGGGTTATTGAAAGCATTCGTCCTATATGGAGTGATTGGGATGGCGATGGAGAAAGAGAAATTGTTTTAACCTTGAGCAATAGTAGTAATGGGGCGAAGTTAGTTTTGTACGATGAAAATGGGATTAACCTAGCCGAAAGTCTTCCCATAGGTAAAGGGTTTCGTTGGCGGCATGCCCTTGCAATTTCAGCCTTTGGTGAAGAAGGTCAAAGATTACTAGTAGATGTACAAACACCACATATTGGAGGGATTGTTAGCTTTTATCGTTGGGATAAGGAAAAGGAACTTCTTATTACAGAAGCGACACGTTCAAGTTATTCAACACATGATATAGGTTCACGGGCTATGAAAATGTATACATTGATGAGAGATGAGGAGAGTAAACAGGTCTTATTGATTGTACCCAATCAATCGAAAAAAGAATTAGTTGCTCTTCGCTTCGAATCAGGTGTTATTCATGAAGAGTGGCGAATACCTCTCGAGGGAAGACTCAGTGGTAACCTGGAATTAATAGATTATAATGGTGTTCGAACCATTCGTACTTTTGTTGATAATAACCAAGAAGTACTTTTAAATATTCCAGAATAAAAGGTTGATAGGAAACACTTACGATGACTAAAATCTATGAGTGGATGCTTAGAGATTGGTAAGAGAAGAATGATAAACTAATGATAATAAAGTGTATCAAATTTTTCAAAACTTCGATGCTAAGAAATTCTGAGAAACCTAGAAGTTTTAAAAATTTTCAATATGGGAGGAGTAAAAATGCAGTATAGAAAAAATCTAAAAAACAATGATGAACTATCGGTCTTAGGTTTTGGTTGTATGCGATTTTCTAAAAGTGAAAAGGAAGTTGAAAGGCAGATTGTTCATGCTATTGAGAAAGGGATAAACTATTTTGATACAGCTTATATCTATCCGAATAGTGAAGCTATACTCGGAAGGATACTGGCAAAGGGTTACCGGGAAAAAGTATATATTGCAACAAAATTACCACCATATTTAGTTAAAAAGTATGAGGATTTTGATAAACTCTTTTATAAAGAGCTTAATCGGTTACAAACAGATTATATCGATTATTACTTAATGCATATGTTAACGGATTTAAACACATGGCAGCGGTTAAAAGATTTGGGTGTTATTAAATGGATTGAAGAGAAAAAAATAAATGGAGAGATTAGAAATATAGGGTTTTCTTATCATGGCGGGAAAAAAGAGTTTATAAAATTAATTGATGCATATGATTGGGAATTTTGTATGATTCAATATAATTATTTAGATGAACATAATCAAGCGGGTAAGAGCGGTCTTCAATATGCCGCGGCTAAAGGCTTACCCGTGATGATTATGGAACCCTTAAGAGGGGGGAAACTAGTCAGTAATCTTCCCAAGGCCGTCTATAAAACTTTTAATTCTATTGACAGTGATCAGAGTCCAGCTCAATGGGCTTTAAGGTGGATTTGGGATCATCCAGAAGTTACAGTTGTGCTGTCTGGAATGAACTCAATGGAAATGCTAAATGAAAATATTAAGACTGCCAATAATGCTGAAATTAATGGCTTCTCTAAGGAAGAAAAAGAAATGTTTGAAGACGTAAAAGCAATTTTACAGGATACAATTAAAGTACCTTGCACAGGGTGTAATTATTGTATGCCATGTCCAGTAGGTGTAGATATTCCAACGTGTCTGTCCTGCTATAATGACATTGCTATTGAAGGGAAAAGAGGGGCCTTTGCGAAATATATGATGCAAACGAGTTTAAAGCATCAACCGCAGAATGCTTCTGTTTGTATACAGTGTGGTCAATGTGAAAAGCATTGTCCCCAAGATATAAAAATTATGAAGGAGTTAAATGAAGTAGCAAAAACCTTCGAAAAGTTTTATTATAAACCCATTCGAGGTTTAGCCAGATGGTTTATGAAATTATAGCGCTTTTAAAAGAATTAGATATATGGTGAATATAAAGGGATTCAACTTCTAACAATTGATTAAAGTGTGTTTTCATTATTTTTAGAGCAAAAAGTATCATCTAAATATAGAAATTGGATGGATTGGTTGGCTCGAAAACATATCAATACTAATATGATAATTTGTCAATTGGATTGTTAATAGTAAATTGAACAAGCAAGTCTTAAAAAATTTGATAGTTTTATTTGGATTGTCAACACTAAACTGCACAATTTTGAGTTAGACAAATCTCTCTATACTCAACTGGTGTTTTATAATTTAAAAACCATGGATTCTTACATTGGATCGGTTACACTTAACTGGACAGTTCTAAGTCAGACATTTCATTAGATTATATTTGTCCATGCACAACACTCTACCCATGTGGAGACAGTTGTGTTATTAAAAAAATTATAGATCAAGATTGTAATAGAAACAAATAATTATTAAAAGATTCTCTGAGAAGAGGATTTTTTTGTTTATAATCATAAAAGTTCAATATAACCCAAACTTTTTATGTTTATAACCACAAAAAGTAGTTGAAAAAAAAACTTTTTAAGCATATAATTATAAAAAAGGAGATAAAATTATGATTAAAAGACCCTTATATAGTAAAAAAATCGAAAAATTTATTGATAAACCTTTAATAAAAGTAATTACAGGTGTTAGACGGTCTGGGAAATCAACAATTTTAAAATTAATTCAAAAGGAATTATTAAAGGATGGTATTTTAGAAAATCAAATACTGTATATTAATTTTGAAAGTATGCAATATTACGATATTAGAACAGCAAAAAAACTCTATGATTATGTTATGAAACAGATCGAAAGTGATATGAAAGTATATCTATTTTTTGATGAAATACAATTAGTTGACAGATGGGAAGAAGCTATTAATTCCTTTTTAGTTGATTTTGAGTCAGATATATATATTACTGGGTCAAATTCAAATTTATTATCCTCGGAGCTATCTACACTTTTAACAGGGCGTTATATACAATTTGAAATTCAGCCCTTATCTTTAAAAGAAGTTATAGATTTCAATGAGTTTTTTAATAATGTAAGTACCGAAAATAATTTGCTTTGGAATTATATAAGACGTGGCGGATTTCCTTCAATTTATGTTTCAGAATATGATGAGATGACTGCTCATATGGTTATTAAAGATATATATGATTCAATTGTTTTAAGAGACGTTGTTCAAAGATATAATATAAGAAATATTGAGTTATTAGATCGAATTATGCGATATATAATGGATAATGTTGGGAATACTTTTTCAGCAAAAAGAATTTCAGATTATTTTAAAAATCAGCATAGAAGAGTAGATATAAATACAATTTACAATTACCTAGAAGCACTACAAAGTTCATTTATAGTTCATAAAGTTAATCGATATGATGTTCATGGCAAGGCCATTCTTAAAACTCAAGAAAAATATTATCTAGTAGATCAAGGGATTCAACATGCTATTTTTGGTTACCGTGACAGAAATATTTCAGGTGTTTTGGAAAATATAGTATTTTGCGAATTAATAAGACGAGATTATAAAGTCTATATTGGTAAATTTAAGGATAAAGAAATTGACTTTATTGCAGAAAAAAACAATCAAAAAATATATATTCAGGTGACTTATAAGATGGAGAGTAAGAAAACAATTGATCGCGAGTTTGAACCTTTGCTAAGTTTAGAAGATCATTATCCCAAGTATGTTGTTTCAATGGATCAAGAGTTTAGAGATAATATCCTTGGCATACAGCACATTTATATTGAAGATTTTATTTTATCAGACAATTATTTATAGTAAATTTCTATTTGTTCTAGTCAATATAATTATGTCCATGGTCAATACTCGACCCATGTTGAAACAGTAGTATTATTAAAAAGAAAATAGAGTAACTAACAAAGGATCTAATAATGAATTAGGTTCTTTTTAATTAGAAAGTTTATTAATTGATTTAGTGATTTTAAAAACTAACTTTAATTTTTTAAATATATTGTATTGCTATTTACCAGAAATAGATATATTATGTAAAAAAGTACTCTTTAAAAAATATAAGAGGAGGTTTTTACGAATGAATACAACTAAGTATAGAAAAATATTTGATGAACATGACGGGATTATTAAATTATCTGATTTCACAAACGCAGGGTATCACAATACGGAACTTTATAAATTAATGGATCAAGGATATGTTGAAAAAATAAAAACAGGCTACTATGAATGGGTAGCTGATGAAATGGTATCAGATGCCGTTTTGATTTCAAAAGTTTTTCCAAATGGTGTGGTTTGCTTAGAGTCAGCATTATATCTGTATAATTATATTGATCGGACACCAATGAAATGGCATATTGCAGTTAGTAAAAATAGTTCTAAAAGCAAGTACAAAATAGATTATCCACCAATAGAGTTTTACTTTATTATTGATAGATATCTATCAATAGGAAAAACAAAAATAAAATATGAAGGGCATGCACTCACAATATTCGACAGAGAGCGAACAATATGTGATGTTATTAGATATGAAAAAAAATTAGATTCAGAAGTTTTTATCCAATCTGTGAAGGCTTATATAAATGACCCTCAGAGAAATATTAAAGTTTTAATTGATTATTCAAAAAAAATGAATATATCCAATAAAGTGAATAGAGTTATTGGTTTGTGGTTATGATGGGAATAGAGCAATCAATTTTACAGAGATTAAAAAATAAATCTAAGAGTAAAAAATATCATTCCAATTAACATTACAACTTTTCTGTCAAGAGGAATTCTTGCGACGTTTATCTTTGTCCGAGTACAGAGAAAAGTTAATATTAAAAGGTGGTTTGTTTATTTTTTCTTATACAGGATTTGATGGTAGACCGACTATGGATATTGACTTATTGGGAAAAGACTTATCGAATGATTCAAATGATATGTTTGAAGTGATTAGTAGAATTTTTTCTGTAAGAACAGAAAATAGTTATATCGATTTTAAAGTACGAAGAATTGAAAATATTAATGAACTAAAAGATTACCATGGTTTACGAATAAAAATAATCGCTAAAATAGGCAATACAAAAACACCATTTGATATCGATATAGGATTAGGAGATGTTGTTATACCTGATATTCAAGATATGAGGTATATGGTGCAGTTAGAAGAATTTAATTCACCAATGATAAAAACTTATTCTTTAGAATCTACAATTGCTGAAAAATTAGAAGCCATATGTGATCGTTTAGAAATGACAAGTCGTCTGAAAGACTATTATGATATTTACTATTTATCATTAAATTTTGATTTTGATGGAAAAGTATTATTAGATGCAGTTATTAGTACTTTTAAAAATAGGGATAGCATAGTCAATCAAGAAATATTAAATGAACTTACAAAAATAAATAAAAATGAGATTATAAAAAGAAGGTGGCAAACATTTAGTAGAAAAAGTTTAAATATTGGCATGAGTTTTGATGAAATATTTGATTTGTTTCTAAAATTTATTGAACCTATACTGACAGCAATAATTAATGATGTTAACTATGATAAAAAGTGGTCATGCAAATTAGCACGATATATTGAAAAATAATTGATGTCCATGCCCAACACTCGACCCATGTTGAGCAAATCTGCTTGTTGAAGAGAAAATAAATTGATTTATGATTAAATTTTAATAACTTTAAAGATTCTCTGATAAGAGGATCTTTTTGTTTTAATTCTTAGAATTAAGTTAAAATTAAAAATGTCTAATTTCTTGATATAGATTCAGTTTGAAATACAATAATAATTAACAAATAAATCTGAGTATCCTATGTTAAAAATTGCATAGATTTTTATTTGTGTTTTTTGTATAAAATTGGGTAATAATATTCATTGAAGGGGTGTATTATGAAGAGTATAAATGATATTGATTTAAAAGACATAACTGGAGGTAAAGAATTTACGAAGAGTCCTATTGATTGGGAAAACCAAATCATATATTTTTTGCTTGTGGATCGATTTTCAGATGGCCAGGAAGAAAGCTATAAATTATATAACCCAGTGAAAGATTATGAGAACATTTACATAAATGAGAACTCTAAACAATGGGAAGAAGCGGCTGATCAATGGAATGGGGGAACAATAAAAGGCGTTGAAAGTAAATTGGGTTACTTAAAAAAATTAGGTATTACAACCATATGGTTAAGTCCTATTTTTAAGCAACCAATTTATAGCGAAAACTATCATGGCTATGGTATTCAAAACTTTTTAGAAATTGATCCCCATATTGGGACAAAAGAAGATTTAATCAGTTTAGTTCAAGCGGCTCATAAGCTTGACATGTATGTTATTCTTGATGTGATTATTAATCATTCAGGGGATATTTTTTCATACAATGAGGATATATGCATTTATGATGGTGATGCGTTTCAAGTAAAAGGTTTTCGAGATTTGGAAGGTAATCCAACGCTGCCTTTTGAAAAGAACTTAGAATATGATATTGAATCTGCTTTATGGCCTATTGAACTACAATCAAAAGAAACTTTTTATCGAAAAGGACAGATTGAAGACTGGGAAAAATATCCTGAATACGTTGAAGGAGATTTCATGTCGTTAAAAACAATTAATTTAGGTAATTGTGAAGCAGGACATTTTCATGCCCCTGAGAGCCTTAACGTCCTATCAAAGGTTTTCAAATATTGGATTGCATTGACTGACATAGACGGTTATAGAATTGATACAGTTAAGCATGTTATGTGGGAAGCAACAAATCATTTTTCTCAAAGCATTCATGAGTTTGCAAAATCTATTGGGAAGGATAATTTTTATTTAATTGGTGAAATTACAGGAGGGATGGATTTTGCGATTAATACAATAAAAAAGACTGGATTAGATGCTGCTTTAGGCATCAACAATATTCCAGAAGCTATGGAAAAAGTGGCAAAAGGTTATGAAGAACCGGAAGCTTATTTCAATATTTTTTCAAATAGCAAAATACTTGGGGACAAGGAGAATCTGTGGTATAAAGATAAAATTGTAACAATGTTTGATGACCACGATATGGTAAGTCAAGATGGACTAATAAAAGAACGATTCTCAGCAGAAAGGAGTAGTGAAAGTTTACTGCTTAATTGTTTATTTTTAAACGTTTTTACCTCAGGAATTCCCTGTATTTACTACGGTACAGAACAGGGTTTTGATGGCTATGGTCCATCGGATAAATATATCCGTGAGAATATGTTTGGCAAAAGATTTGGAGCATTTAGAACACAAAACAGACACTTTTTTGATGAAAAAAATAGTATCTATAAGGAATTATCACTAATTTTAGAAATCAGAAAAAATCATATTGCTTTAAAACATGGTCGCCAGTTTTTACGAGAAATATCTAAGAATAATGATGATTTTCACTATCCAAAGAAAATTGGAAAGGAAAGAATTTCTTCTGTTGTTTCTTGGTCGAAAATATTTAATGATGAGGAATTTGTTTTAGCTATTAATACTAATGTTAATGAAAACCAAGAAGTCTATGTGAAAATAGATCCAAATATAAATAATATAGGTGATGCCTACGAGTATATTTATTCAGACAATAAAACTCTAGTAGGAAAAAGTATACTCGTCGAATTAGTTAATGACATAAAGTGTTTAAAAATTAATGTTAATAATAGTGGAAGGGTATTATTAAAAACAAAAGAAAAGTAATCTATGAGAGGAGAGTTTAATTTGTGAACTCAAAAAATATATTCAAACCTAAAAAGCATACGATTAGCCAACCACCTGGGACATTAAATTATAATGGCGAATACAAGGATGTTGAAATTTCTGTGGAAGTATTTGCATATGATCATGAGACAATCGAAAAAAAGAAAATAGATGATATCAATGAAGTTAAAAATTTCATTGGTGATGATAAGAAATATTGGATTAATATAGTTGGTTTACATGATATTGATTTAATTAGAAGAGTAGGAAAAATATTTGGTATACATCATGTTGATTTAGAAGATATTGTTCATATATCTCAAAGAAGCAAAATTGAATTCAGCAAGGACTATTTGTTTTCAATTTTTAAAATGATATATTTAAAAGAGGAAGATATTATTCATGAACATTTATCAATTTTTATTAAAGATAATGTTTTGATCACATTTCAAGAAACATATGATGATGTTTTTGAAACCATCCGTGAGCGACTAAACAAGAATTTAGGCATTCTTAGAAAAATGCCAGTTAATTATCTTTTCTACTCATTAATTGACTCGTTAGTTGATCATCATTTTCCGATAATGAATAAAATTTCCATAATTTTTAATGTTATTGAAATGGAAATTATTGATCATGAAGAGACTGAAAAGGAAAAAATATACAAGTTTCGAAAAGAGTTAGTTTACTTATCAAATGCAATTATTCCAATAAAAGATGCAATCCAAAGTTTCACACGAAATAATAATCAATATTTCAGCAAAGAAATTAATCCATACTATTTAGATGTAATGGATCATTTAAACCATATAAATGACACATTAAAAGCTTATCGTGAGATGATTAATAGTTTGCATGAAGTACAAATGGCAAATGTAAGCAATGATATGAATGAAACAATGATGACGTTAACAATTTTTTCAGCAATATTTATTCCGTTATCATTTTTAGCAGGGGTTTTCGGTATGAATTTTGGATATATTCCTGGTTTAAAATCTGATGTAGCTTTTACTTATTTTGTAATCAGTTGTTTTGTTATCGCTGGTGGTATGTTGGGCTTCTTTAAGTTAAGAAAGTGGTATTAATAGTTTTAAAAGAAGTCTAAAATTTTCGCATCTTTTAGTTTTTATTGACTTGTATTTTTAAAAAATATAAAATGAGTATAATAATTCAGAAATGAAATTTTTTATGATTTTGACATCAATAATAAAAGATGATATACTCACAAAAGTTAAATTAAGGGAGGTGAGTTTTATGTCTAAGATTGGTTCAATTAAAAAAAATAAGGATCTAAATCCATCATTAGTTTTGGTTTTTGGATTTGCAGCTGTAATATTTATAGGTGCAATTTTATTAAATTTACCTATTGCATCACAAAATAGTCAAAGTGTCGGTTTTGTGAATGCCTTATTTACCTCTACCTCAGCGGTTTGTGTAACAGGATTAATTGTTGTGAATACAGCAGCCCACTGGACAATATTTGGACAAGTAGTTATTATGGCCTTAATCCAAATTGGTGGTTTAGGTTTTATGACAATGGCAACACTATTAGCACTATTAATGGGAAAAAGAATTGGGTTAAAAAATCGAATTATCATGCAAGAAGAGTTAGGACAATTTACAATTTCTGGTGTGGTACGTTTAACCATCAGAATTATTCAAGCAACATTTATTATAGAAGGAATCGGTGCAATTTTATTATCGATTAAATTTATTCCTGATTATGGTTTAGGAAAAGGGATATACTTTGGAATATTTCATGCCGTTTCAGCATTTTCTAATGCTGGTTTTGATATTATTGGTAATAGTTTAGAAAATTACGTTGGTAGTCCGATTGTTAACTTTACGGTTATGGGTTTGATTATCTTAGGTGGTATTGGATTTACTGTTATTATAGATGTATTGAAAACGAAAAAATATAAAAATTATAGTTTACATACAAAGTTAGTTTTAGTAATGACTGGAAGTCTTATTTTATCTGGATTTGTATTCTTTTTTCTATTAGAATATAATAATATAACGATGAGTGGTTTGTCACTTCCAGATAAAATGTTAGCGGCGATGTTTCAATCCGTTACTCCAAGAACGGCTGGATTTAATACGATATCAACAGGGGCTTTAAGAGAATCGTCAAAGTTTTTAACAATTATATATATGTTTATCGGTGGATCACCCGGTTCTACTGCTGGTGGAATTAAAACTGCTACCTTCGGTGTAATATTGTTTGCTATATATATGGAGATTATAGGAAAAGATGATGTAGAATTTAGTCGTAGAAGAATATCTAATGAAACTGTATCTAGATCATTAGCAATTCTAGTGATTGCATTAACTATTGTTAGCTTAGTTACGATTATATTGTCATTGGTAGAACCGGAATTTAAGTTTATAAATATACTCTTTGAGACGGTTTCTGCTTTTGGAACAGTTGGTCTTTCAACAGGGCTAACTGGCGATTTATCAGTGGCTGGTAAAATAATTATTTCAATAACAATGTTTTTAGGGCGTGTGGGTCCAATTACAGTGGCCACAGCTATTGCAGAAAGACACGTTAGTCATAAGGCGCTAATTAGATATGCAGAAGGAAAAATATTTGTAGGGTAGGTGTAAAAAAAATGAGTGAACAATTTGTAATTATCGGGTGTGGTCGTTTTGGATCGGCTGTTGCTCAAGAATTAACGAAACTCGGTCGAGAAGTAATGATCATTGATGTTGATCAAGATGTTGTTCAAAATATGTCAAATATAGTGACTTATGCTGTACAAGCGGATGTAACGGATGCAAATACTGTTAAGACCTTAGGCATTGGTAACTTTGATACAGCGATTGTAACCATGGGAGCAAACATTCAAGGGTCAATGCTAGCCACTTTATTAGTAAAAGAAACTGGTGTAAAGAAAGTTATTTCAAAAGCACAAAGTAAAGTACATTCTCAGATTTTGTATAAAATTGGCGCGGATCGAGTAATCTTTCCTGAAAGAGAAATGGGTATTCGATTAGCGAAGAATTTAGTTTCAAAAAATGTTCTAGAGTTTATTGAATTATCCGAAGATTATAGTGTAATAGAATTGCGTGTAACTGAGGATTGGATTGGAAAAACTTTAGAAGAGCTCGATATGAGAAAAAAATATGGCGTAAATGTTGTAGCTATTAAAAATCATGACAATGTTAACATTAGTGTTTTAGGATCTTATAAAATACAAGAAAATGATAGGTTAGTTGTGATTGGTCAGAATGAAAATTTAAATCAATTTGAAAAAAAAGAAGTTTAATAAAAAATGAAGGTTTATGATTTTAATCAGAAGCCTTCATTTTAATTTTAATAACTATTAATATCAATATCTTCAGCTTGGTCACCAACAATTTCTATTGTTAAATGATTTGGTAAACATACTAGAATTTGACCGGGTTTACTGATAACTTTTTGATAGACACAGAGTTGGTCTGGACAATCCGCTTCTATTATATTCACTTCATAAGCATTAATTTCAATAACATTTAAACCATGTTCTGTTTCAATAGGTATTGTTTTAGTTGAATCAACGGGTAAAGGTTCTTCAAATATAATCTCACCATCAAGTTTTGCGATAACATAAGTTTCAGAAGTTGCTGAATTTTGTGAACTGACAATATTGTACATGAGTATTAAACTTAAACTAATGTATAGTATGATTAAAAAGAAATCGCCTTTTTTCATAAAAATCTCCTAAACTAATAATTTCTACTAACAAGTATATTAATAATATCTTCTAGTATATCTTTCGATTCGTTTTCTGGTAATAAATCTAATAATTTATAAGTTTTTTCAATATATTTGTCTGCAACATTTTTAGATTTTTCTATACCCCCAGAATTTTTAACTTGCGTAATTATTTCTGCTGGTGTTAGAGATTCAAGATCAACATTTGCTAAACCATTTTTTTTAGCATAAATAATAGGTAATGAATAATAACCTTCTTTAATATCATTGATTAAGTCTTTACCTAATAAATCTGGATCTCCAGTAAAATCAAGAATATCATCTTGGATTTGGAAAGCCATGCCCATTTGATAACCTATTTTAGCTAAAAGTTTCATATCATTTACTTCAACTTCTGCGATTTTGGCGCCTACATATAAGCTAAGTGCAAAAAGAGCAGCAGTTTTACCAGCAATCATCTTTAAATATTTCTTAACAGATAAACTATGTGTTAGCTTTAAAGTGTTTTGTCTAATCTCGCCAAGACAAATTTTAGAAATGGCTTTTGATAACTCATCCATTTCGTCCATTGTATAATTTTTGGCTAATAAACTAAAGCATTTAGTAAATAAATAATCCCCAATAAAGACAGCACTATTTTTCCCGTATTTATATTGAACAGATAAGTTTCCTCTTCTAGATTTTGAATCATCAATTATATCATCATGAATTAAAGTTGAAATATGTAATAATTCAACGATTGATGCCATTTTGTAAGCATGAGAATTTTCGTGATTACCAAACCGACTACCGATTAATACAAGGGCAGGACGCAACATTTTCCCCCCAGAATTAATTAAATCAATAATAGGTTCGTCAATATATTTTTCTCCAGAGTCAATATTATTTTTCATGAATTTTCTCACTTCAGCTAATTCTGTTTTTAATGCAGGATATTTATCCCATATTTTTAGCATATTTGTCTCCTTTTATATCTTTCTATATCAATTATTATACATGTTTTCTAATAACATTATATAATAAATAGTAAGCAATTTAAAAAATCCCTTCGATTATATTCAATCGAAGGGAAAAAGTATTATTCTATTAATAAATAAGTTTTTCGTGCAAACTTCGTATTTTTCCATTTTTTCTTTAACCAAGGCATAACATAGTAATCTAAACCAAATACTCTACCAGCACCGCTTAATAAAGCGATTGATCCGAATGTATACCATAATATCTCTGGACCAGCCATCGCTGATAAGATAAAGTTGAAAGTTAACACAACAGATACTATAGAAACTAAGAAAGTAAATAATCCTGCGATTAGTGCTAATCCTATTGCAATTTCCATCACTACAACCATTGCTTGCATTGGAAAGGCAACTGGTGTAATAATCGTATCTAATATCCATTGATAAAAACCTGGAACGGATTCAAGTAATGGCTCAGATGCATATTGTGCAGCATCTGCTGCTTCTGAAGCACCGGAATCTGCAGCGGTTTGCACTATAAATATATTACCAGGTTCTAGCCAACCATCTTGAACTTTAGTAATACCTTCAACTAACCAATGGTATCCAATAAACATTCGTAGAGGTACAAGCCAGAAATTTGGTGTACTATTTGCAAAGTGACCACCAAGTAACGATCTATTTTCTTTAATATGGAATATTTCATGCATTAAATAAGACCATATTAATGAGAAACCCGCAACCCCCCAAAGGTAATGGAGATTTACTAAATGCTTCATAGCCATTGCTGGGAAACCTGACATTGATACACCACCAACATTTGCTACAGCGTAACGACTACCAACAGAAACCATAAATCCATGATAATTTGATTCGAAAGATTCTAACTCATCAGAATTATTGATTTTTGAAATAACGTTATTGACAGCTGTTTCTGCTGTTTGTAGTGCAGTTTCTACAATTTGAGGTAATGGTTGATCTTCGCCTTCTTCAACAAAATAAACATTATCTCCTACAAGATAAACGTCTTCGTAATCTACTGACTGAAGGTATTCATTTGATTTAATTCTTTGACTTCTGTCAACTTCTAAACCAACTTTTTTAGCAAAACATGAACCTGAAACACCTGCTGTCCAAATAAGAGTATTTGTATTTAATTTTGAACCATCAGAAAGCTCAATATAATTAGCATCAACTTTATTAATAAAAGAATTGATATAAATATCAACATTCATTTTCTCGAGTCTTTTATGTGTTTTCAATGAAAGTTTATCATTTAAGATTGGTAATAACTTAGATTGGCCTTCAACGATAGCCATACGAACCTCTTTTGGGTCAATATCGTAAGTATCACATAACTTATCACGCCATTCAGCTAATTCGCCGACCATTTCAACACCTGTAAAGCCGCCACCAGCTACAGCAAAACTTAACATACGTTGACGCTTATTTTGATCTTTTTCATTTTTAGCTCTTTCAAACATTGTTTTGATATGGTCTTTAATCTCTAATGCATCTTCTAAGGACCAAAGTGTAAAACTGTTTTCTTCAGCACCATCAACACCAAAGAAGCATGGTTCAGCACCTGTGCCCATAATTAGATAATCATAATCATATTTATAATTATTAGAATGTAAAACCTTTTTTTCGAAATCTATGTTAGTGATTTCATCAACTGTTACATTTACTCGTTTTTCTTTAAAAATTTTGTTCAGGTTGACTTTAACGCCACTCTCATCAATTCGATCACCCGCAACTTCATGAAGATCCGTCATTAATGTATGATATGGATTTTTATCGATTAATTCAATGTCAACGGACAAATCTTTTTTAAATTTCTTGTGTAATAATTTTGCAGCATGTACCCCAGCATATCCAGCACCGAGGATTATAACCTTTTTACTCATTTTAACCTCCTATAAAATTAATTGTATTTCTTTTAACATTATACCATGTCTAGTGTAAAAATAAAGTAATTTTTATGGATTATACACAAAATTTATCTTTAAGGCGAGATTTATTACAACTAACAACATATGTCGTTGTACATTTGGACATATGCCACATTTGTTGATATTTGAGCGTTTCTTTTATATGGCATGTATTTATTGAAATCAGAATCACTAAATGCTATAATACTACTTGTGTTATAATATGACAAAGATATAAATTTAACATATATTTAATAATATTTTTTATATTTCTTTTTTATTTATATTTTGATAAACTAAAAAAAGATGAAGACGATAAGTTGGAGGGAAAATGAATAAATGGAAAAAGAAAATTAAAATAGTTGCTTTATTAGTTGTTCTAATGTTTTTATTAGCCGCTTGTACAAAAAATGAAGAACCAATGACGAAGGAAGAAATCATTTTTGGTAGTATTCCAGTAAAAATTACAATTTTCGATTCAAGCAAAGAAAAAGAGTTGGAAGAAGCTTTTGAATTAATTAAAGAAATTGATAATAAAATGAGTAAAAACAAAGAAACAAGTGAAGTTAGTGCCATTAACTCAAAAGCAGGAAAAGACTATGTATCGGTTTCTAAAGAAACTTTTGAGGTTATTAAAAAAAGTGAAGCTTTTTATAAAACATCTAAAGGTTACTTTGATATCACTATTGGTCCACTAGTAGAATTATGGGATATTGGTCCAACGACAGGTCATATTCCCAAAGAAACGGAAATTCAAAAAGTCCTAGAATTAATAAATTATAATAACATTATGTTTAATGAATCAAATTATGAAATAAAATTAAGCAAAGAGAATATGATTATTGATCTAGGGGGGATTGCAAAAGGATATGCGGCTGACGTTGTTGTAGATTATTTTAAGACATCTGGAATCAATAAAGCGATTATTAATTTAGGTGGCAATGTAAGTGTTATGGGGCAAAAAAATGAAGACGATTTATGGTCTGTAGGCATTCAAAATCCTTTAGAACCAACGGGCTCATCACTTGGTATTTTAAAGGCTTCTAATCTTTCTGTGGTGACTTCTGGTACTTATCAAAGATATTTCGAAGAAGATGGGGTTCGATACCATCACATTTTAGATCCTAAAGATGGTTATCCAATACGTAATAATTTACAGAGTGTGACTATTGTGACAGAAATTTCTTTAAGAGCTGATGCTTTATCAACGACTTTATTTGCTTTAGGTTTAGAAGAAGGTTTAGAATTAGCAAATAATGATGAATCTATTGAAGCAATATTTGTTACAAAAGAAAATAAAATTTATTTAACAGATGGCATAAAAGATAATTTTAAATTACTCAGAAACAATTTTGAAATAGTCAATTAATTTAAAGAAAAAAAGCTATAGTTGTGAAATGTTTTTTCACAACTATAGCTTTTTTAATATAATTCAGGTTTTCGATGTTTAAGTAACGGCAAACTTTCTCGAATGGATTTCACTGCCTTTAGATTAATTTCATGGATTAATATAGATTCCTTTTCATCTAATTCTTTCTCAATTTCACCCCACGGATTGGTAATTAGACTATGACCATAGGCTGTATAAGAAGCTTCCATATTCCTAGCTGGTGAGCAAAGTGCCATATATAATTGGTTATCTAAAGCGCGCGCTTTTGCTATGGTATGCCAATGGGCTGGTCCCGTAGTCATATTGAAGGCGGCAGGTATAAATACAATTTTGGCGCCTTCTAATGCCATTTTCCGGATGACTTCAGGAAAGCGCATATCATAACAAATGGCTATACCGATTTTAGTAAATTTTGTAGAAACAACTTTGATTTGATTACCTGGGGATAAAATTTCGCTTTCTTTAAAGGTAATACCTTTTTTCACATTTACATCAAATAGATGAACCTTTCTGTGTTTTGAAATAATATTTCCCTGATCATCTATAACATATGAAGTGTTATATATTTTATTCTCATATTTTTCAGGAATAGAACCTGCTATGATAATACAACTGTGCTTTTTCGCTAAGGATTGAATCATAGTAATGCTTTTACCATAATCATCTTCTGCAAAGGTTTCAAAATAACTATTATCATAAGGACAATTAAACATTTCAGGTAAACAGATGATCTGACTACCTTTTAGCGCCGCTTCTTCAATTTTATTTTTAGCATTTAGTAGATTTTCATATTTATCATTAACAACAGTCATTTGAATAAGAGCAACTTTCATATCAGTGTCCTTTCTTTAATTTAATGCTGCCGACATAAGTTTTGTCATCTAAAGTGTTTTCTTTTTTAAACCATTTAGTAGTATAATCATAATAATCCGCCATTAGTTTAAAGTGACATCTAGCAATGCCCATATCATTATAACTTACATTTATTTTCTGGTTTTTCTCACTCATAGAGGCCTTTGGTTCAATATAAAAGTCAAAAGTCATATCCGTTTTAACAATTCTCCAGGGTTGCTTATTAGCTGCTGAGGGTGCTTGTCTGACAGCTTCTAAAATGTCATTGGTTTGAGCATCCGCAGTCTTTGATAATGGTTGTTTGAAATCATTCTTATAAAATAATTCCTGCCATGGTTTTCTTTTATCAGCTTTAATCATAAAACGTGTAAAACGATGTTTAATACTTTTTTCATTGCCGTAACCAACGGGTGATACCATAACAATATCTTCCCCTGAATTGAGATCAATTAAGGTTTCGATGGTGTCACTGTTAAAAGTACTAACCATCCAGCAAGTTGCTAATTCAAGTTCAGTAGCCTTTAGCACGAGTTTTTCAAAACTTTCACCAAAATCTAGAACTATATTTTTTTCGTTTCTCATATTTTTATTAAGAATGCCAACAATAAAGCTATGGGCACCTGAAATCATCCCATAGGTTCCTATTTTTACATTTTCATCAAATGTATAATCGATTAACTCAAATCTATAATGCTTTGTTTTGAGTTTTTCCATAAGGTTTAGTAAACTTTCTTTTTTTGTTGGTTCAATTTTCTTATTTGTATACGCTCGAACAGAATGTCTTTCCTTAATTAGTTCTTTAACTGAGTTCACAAAAAATCACTCCTTATGATTCAAAGGGATACTTTAACCCTATTTTTTCTCTTATTAAATCCATATTTTTGATAACTTTGTTACTTTTTTCAAAGGTAACAATATTACTTTCAGTTTTACCATCTAATAACATCTGATTGACGTGATCTGCTTCGTTAGCATAACCAAGAATTGGTGTTGTATTTTCATATTCAATGATTTCTGTTTCAGTAACTAAGGAAGCTATTTTTGAATACCAAAAATTTGGAAT
>Ga0136557_1000858_pt1 | contig 21464 bp, 15 predicted proteins | sample AntRauTorckE6832_FD_104796 | JGI IMG/M metagenome (GOLD analysis project Ga0136557, IMG submission 104796) | Saline lake microbial communities from Rauer Islands, Antarctica - Metagenome Torckler E6 #832 | ecosystem: Environmental > Aquatic > Non-marine Saline and Alkaline > Saline | place...
CTTCATCATGGCCCGTACCGATGCGTTCCAGAAAGAAGGTCTGGACGCGGCGATTGATCGGGCCAAGGCCTGCATTGAAGCCGGTGCTGACGGCATCTTCGCCGAAGCGGTTCACGAACTGTCTGACTACCAGGCCTTTGCGGAAGCCATTGATGTGCCGCTCCTGGCCAATATTACTGAATTCGGCGCGACGCCACTTTACAACAAGCAGGAACTGGCCGAAGCAGGCGCTTCCATGGTGTTGTACCCGCTGAGTGCGTTCCGTGCCATGAACAAGGCGGCTCTGGCGGTGTACCAGAACATTCTGGATAAAGGCGACCAGAAAGATGTGGTAGACATGATGCAGACCCGTATGGAACTGTATGATTTCCTGAACTACCACGATTTCGAACAGAAACTGGATGAGCTATTCGCCCAGAAAAAAGACTGAACCGATTTAACGGGCGATCCATCGGGGACCGCCCTGAACACCAAACCCAAGCCAAATTGAACAAAACCAAAAACTGTATAAATGGGAGATGATCATGGCTGAAGCAAAGAAACTTGGTGGTGCTGGTCTGCGTGGCCAGGTAGCTGGTGAAACGGCTCTGTGTACCGTAGGCAAAACCGGTGCCGGCCTGACTTACCGCGGATATGACATCAACGTACTGGCTGACAATGCCCAGTTTGAAGAAGTGGCTTACCTGCTGCTGCGTGGCAAGCTGCCGAATCGCCAGGAGCTGGATGAGTACAAGGCCAAGCTCAAGGCCCAGCGCGAGCTGCCGGAAGCCCTGAGAACCGTTCTGGAACAGATTCCCAAGAACGCTCATCCGATGGACGTAATGCGTACTGGCTGCTCCATGCTGGGCAACCTGGAGACCGAGGAAGATTTCAGCGAGCAGGACGACAAGATCGACCGTATGCTGGCGGTATTCCCGGCCATCATTACCTATTGGTACCGCTTCGCCAACGAAGGCGTTCGCATTAACACTGGTGATACCGAGTGTGACTCTATCGGTGGCGTGTTCCTGGAACTGCTGCACGGCAAGAAGCCGAACGAGCTGCACGAGCAGGTCATGAACGTGTCCCTGATCCTGTACGCAGAGCACGAGTTCAACGCCTCCACCTTCACCGCTCGGGTGTGTGCGTCCACGCTGTCTGATATCCACAGCTGTGTAACCGGTGCTATCGGTTCTCTGCGCGGTCCGCTGCACGGCGGCGCCAACGAAATGGCCATGGAGCTGATCGAGAAGTTCAGCAGCGCCGACGAAGCCGAAGAAGGCCTGATGGGCATGCTGGAGCGCAAGGAAAAGATCATGGGCTTCGGCCACGCGATCTACAGCGAGTCCGATCCGCGCAACGCCATTATCAAGAAGTGGGCCGAGAAGCTGGCCGACGAAGTGGGCGACACCGTGCTGTACCCGGTTTCCGTTCGCTGCGAAGAGGTTATGTGGCGCGAGAAGAAGCTGTTCTGTAACGCCGACTTCTTCCACGCGTCTGCCTATCACTTCATGGGCATCCCGACCCAGCTGTTCACGCCAATCTTCGTGATGTCCCGCGTATCCGGCTGGACCGCTCACGTGAAAGAGCAGCGCAGCAACAACCGGATCATCCGCCCGAGTGCAGACTATACCGGTCCGGAGCACTCTGAGTGGCAGGCGATTGACGAGCGTTCTTAAAACGTTTTAGCCACGGAATCCGTGCATCCCTTGCGGATTCCGTGGCAAATCACGCATTCCAAGAGATTTCGAAACCATGAATACTCAGTACAGAAAACCCCTCCCGGGCACCAGCCTGGAATACTACGATACCCGCCAGGCGGTGGAAGAAATCCAGCCGGGTTCTTACGACAAACTGCCATACACCTCCAAAATCCTGGCGGAACAGCTGGTTCGCCGTTGTGATGCGGAGTCTCTGACTGATTCACTCAAACAGCTTATTGAACGCAAGCGCGACCTGGATTTTCCCTGGTACCCGGCGCGCGTTGTGTGTCACGACATCCTGGGCCAGACTGCCCTGGTTGACCTCGCCGGCCTGCGCGATGCGATTGCGGAGAAGGGCGGTGAGCCGTCCAAAGTAAATCCGGTTGTGCCCACTCAGTTAATCGTCGATCACTCGCTGGCGGTTGAGCACGCCGGTTTCGAGGAAGGCGCGTTCGACCAGAACCGCGCTATCGAAGATCGCCGTAACGAAGACCGTTTCGATTTCATCAACTGGACTCGCACTGCGTTCAAAAACGTGGACGTGATTCCGGCTGGTAACGGCATCATGCACCAGATCAACCTGGAAAAGATGTCTCCGGTAATCCAGCACCGTCCGGACGAAGATGGCCACCAGATTGCCTTTCCGGATACCTGTGTGGGCACCGACAGCCACACGCCGCACATTGATGCGCTGGGCGTTATTGCCGTGGGCGTGGGCGGCCTGGAAGCCGAAACCGTGATGCTGGGCCAGCCGTCCATGATGCGCCTGCCGGATATCGTGGGTGTGAAGCTCACAGGCAAACGTCAGCCCGGCATTACTGCCACCGATATCGTGTTGGCCATTACCGAGTTCCTGCGCAAGGAACGGGTTGTGGGTGCCTACCTCGAATTCTTCGGTGAAGGCGCCTCCAGCCTCACCATTGGCGACCGTGCCACGATTTCCAACATGACACCGGAATACGGCGCCACTGCCGCGATGTTCTACATCGACGAGCAAACCACTGATTACCTGAAGCTGACTGGCCGCGAGCCGGAGCAGGTGGATCTGGTTGAGAAGTACGCAAAAGAGACCGGCCTGTGGGCCGACCAGATGACCGGCGCCGACTACGAGCGCGTGCTGGAATTTGATCTGTCGACCGTGGTGCGTAACGTCGCGGGCCCATCCAACCCGCATCGCCGGGTAGCCACTTCTGATCTGCACGATCAGGGCATTGCAGTAAACCTCGACAAGGCGCTGGAAGAAGAGAAAGAAGGCAAAATGCCGGATGGCGCGGTGATTATCGCCGCCATTACCTCCTGCACCAACACTTCCAACCCGCGTAACGTGGTGGCTGCCGGTTTGCTGGCCAAGAAGGCCAACGAGCTGGGTCTTATCCGTAAGCCGTGGGTTAAATCCTCGTTCGCGCCAGGCTCCAAGGTTGCCCGTTTGTACCTGGAAGAGGCTGGCCTGCTGTCTGAAATGGAGCAGCTTGGTTTCGGCATCGTCGCCTATGCCTGCACCACCTGTAATGGTATGTCGGGCGCGCTGGACCCGAAAATCCAGCAGGAAATTATCGACCGCGACCTGTACTCCACAGCCGTGCTTTCCGGTAACCGTAACTTCGATGGCCGGATTCACCCGTACGCCAAACAGGCGTTCCTGGCTTCGCCGCCTCTGGTGGTCGCCTACGCCATTGCCGGCACTATCCGCTTCGACATCGAAACAGATGCCCTGGCATATGACAAAGACGGCAATCCGGTCACGCTGAAAGACATCTGGCCTTCTGATGAGGAAATCGATCGCATCGTTGGTGAGTTCGTCAAGCCGGAGCAGTTCAAGGAAGTCTATATCCCGATGTTCAATCTGGATGAAGTCGAGCAGGCGGAGAGCCCGCTGTACGACTGGCGCCCGATGTCGACCTATATTCGTCGCCCGCCGTATTGGGAAGGCGCTCTGGCGGCCGAGCGCACCATGACCGGTATGCGTCCTCTTGCCGTGCTGGGTGACAACATCACCACGGATCACCTGTCGCCGTCCAACGCCATCATGATGGATTCTGCGGCGGGTGAATATCTGCACAAAATGGGCCTGCCGGAGGAAGACTTCAACTCCTACGCAACCCACCGTGGTGATCACCTGACCGCGCTGCGTGCGACTTTCGCCAACCCGAAACTGCTCAACGAGATGGTCCGGGACGAAAACGGCGACGTGAAGCAGGGCTCTCTGGCCCGCATTGAGCCAGAAGGCGAAGTCACCCGCATGTGGGAGGCCATTGAAACCTACATGGATCGCAAGCAGCCGCTGATCATCATCGCAGGCGCTGATTACGGCCAGGGTTCTTCCCGTGACTGGGCGGCCAAAGGTGTTCGGTTGGCCGGAGTGGAAGTGATCGTGGCTGAAGGCTTCGAGCGCATTCACCGCACCAACCTGGTGGGCATGGGCGTGCTGCCGCTGCAGTTCAAAGAAGGCGAGACCCGCCACACCTACAACATCGACGGCACCGAAACCTACGATGTGAAAGGCGAGATTGCCCCGGGCGCGGAACTGACACTGGTTATCCATCGCAAGAACGGCGAGACCGTGGAAGTACCGGTAACCTGTCGTCTGGACACCGCCGCCGAACTGCGGATCTACACCGCCGGTGGCGTACTCCAGCGTTTCGCCCAGGACTTCCTGGCAGCAGAGGGGGCGGCATGAGCTTCGCTCCGCAAATAAAAGTGCCGGCCACGTATTTTCGTGGCGGCACCAGCAAGGGTGTTTTCTTTCGGCTGAAAGACTTGCCGGAACCCTGTCAGGTGCCGGGCGAGGCCCGAGACAAGCTGCTGCTGCGGGTGATTGGTAGCCCTGACCCCTATCAGAAGCAGATCGACGGCCTGGGCAATGCCACCTCCAGCACCAGCAAGTCGGTGATTCTGGCGGAGCCAACCCAGCCGGATCACGATGTGGATTACCTGTTCGGTCAGGTGTCCATCGACAAGCCGTTTGTGGACTGGAGCGGCAACTGCGGCAACCTCACGGCGGCCGTAGGCGCCTTCGCCATTCATGGCGGTTTCGTGCCAAAAGACCGGATCCCGGAAAATGGCACCTGTACTGTGCGTATCTGGCAGGCCAACATCCGGAAAACCATCGTGGCCCATGTGCCGATTACAGATGGCGAAGTTCAGGAAACCGGTGATTTCGAGCTGGACGGGGTAACTTTCCCGGCGGCCGAGATCGAAGTGGAATTCATGGACCCGGCCGATGGCGACGGTGCCATGTTCCCCACCGGCAACGTGGTGGATGATCTGGAAGTGCCCGGTGTGGGCACGCTCAAGGCGTCCATGATCAACGCCGGCATTCCGACCATCTTCCTGAACGCCGAGGATATCGGTTATAAGGGCACCGAGCTGCAGGACGACATCAACAGCGACCCGAAAGCGCTGGAAATGTTCGAAACCATCCGTGCCCATGGTGCGGTGAAGATGGGTCTGATTCAGGACATCAGTGAGGCGGTTAGCCGTCAGCACACACCGAAAGTGGCGTTTGTGGCCAAACCGGTGGAGTACGTGGCATCCAGTGGCAAGACCATCACCCCGAATGACGTGGATGTGCTGGTGCGCGCGTTGTCCATGGGCAAACTGCACCACGCCATGATGGGCACGGCAGCTGTGGCCATTGCCACTGCCTCGGCGGTTCCAGGTACCCTGGTGAACCTTGCCGCTGGTGGCGGTGACCGGACTCACGTTACCTTTGGGCACCCATCCGGCACATTGCGTGTCGGGGCTGTGGCGAAAGAAGTAAACGGTCAGTGGACGGCTACCAAAGCGATCATGAGCCGCAGCGCGCGGATCATCATGGAAGGACAGGTAAGGGTGCCCGGCGATACGTTCTGATCATCGCCGACTCTGAGGTTGGCTGAACAACTTCGGTAACCCCGACTGAGAATGCCCCTGGACCATAGATCTTCTATCATTGAGATAGAGGGTATGTGGCCAGGGGCATTTTCGTTCGGGCCATACTCAAAACACTGACCGGGGAGCTTTAATATGTCAGCAACTTTCGATGTTAATGAACGTCCGGATTATGACCATGTGCTGCAGGAGATTGCGGACTACGTACTCACATACAGGATCGACAGCGGGGAAGCCTGGGATACCGCCCGCAACTGCCTGATCGATACGCTGGGTTGCGGCTTGCTGGCGTTGCGTTTCCCCGAGTGCACCAAGCATCTTGGCCCTTTGGTTGAAGGTACCGTGGTTCCCCATGGTGCCCGGGTGCCGGGCACACAGTTCCGGCTGGATCCAGTGAAAGCGGCCTGGGATATTGGTTGCATCGTGCGTTGGCTGGATTACAACGACACCTGGCTGGCGGCGGAGTGGGGCCATCCTTCCGACAATCTGGGGGCCATTCTTGCGGTGGCGGATTACCTGTCGCAGAGGCGGATTTCCGAGGGTAAATCACCCCTGGTCATGAAAGATGTGTTGGAAGCCATGATTATGGCCCACGAAATTCAGGGCGTGTTGGCGCTGGAGAACTCCTTTAACCGGGTTGGGCTGGACCACGTTGTGCTGGTGAAAGTGGCCTCTACCGCCGTGGCGGCGAAACTCATGGGTGCCAGCCGAGAACAGTTGCTTTCAGCACTGTCTCACGCCTGGGTCGACGGGCAGGCACTGCGCACCTATCGCCATGCCCCGAATGCCGGCTCCCGAAAATCCTGGGCAGCAGGTGATGCCAGTTCCCGTGGTGTGAGACTGGCCGATATGGCGATGCGCGGGGAAATGGGCATTCCGGGCGTACTGACTGCGCCCCAATGGGGCTTTTACGACGTGTTGTTCAGCAAGACCAACAAGGATCAGAAGCTGAAACCAGAGGGCGAGCGCAAGTTTTCACTGCCACAGCCATTTGGCAGCTATGTGATGGAAAACGTTCTGTTCAAGATTTCTTTCCCGGCAGAGTTCCATGCCCAGACGGCTGCCGAGGCAGCAGTGACGCTTCATCCGGAGGTAAAAGACCGGCTGGACGACATCGACAGAATTGTACTTACTACCCACGAGTCGGCCATTCGAATCATATCCAAGGTGGGCAAGCTGGCTAACCCGGCTGACCGGGATCACTGTCTGCAGTATATGACGGCTGTACCGCTGATTTTTGGAAGCCTGACGGCAGAGCATTACGAAGACAGTTTCCACCAGGCACATCCGGAGATCGACGAACTGCGGGACAAGATGGAAGTGGTGGAAGACGAACGCTACACCCGTGAATACCTCGAAGAAGACAAGCGCTCCATTGCCAATGCCATTCAGGTGTTTTTCAAGGATGGCTCTAGCACCGATAAGGTCGCGGTGGAGTATCCCATCGGGCACCGTCGGCGCAGGAAAGATGGCATTCCGCTGCTGGAAGACAAGTTCCGGAACAATCTGGCGACCCGTTTCCCGGCGCCCCAATGCGACCTTATTCAGACACTTTGCAAGGATCAGGAGCGGCTTGAGGGCACACCCGTCCATGAATTTGTAACGTTGTTTGTGATCTGAGTGAACGCCGTTGAAGGCGACCCCATTACTTCTTTCGGTTAGGCGAGAGAGGTTTTACATTATTGGGGCGCTCTCTTCGATTTTGAGCTTCTTCGGGGAACACGTTTGCCAGTCTGTTATCGATGCTCTCGAGTGCCTCGGCAATGCGGCTCAGGGCACTTGCGGTGCTGTTCGCGTCGTCCACTCGTGAGGCAGGCGATTCAACGGCCCGTGCAGAGGATTTCTTGTTGGCCTCTTTGGGTTCCGGGGACAGGGTTGGCAGGTCTTGGTCTTCGCCCAGTAGATCCTTCCGGATACTCTGGAGGTCATGGGGGTCGATGAACGGTCTATCCTCTGAATAGGCACACATCATCATACCGTCACACAGCTTATTGATAAGCCGTGGAATGCCCTTGCTCAGTTGGTGAATTTCACGGATCGTACTCTCGTCAAAAAGCCTGTTTCCGCCATGACCGGACACAAGGAGCCGATAATCAATGTATTCCGCTGTTTCTTTTTCGCTCAAACCTTCCAGGTGAAAGAATAACTTCACTCTCTGTGATAACTGCGGGATGGCTGCAACAGCCTGTTTCAACTCCGGTTGGCCAAGCAGGATCACCCTCATGGATGGCCCTCCCATGCTCTCCATGCCAGTCAGCATCCGGATGTCTTCCAGGTTTTCGCGGGTCAGGTTCTGGGCTTCGTCGATGGCAAGCACAACCGGCGTGCCTTCGGCCGCCATTTGCTCGAGGTATTCGGTGATCTGGAAGAGCATCGCAACCTTGGTGTCATTCTCCACTTTCAGCCCGGCCTTTCGCAGTATCAGGCCGAACAGATCCTTCGATTCAAGGTTGGTGTAGGAGATGCCAAGCAATTTCAGACCACCGTCCAGATTACGAATGGTCTTTTTCAGCAGGGTGGTCTTTCCGGAGCCAATTTCGCCACTGATAACGACAAAGCCTTCGGATGTCCAGATCGCCGAAGACATGTAGACGTAAGCCCGCGAGTGTTGCTGGCTCATGTAGATGAAGTCGTCTTCCGGGGTGATGCGGAAGGGGTGCCTGTGCAGACCGAAAAAATCCAGATACATCGCTACTTCCTGTCTGTGGCTTTGCGTTATTAGGCCAGTCGTATCATTTTATTGCTGCGTAGCAGGGTTCTGTTCGACTCATAGGCATTATAGCTCTCAGACACGGTGCCGAACCGGAAATCCTGAAGCAGGCGTTCAAGCCGGTCGTAACATCGATCGAGGTTAGTATAGTGCCGGAACCGGGAAAACCAGCTTGCGTTATTATACCTTGGCTGTCCCGGATCAATTTCCCAGGGATGGAGATAGAACATCTGCGGGCGGGTACCAAATCCGGAAGCATTACGGAAAAGATAACGAAATACCGGGTATGGAAACTGGCGAAAGTAACCGCCCCCCGCCGCTGGAATCGACAGCCCCAGAATACGTGCTGTGGTCAGTGGAAACTCCTGGATGATGTTGCCATTGGCGGTTTCAATAGAGTAGGGCTCAGAAGGCGAATCCGGAATACCATACCGGTCATGACGGATCGGGAAGATACTGGAATCCCAGGTAAATCCGGATTCGCTGAGTACGTCGAGTGCCCAGAGAGACTCTCTTGTAATCGAATAGCTGGCAGCACGATATCCTTCCACGGCATTCCCGGTAATATCTTCGAGAAGATGCTTCGACCGAAGGGTTTCATCCCGAAAGACTTCGGGAGTCTGATTATAGATCAACTGGTGGCTATAACCATGGGAGGCTATTTCGTGGCCATTGTCCGACAGCTTTCGGATCAGAGCCGGGTAGCGTTCTGCCACCCAGCCCAGCACAAAAAACGTAGCTTTGACCTGATGCTTTTCAAAGAGTGCGAGTAGCTGTTCTGTGTTTTGCTCCACCCGGGACGGCAGTGTGTCCCACTGGTCTGGTCTGACCACATTAGCGAGCGCTGCTACGTGAAAGTAATCTTCAACGTCTATACTCATGGCGTGCAATACGCTGCCGGTAGTGGTGCCAGGTTTTGCCGGTTGAGTGCTGTTTTTTTCAGACCGGGGTCGCTCGGGGCTAAACATTGGTACTCCTTACCAGCTCTCAGCGGGTTCTCGATTCTTACCCATTCCCGTGACATATACTATCAAAGGTGGCCAAAACCTACACAAAAAGCAACTCAATGTAAAAAGTTGTTACAAAAAAGATACAAATTTGTTTAGGTTGGTTACACTTGACCTAGAATGAACAGAACAAAAAACCGTCAGCAGAACAGCTGAACGGAGCTACCAGAAAATTTGACGTTGGTCTGTCGCTGATTGCTTAACAGACGACAAGGAAGTACGGCGTGTCATATATACGATTCAGAAAACATTACCTACATATCCCGTACCTGGTGCTCGGTGCACTGGAATTTGGCGTTTTGTTCGCGATTTTCTCTTTGTTGCCGTTGTTCCTTGCACTGGTGGGTTTTAATGTCGCGCCCACCCCGACTGATCCGGGGTCGGCAACTCTGTTTGCTCTGGTGTTGAGCTGCGGCACTCTGGCCATGGGTGGGTACCTGGCTATGGTCCGGGAAAGCCTGCCTTCACTGTTTTTCCGCACGTTAGTTGCCTACTGCTTTGTCGGCGGCATAGGGCTCAAGGTTCTCTATCTTTTTCTGCCCTCTGCAGATCCCGGGAGCGATAACCTTTTCTGGGCTGTGATACTGGCATCTCTCGCGGTTGTGCTTATTCGTCTTGTGTTCCTGAGAATTGTTGACGCGGATCAGATTGTCCGGCGCGTCGTGATTTTTGGCGCAGGCGATTCCGCGGCGGTTCTTCTGGACGAATACGAACAAAACATGCAGGCCCTCGGGATCCGGATTATTGGCTGTATTGCTGATACCTCGACGAACGCTGTTGCCGGAGACAAGCTTTTGCCTGTCCCCAACGATTTCTATGAGTTCTGTGTCCAGAACAAAGTGTCGGAAATTGTGATTGCCCAACACGAACGTCGTCGGACAGAAGGTGGACAGCTCCCGATTTCTGACTTAATGGAGTGCAAACTCAGAGGTATTGAGGTCACTAACGCCGTGGATTTTTACGAGCGGGAGCTGAAGAAAGCCAAACTGGATATGGTTCACCCCTCCTGGATTATGTTTTCTGAGGGGTTCAAGGCATCCAGGAGCCGCGCTTTCGCCAAGCGAGTGGTGGATTTGTTTATCAGCCTGTCTCTGCTGGCCATCATGTTTCCGTTTATTGTCCTTACTGCGCTGGCGGTAGTGCTTGAATCTGGCCGGCCAATCCTTTACAGCCAGAAGCGGGTAGGGCTGCTGGGCAGAGAGTTTCGGATCTACAAGTTCCGGAGTATGCGCCAGGATGCCGAGAAAGATGGCAAGGCGCGCTGGGCCAGTGCCAACGATAACCGGCTCACCCGTGTAGGCGCGTTCATAAGGAATACCCGGCTGGATGAGCTGCCTCAGCTTTATAACGTGATAGTAGGTGAGATGAGCATCGTCGGACCAAGGCCAGAACGGCCGGAATTTGTCTCTGAGCTAAACGAAAAAGTCCGCTTTTACGACACCCGTCATTACGTCAAACCTGGATTAATGGGCTGGGCGCAACTTAAATATCCTTATGGCGCCTCTATTGAAGATGCCAAAGGCAAGCTGGAATACGATTTATATTACTCGAAAAATCACAGTCTGATGATGGATCTGCTGATCATGATCCAGACTGTGGAAGTGGTTCTCCTCGGTAAAGGGGTGCGGTAGCAATGCAAAATGAAATGATAAGGAATCGGAGTCTACCTATGGATATGCTCACTTTATTACGGGCGGGAATGGTCGCTGCACTGTCTTTGATCATCGCAGGCTGTTCAGGCCTTCCCTCTTCCTCGGAAATGCCGGCGATGTCAGAAATAGAAACTCAGCCTTACGAAATAGGTGTCGGCGACACGGTTAAGGTCCATGTCTGGCGTAACCCGGAACTCAGCCAGTCTATTGTTGTACGCCCTGACGGATACATATCATTGCCACTGATGGGGGACGTCAAGGCGGAGGGCAAAGAGCCTGAAGCGCTTGCTTCACAGATTGGTACCGGGCTCGGGGAGTATATCCGGACCCCTGAGGTAACCGTCATGGTCGTCAGCCCCCAGAGTAAGGAATTCCGAAACCGGATAAGGATTACCGGGCAGGTCGCTCAGCCCCAGTCCGTTGCGTTCCAGCCCGGTATGACGGTTCTGGATCTTGTGTTGATGGCTGGCGGGGTAACCGATTTTGCGGCGGACACCCGGGCTGTGTTGCACCGTGAGGTCAACGACAAGTATGAGAGCTATAGCCTCGATTTGAATGCCGTGCTGAACGAAGGAACCATGAAGGGCAATCACCTTTTACAACCAGGCGATGTAATCAGTGTGCCACGTAAGCAACTGTTCAGGGGCGAGCTTTGATGGATATTCAGTTCATTCTTGATACGCTCCGGGCGGTCAAGCTCGAACTATATCGGTATCGGTTAGCGGCAACGGTTATTTTTATGGCCGTTACTGCAGGCGTGTTGGCTATGGGCTACGTAACGCCAAAGAGCTACACCTCGGAGGCAGTTCTGTATGCGGACCAGTCCAACATTCTGGAGCCGTTGCTGCACGGGCAGGCCGAAGTTACCCAGCTTGATCGCATTAATGAAGCAAGGGAAATGTTCAGTAGCCGGACATTTCTCGAACAGATTGCCAAGGACACCGGGCTGCTGACCGGTGGAGAGGAAGATTCTGAGCTGAAGTCTGTTATTTCCGGACTCAGGCGCTCACTTACAATGCGCGTTTCCAACCGCAGCTTTCTGGAATTGAAATACACCAGCGGCGATCCCGATCAAGCCTTCCGGGTGCTGAGCGCAGCTCTTGACCGCTTTGTAGAGCGCACGGTCCGGAAAAAACGTTCGGAAAGCCAGGGTGCCTTTCAGTTTATTGACTCGCAGGTCACGGCCTACCAGCGCCAACTTGAGGAAGCAGAGGAGAAGTTAAAGGAATTCAAAGCTGCCAATCAGGACGGTACTGAAGGTAACGTTCGCGGGCGAATCGAAAATCTCCGCCGGGATATCGAGAACCTCAAACTCGAAATCCAGCAGACGGAATCCGAGGTAGAGCTTACCCGGGAGCAGTTGGAAAACGAGGAGCCGGTAAGGCGGATTGTTGTTGACTCGGGCCGGTCTTCTGCAGAGCGAAGACTGGCAAGGCTGCAGGAGGAACTGGACTCGTTGCTCCTTCAATATCACGAACGTCATCCTGATGTGATCAGCGTCAAAGACCAGATTGCAGACCTTGAGCGGCAGGTGGCAGGCCAAAGCGATTCCGATCGTGAAGGCGGCGTGACCGAAGTGATGGAAAATCCGGCTTATGAGAACCTGAAGCTTCAACTGGCAGAAAGTACTACCCAGCTGGCGGTGAAGAAAAACCGGCTCAAGTCGCTGGAACGCTTGCTTGAAGAAGCTTTTGAAAGGTCACAGCGAGTCGCAGAGAACCAGGCGCAACTGTCAGAGCTGACCAGGGATTACGACGTCACCCGAAGTGTCTATGAAGACATGCTCAAGCGCCGGGAAAAGGCCCGCCTTTCCATGACGCTGGACGTTCAGGGTGAGGGTGTAAGCTACAAGATTCAGGAACCAGCCTCGTATCCTACCGAATGGGACGGGATGCAACTATATGAGGTGGGTGTTGCCGGCCCTTTCCTGGGCAGTGCGACAGTAGTGGGTTTGCTCTTCTTGTTAGTGATGTTTGATCAGCGAGTGCGATCACCGAGGTCGTTGCAACTGGCTTTGCCTGCTTCGGTTCCGGTACTGACATCTATCCCGCATTACCGCAGTACCTGGAAGGACCGGCTTCTCAGGAAGGATATTCTTGTCCTGTTATTTATTCTTGGTGTTTTCATGGCTGGTTACCTGGCGATCCTTGTGTTCAGTGTCATGGGTGTAACGCCGGATCAGTTGATCGATAAAGCCTTTGAGATTACCGGCTTCGGGAGTAATTGATGGACGATAACAAGCTCTACAATGCGCTTCTGAAAAGCCAGGGTGAGCATCGCCGGCAGGGAAAGCAATCGGGTGAGGCCCGTGCCGAGGAAAATTTCCTCAAGGAGCGCCCGTTCTCCGGATCGGACCGTCGGTATCCGGGCAGTGTCCCGGTGGATTCTGCTGAGCCGGATAGTCCGCCAACGGTTTATGATTCCTCGGTTTCCCTGGATATGATCGGAAACCCCAAACCATGGACCCGGGAGCAACTGCGCGAAAGAAAAATCATCTATTCCGGGATGGCGGATAAAGAAGTCATGGATGCTTACCGGGAGCTCAGAATTCAGCTCCGGAACCAGGCGGAGGAAAGTAACTTTGTCGTTATGTTTTCCAGCCTGGGCAAAGGCTCCAATTCCGTTCTGACTGCCTTCAATCTGGCAGCTGCGTTCGCTCTTGATGCACACACCTCAGCGCTGCTGGTGGACTGTGATCCGTACAACACAACACTGAAAGATCTGGTGTCCAGCCCGATGACCTCGGGGTTAACGGATTTTGTGGCGGATAAGGCCCTGTCCATCAAGAATGTTATTTATCCGAGCGGGGTTCCCCGGCTCAGTGTTATACCGGCGGGAACGCAGGCTTCCTCCGCGGTAGAGCTATTCTCCTCGGTACGCATGCGGGATGTCATGAACGAATTGAAATCACGCTACCCCGACCGTTGCATTGTGCTTAATGTTCCGCCTTTTCGTGAAAGTACAGAAGCCAGAATTCTAGAGCGGTTCGCTGATCAGATTGTTTTCGGCGTACCCTTTGGAGAAGTTACCGGTGAAGAGGTCTCTGACGCGGTGGATGCGCTTGATTCGGATAAATTCTCGGGACTTGTTTTTCAGGAGTGAAGCATGGAAGCCAGGTCAGTTGCACATTGTGAATACCGAATTGCCGTTTGCTGCGGTCTTCTGCTGTGGTCGCTGACAACTAGCGCGCAGGATCTGAGCGAAAACGTAACGGCTATCTCAGGGGATGCCTCGGTATTTTCTGCGGTGACCCATACCCGCACAGATCAGAACAGTGGCACGGATACCAATACCGAAGGCAGCCTGGGAGTATCCGGAAGTCTTGGCGGTAACCTGCAAAGCGGCGCTAATTCTCTGGACCTTTATTACAGAGGCACGTATGAAACCGAGCGGGAGCAGAGCGATTCAAGCACGGTGTCCGGGTCTTCCCGTTTTGTGCATTTCGAGCCGGGCAGCCGGTTTGACTTCAATCTTGGTCATACGGTGAGTTCTGTGCGCAACGACACCGGTTTCGTCATCAACCCGTCGAGCTATGATACCCGCAACACGCTCAGCGCTGGAGCCGGCCTCCGGTTTTATCCCGGGGAGCTTTCCACGCTCAGGTTTTCAGGCCGTGCAGGTCGAAGTTTCGGAGCGGGGGAGCTGGACGACAGTGATTCTTTTACAGGCTCTACCGAATTTTCCAGGAGGCTGAGTGAGCGGTCTACAGGCAAGCTTGTGGGTAGTCGGACATGGTCAGAAGACGGTCAGGTAGATACAACGATCGATTCCGCCCAACTTATCTACAACCGGATGCTTGAGAACGGCTCATTCGGCATAGGTGGGGGCGTCAGCGAATCGGAGACGGAGTATCCGGACGGCTCCATCTCGGAAAGCGACGCGGTGACCGGCTTTGTTGACCGCACCTGGGCAACCAGGCACCGGGAAACCTCGGTTCAGTATAACCGGCGCCTTTTCGACAGCGCCACAGAGCTCTCGGTTAACCTGCCAGAAATCTTTGATTTTCCCGAGCAAACCATTCGCCTGAAAGACACGGTTATCAGTGACTCTGTGCGTGTGTTGCATAGTTCGTCTGAACTTTGCAGTGGCTGCAGTCTTGATTTGATGGCGGAGGCAGCAGTTCTCGAATCCCAACTGACTGACTCCAGAAGCCACGAATATCGCGCCAGTATTGATTTCGGATTCCAGCTGACGAGCCTTCAGCGGTTAAGTTTCGGGTACAACTGGCAGGGCGATGCCGGCGAGGACTCCGGCACAATCATCGAACAGATCCACCGGTTCAACACCCGCTGGTCGCGCCAATTGTCAGAAGATACCTCTGTCAGCCTGGAATTCAATCAAGCCTATCTGCGTCGGCAATCTGGCAACGACCAGGACCAGTTTGCATTGCGGTTGAGGCTGACCCGGGGTTTTTCATTGATGGGTGAGCGGTAACACAGGGTTTCACAACCAGGCAGGAATGGATTCATGTTTGAGCAACGGAAAGACATCAGGCTACCGAAAGACATGCCGCCACAGCTAGTGGTGGTTATCGACACAGAAGAAGAATTCGACTGGAACGCAGAGCCGGACGCCGGGGCCACCGGGGTATCTGCTATGGCGAACATTGACCGTGTTCAGGATATTTTCAACGAGTATGGCGTTCGCCCCTGTTACGTTATTGACTACCCGGTGGCGAGTCAGGAGTCCGGATACCGGCTGTTGAAGCAATTTGCCGAGAAAGGTCAGTGCGATATCGGCGCCCACTTGCATCCCTGGGTCAACCCTCCACAGGAAGAGACCTTGTCTCGCTCTAACATGTATCCCGGAAATCTCCCTGAGGATCTGGAACGCCAGAAACTGGAAATTCTCAGCAATACAATCCGGGAGAACCTGGGCGTGTCTCCGGTGGCTTACAAAGCCGGGCGGTACGGGTTTGGACCGAACACTACGGGTATTCTGCAGAAACTGGGATTCGGGATCGATCTGTCGGTCTGTCCGCCTCTGGATTCCCGTGCTGATGGTGGTCCCGATTACCGCCGGTTTGATGCGCATCCCTTCTGGTTTGGCGGTGATGAGAAGCCGATTCTGGAGCTGCCCTGTACCGGCGGGTTTATTGGTTGGGCGACAGCGGCCGCCATTCCCCTGTTTGAAACGGCGCAAATGTTTCGCAAGCTGAAAGCGCCGGGAATCCTGTCCCGTCTGGGGGCCGTTGACCGGTTGATGTTGTCGCCGGAGGGGTTCACGCCCGCAGAACATATCAAGGTCACCAAGGCGCTGTATCACCAGGGTGTGCGCACCTTTACCTGGAGTTTTCATAGCCCCAGTGTTGTGCCGGGCAACACGTCTTATGTGCAGAACGAGCAACAGTTGCGGCAATTTCTGGACAGTTTTCGAAAGTTTTTTGATTTCTTTTTCAACGATTTAGGTGGCGAGGCTTCCACGCCACCGCGTGTTCGCAGGCTTATGGAGAGTATGGCATGAGAGTGCTTGGTATTTCCCCGTTAGACAAAGACTCCACCGTTGCAATTGTTGAAGATGGCAACATCCTCTTCGCTGCCGGGGAGGAGCGTTTCTCCAGAACCAAGCAGCAATCCGGATTTCCGAAACTGGCGCTGGAAAAGGCGCTTGCCTATACCGGTCTTTCAATGAGCGACTTTGACCAGGTGTGCTATCCGTTTCTCACATGGGAGAACGAAAAAAAGCTGTTTTCGAAGAACCTGGAAGACGAAAAGGCGTTCATTAAACACTTCCAGCCGAAGGAGCTTGGCCCCCAGATCAAGGAAGCGCTCGCCCGGGTGCCCGATCGGAATGAGCCCATTCACGGGCTTGCACACCCCAATGCCATCATGGAAAAGGGGTTTCTTCACAGTTCCTACTACAGCATGGCGGGGGCCCAGAAACTGGCGTCCAACAATGCCGCTATCAAGTCGTCACGGCAATGGGGAGAGGCTGCGACCGAGTCTTTCCGGCACTGGGAAAAAGACCTGACAGATGGCCTTGCCGATATGGGCTGGACTCAGCCGGTAAAGAGGATGGAGCACCACTTGTCCCATGCAGCCAACAGTTTTCTGTGCAGCGGCTATGACCGGGCATTGTGCGTCACCCTGGACGGTTACGGCTCGGGCCTTGCCGGTTCGGTCAGTGAAGGTCGGGATGGCAAGATCCATCGCCTTCACGGCCTGCCATTCCCGAATTCGCTTGGAACGCTCTATGAACACGTTACTTCCAGCCTCGGATTCAAGCCCAGCCGCCATGAGGGCAAGATTGTAGGCCTTGCCTCCTATGGTGATCCTTCAATTCTCGGAGATATTCTGCTGTCGCGGATAGACGAGGCGCCCGGCGATTTCCGGATTTATGAAGCCAATAATGTGTATTTCTCCCGCTATCTGGCCTCAAAGTTCCCCAAAATCGACGTGGCAGCGGCCTATCAGTATGTGCTGGAGAAGGTTGCAACGAACTACATCCGCTACTGGGTACAGAAAACCGGTATCGACACCATTGTGTTGTCCGGTGGTGTCACTGCCAATGTGAAACTCAATCAGCGCATATTCGAGATTGAAGGTGTTAACCACATTTTTGTCTATCCGAATATGGGCGATGGTGGCTGCGGTACCGGAGCTGCGCTCTACCAAAGCTGGCCAGGTGGCGTTAAACCATCCATTGCAAACGCCTATATGGGGCCGGATTATTCAGAAGCCCACATCGAGCAGGTATTGAATGCCGAAGGGCTGGAGTTCACCAGGCCGCAGAATCTTGCGGCAGATGTGGCGGCGCTCATTCACCAGGGTGAAGTGGTGGCCAGGTTTGACGGCCGGATGGAATACGGCCCTCGTGCGTTGGGTAACCGTTCCATTCTGTATCACGCCCGGGAACCGGAGGTGAACCAGTGGCTGAATACCCGCCTGGGACGTACGGAATTTATGCCGTTTGCGCCCGTTACCCTCTACGAAGCGCGGGAAAAGTGCTACCACAATATCAAAGGTGCCGAGCACGCCGCGGAGTTCATGACCATTACCTTTGATTGTACCGAGTTCATGCGTGAGCATTGCCCGGCTGCCGTCCACGTGGATGGCACGGCCCGACCTCAACTGATACAGCGGGAGGTTAACCCCGGCTACTACGATATCCTGAAGGAGTACGAAAAAATCAGTGGGATTCCGAGCCTGATCAACACCAGTTTCAACATGCATGAAGAGCCCATTGTCACCTCACCAGAGGATGCTGTGCGAGCCTTTCTTCAGGGCGCGCTGGATTATCTTGTCATTGGACCATTCCTGGTCAAACAACCGAATCCTGAGCATTAACTGGATATTTTAACGGAATTAGCGCGATGACAGCAGGATCGCTGACAATAACAACCGGGCCGGCGACATCAAACGCGACCTTACGCCATGAATGGCTGGAGCTGGAAAAGCGGGCTGATCCCACGGTGTTTCTGTCATGGCAGTGGTTGGGCCACTGGCTCTGTGTATATGAACCACATGCTTTCGTACTAAGGGTGACTGAAGACGAACGCCTGGTAGGAATGGGATTGGTTGTGGAGAGCGAGGAGCGGCGCCATGGACTCCTCAAATCCCGATGCCTGCGATTGCACCAGACCGGCCATAAATTACTCGACCAGATATGGATAGAGTACAACGGGTTTCTGGCTGAGCGAGGCAGAGAGGATGACGTGGCGAAGGCCTGCCTCAGGTACCTTTGTGATGCCATGCCAGAGTGGGATGAATTTATCGTTGGCGCTATTGATGCCGATGAAGCCGACCGTTACGCCAATATTACCGGTTTACACAAACATGTCCGTTGGGAGGCTCCGTGCTTTGGCGTTGACCTGAGCGAACTCCGCAGAAGCGGTGAGCGGTATCTGGACACGCTGTCTCGCAATACTCGTTATCAGATCAATCGTTGCCACCGGCTTTACGAAACCCGGGGGGAGGTCGTACTGGAACGGCCAGACTCGGTAGAAGAAGCGCTGGCTGTGTTCGACAGGATCGGGCCGAAACACCTGGAACGGTGGGGGGCAGGGCCTGACCAGAGCGGCTTCGCCAATCCGGATTTCGTTCGCTTTCACAGGGAGATGATTCGCGTCCAGTGGCCGGAGGGTGGTGTTGATCTGGTCTCTGTGCGGGTAGGCGGTCAGGAAGTGGCATCGTTTTATAACCTGATTTACCAACAGACAGTCTACTTCTACCTGGGAGGCATGGTTCTGGAAGACGATAACCGTTTCAAACCAGGCTTGTTAGGGCACAGTCTGTGTATCGAAGACTACCGGCATCACGGTTTCCATTATTACGATTTTATGGGTGGGGCAGAGCGCTACAAGGAAAACCTTGGGACCGCACATCGCCAACTCGTACAGATTTCGCTTCAGCGTCCCAGATTCAAACTGAAACTGGAACACGCAATGCGCATTGCCAAGCAGCATTGGAATGCTAAACAGGGAGAGGTTTATGGGCGTGAGCTTTAAACTGATGGGGGATCAGACGCCCAATCCCCGGACTGTTCGACGTCTGACACCAAAGCAGGATGGTTTTACCATCGCCGATACCTTCGTGCGACAGCACCCGAACGCGACCCCCTATCACCGCAGTGCCTGGCTTAACGCGGTAAACGAAGGCTATGGTCACAAGGTAACGCTTCTGGTCGCATTTAATGAGAAAGACAGAATTGTTGGTGTACTTCCGCTGTGCCATCTGGCTGTTCCAATGGGCAAACCTGCGTTGGTATCACTGCCCTATTGTGATCTCGGTGGGCCTCTGGCAGATGACGTCACAGTTGAACAGGCCCTCATTGAAGAGGCAAAAAGCCTGGCCCAAGAATTACGGGCTAGCAGCCTGTCGATGCGCTTCGCCGGGCCGATGGTAGACACTGAAAACAATCCGGGCCACAGCGATAGCCACAAAGTGAGTATGTTGTGTCCACTTCCGCAGAACAGCGAAGCACTGTTTAAAAGCTATAAGCCCAAGTTGCGTAGCCAAATCCGGAAAGCCGAGAAAAACGGCCTGACCGGGGCGGTGCTCCCGGGGCCTGAGGCTGTGGAGGCGTTCTACCCGGTATTTGCCGCCAATATGCACAGGCTGGGTTCACCGGTTCATAGTCTGGGGTGGTTTCAGGCGCTGGCATCCCACTACGGCGACGATATGCTGGTTGGCCTGGTGTATTACGATGACCTCGTGGTGGCCGCCGGCATTGTACTAATCAACGGTGAACGTGCCTGTATTCCGTGGGCATCAACCCTTGCGGAGTACAACCATCTGGCACCTAACATGCTGCTGTACTGGACCCTGCTCAGCCATGTCGCGAACTGTGGCATCAAGCTGTTCGATTTTGGCCGTTCCTCTCCGGGCGAGGGCACTTATCGATTCAAAAAACAGTGGGGTGCAGTGCCGTATGAACTTGAATGGGTGGATCTGTTGGGGGAGAACAGATCGCCGCGTCAAAGTGCCGGTTTACCGGAAACCGCCCAGAAGCTTCGAACCCGGATTGAAGCGTTGTGGCGCAGCCTGCCGCTGCCGGTTGCAAACCGGCTGGGCCCTTTGATCAGAAAGTATATTTCCTTATGACGCTGTTGCTTATTGTCATTACCACGGCCTGTCTTATGGTTCCGGTATACGTTTATTTTGGTTACCCGGCTCTGCTGTGGCTGTTTACACGCCGTCGGCCGGAATTGACCCATAGGCGCGAAGACCAGACCCCCAACGTTACTCTGATTATCTCGTGCTACAACGAGGCGGCGGTTATCCGCGAGAAACTGGATAATGCACTGGCGCTGGACTACCCGCGTGAAAAATTCAACGTATTCGTGGTATCCGACGGCTCCGACGATGGCACCGATGATATCGTCCGTGAATTTGCGGCCCGGGACGTGACTCTCATCCGTCAGGAGGGCCGTCTCGGAAAAACCATGGGCCTCAACCTCGCGATGGAACAGGCCGCCAGTGACATTGTTGTGTTCAGCGATGCCAATGCCATGTACGCGCCCGATGCCATTGGCAAACTCGTGCGCAACTTTACAGATGATCAAGTGGGTTACGTGGTTGGTGCGGCCCTGTATACCGATGGTCAAGCCGGTGCCAGCGCCCGCAATGAGAATCTGTACTGGCAATATGAACTGGGCATCAAATCCATGGAATCCCGTTTGCATTCGGTTGTCGGCGGCGACGGTGCCATTTACGCCATTCGTGCCCGCCTCTGGGAGCCCCTGCAACCGAAAGACATCAACGACTTTGTCAATCCGTTGCAAATAATTGCAAAAGGTTACCGCGGCGTCTTCGAGCCCGAAGCAAAGTGTTTTGAAGAAACGGCGGGCGAGTTCGGCAAAGAGATTGCGCGCAAGGAGCGCATTGTTAACCGGAGTATCCGGGGGCTTATGCGGGTTAAAACCACCATGAACCCGGTCAGTGTGGGCGTGTTCGCCTGGCAGGTAATCTCTCATAAGCTGCTGCGGTGGCTGATTCCCCTGTTTCTTGCACTCGGCACCGTTGGCAGCTTGTTGTTGGCAGCGATGGGATACCCGGTTTTCCAGCTCATTACGGGGGGCGCGATTGTGCTGTTGGTCATGGCC
>Ga0136557_1000863_pt1 | contig 21346 bp, 22 predicted proteins | sample AntRauTorckE6832_FD_104796 | JGI IMG/M metagenome (GOLD analysis project Ga0136557, IMG submission 104796) | Saline lake microbial communities from Rauer Islands, Antarctica - Metagenome Torckler E6 #832 | ecosystem: Environmental > Aquatic > Non-marine Saline and Alkaline > Saline | place...
CGGGAGAAGTCCCGTTTGGCGTAGAGCGCGCAAGCCTGGGCGCTGGCGCCGAAGAAAACTTTTACCTGATCCGTCGTGTGCAGCATCGCATGCAGTTTCAGCGAGTCAATGCGCCCATGCATTGTTTTCTCTGCGCTATCCGCGCTGGCGACAGTTTTGCCGACACGTGCTCACAGCTCTCACAGCGATTTCCCGATCAGGACACCGCGAGCCTGAGCGTCAGCCTGCTGGTAAAAACCATCGAGCTGGAACTGTTGCGCAGCTAACCTGGTCAGGCCTCAATGATTTCAAAGCTGTGGCTGACCTTGACACCGCCGTTGGCGAGCATGATGGTGGCAGAGCAATACTTCTCTGCCGACAGGGAGACGGCGCGCTCCACCTGCTTCTCGCTGAGCCCCGTACCACTGATCCTGAAATGCAGGTTCAAAGTTTCAAACACCGCCGGCACCGTGTCCGCCCGCGTTGCCATTATCTCCACGTCGCAGCCACTGACATCCTGGCGAGACTTTTTCAGGATGCTGACAACATCAAAAGATGAACAGCCACCGGCACCAATCAATAGCATTTCCATGGGCCGAATACCGACATTGCGTCCTCCGTTGGCCTCCGGACCATCCATGACCACGGTGTGACCGCTTCCGGATTCACCCAAAAACATTGCGTTGTCTACCCAGCGCACTGTTGCCTTCATCAATATCTTCCTCCCGTTCGTCCAGCGCCTTTTATCGCGGATCGAAAGATTACCACAGACCATCGCCAAAGGTTAGCCAGCGGCTTTACAATGGAGTAGGATTGAGGCAGGAATCCGGGTCAGGAGAAAAAATTAATGGCATTGATGGCCATCACCCCCCATATCGCAGATCTGGAGAACTTTCTTAGTTACAGTCAGCTGCGAAAATACGACCGCAACCAGACACTCATTTACGCAGGCGATGTACCGGCCACTCTGTATTACATTATGCGGGGTGCGGTGTCCGTGGTGCTGGACGATGACGACGGCAAGGAAGTCATTGTTGCGTATCTGAATCCTGGTGATTTTTTCGGGGAAATGGGCCTGTTCGACACCCGCAAGTCGCGCAGCGCCAGCTGCCGTGCAAAAACTGCGTGTGAAGTTGCCGAAATCAGTTACGAGAAGTTCAATCAGTATATCCGCATGCATCCCGAGATCCTGTTCACCATCGGCCAGCAAATGGCCAGCCGTTTGCGCAATACCACACGCAAGGTGGGTGACCTGGCGTTCTACGATGTCACCGGCCGCGTCGCACGGACCCTGATCGAATTGAGCAGGGAGCCTGATGCCATGACACACCCAGACGGTATGCAGATAAAGATCACTCGCCAGGAACTGGGACGCCTGGTCAATTGCTCGCGCGAGATGGCCGGTCGAGTGTTAAAGACGCTGGAGGAGCAACAATTGATTGCCGTCAGCGGCCAGACAATAGTGGTGTACGGCACACGTTAGTCCGGCGTTGCCATCAGCAGCAAGCCCCGCCCGGCGGCCGATTGCAACATCAGTTTTTCGCGCTCAGTTTTGATATAAGTTGCTTTATCTGCAATCTCGGCGTTTGGCAGCCCCTTCATGCTCAGGAAGCTTTCTGCGCGCCTGAAACACGACATCGCCTTCACCGCGTCTTCGTTTTCGACCGCGCGCTGAGCCATCAACAAGCAGGAGTTGACCGCTACTCTCATACCGAGCGAACGCATTTTGTCACGACACGACTGATACTGACTGGCACTGATCTTATCGCTTTTATACAGGGAAACAAAAATCTTCATGCCACGCTGAATATGGCGTTGCGTCATGGTCAGCTCTTCTTCTGTCGCCACCGCTGCGCTGCTGCCCGCCTTCGTGCTGCCACCGCTCAGTTTGCTGCCCTTCTCTGCCTCCCTGATCAGTGTATCAAGGTCAGTGCGTGCCGGATCCAGAGTCTTGATAGTGTGCAAATCTTCCAGCAGGCTGCCAAAGAGCAGCGCCAGCAATTCCGGATCAGTTTCCATTTGCTGCAAGGCGCGCGCCGTTTGATGAACCTGCTTGCGCCGCGACTCCAGCGCCGACAAACGGCGCAAACGACTGACATGTTGCCCCTGTCTTTGCGCCGCTTGCTGAGCCATGATCAGTCCAGCCAGCATAAGGCATAGCAGAAATAGCGCTGAAAGAAAGTATGAAACAACCATGCCCGACCCACGCGAAGGATGAAAGTTACCCCTTTGTGGTATCGGCTGAAAGGTGCACAAATTTAGCGTCAGGCAAACAGCTCTCTGAGTTTGTCACCCGGATTGTCTGCGCGCATGAAGGTTTCACCGATCAGAAATCCGTAAATCCCCTGTGACACCATGCGCCTGACGTCGGCAACCGTGGCAATGCCACTTTCCGTGATGATCAGTTTGTCGTCAGGTGCCAGCGAGGCCAGCCGGAAAGTGGTCTCCAGATCGGTTTGAAAATCATGCAAATTGCGGTTATTGACACCAATAAGGTCGAACCCGCCAGACAGAGCAATGTCGAGCTCGGTTTCGTTATGGACTTCAACCAGCACGTCGAGCTGAAAATCTTTCGCGCAGGCAGCCAGGTCGCGCAGGCGTGGCGGGTTCAGTGCCGCCACGATCAATAGAATACAATCGGCGCCCATCGCACCGGCCTCGGCAACCTGGTATGGATCAATAATAAAGTCTTTGCGAATCACCGGCAGGTCGCACGCGGCGCGCACCTGCTGCAGATGCTCAGTGCTGCCCTGAAAAAACTGTTCATCAGTCAGCACCGACAGACACGTGGCGCCCGCATCGGCGTACTGCCGCGCGATCCAGACAGGATCAAAGTCGGGTCGGATCAGGCCCTGACTGGGCGAGGCTTTTTTTATTTCGGCGATAACCGCAGTCTGTTGCGCACCCATGCGCTCACGCAGCGTCTGGATAAATCCCCGCCGTTCCGGGATGTTGTCAACAGCCTGTTTCTCCAGCATGGCCGGATTTACGCGTTGGCTGTTACGTTGAATCTCGATTTTTTTGTGCGCGAGTATCTTTTCCAGAATAGTGCTGGTTTTCACAGTGAAATTCTCTTCATCAAACGTGCATTACGCCACGGGCGACAGACGGCTCAGCCTGCGCTCATGGCCGAGGTAAAGGCAGCCAGGGCCTGCAGTTTCTTCAGGGCATCACCACTTCGCAAAATGGCCTGCGCACGGGCGACACCTGCAGGCAGGTCGTCTACCAGATTGGCGGCGTAGATTGCCGCCCCTGCATTCAGCGCGACGATATCACCCGCCGCTTCATCATCGTAAGTCAGTGCTTTTTGCACCAGGGCGTAACTTTCCTGGGCCGAATGGACTTGCAACATGGCAAATCCGTCGCGCTGCGCCATGCCGAAATCTGCCGGACTGACGCTGTAACGCACGATACGTCCATCGCGCAATTCACCGATCTGCGTGGTGGCAGAAATACTGATCTCATCCAATCCATCATCAGCGGCCAGCACCAGCACGTGGCGACTGCCCAGCTCCTTCAGCACTTCCAGGATCGGCTCAATCCAGATCGGATCGAATACGCCCAACACCTGGTTCGGCGCAGCAGCCGGGTTAGTCAGTGGCCCAAGCATGTTGAATATCGTCCGCACGCCGAGCTCGCGGCGCGGGCCAATGACGTGCTTCATGGCACTATGGTGGCCAGGTGCGAACATGAAACCGACGCCAACCTGCGCAATACACTCAGCAACCTGTTCCGGTTTTATCGCCAGATTAACACCGGCAGCCTCCAGCACATCGGCACTGCCACTTTTACTGGTGGCAGCGCGATTGCCGTGTTTCGCCACCCGGGCGCCCGCGCAGGCCGCCACCATAGCCGCAGATGTTGAAATATTGAAGGTGTCGGTCCCGGTCCCTCCGGTGCCGCAGGTGTCCACCAGGTGTGCGTCAGGCGGCACAGACACCGGCATCGCCAGTTCGCGCATGACACGCGCAGCTCCGAGCAGCTCGGGTGTCTTTACCCCCTTCATCTGCAGGGCAACGAGAAACGCGCCTACCTGCGCGTCGGTGCATTGTCCGGTCATGATTACCCGCATCAGGGCAACCATATCGTCAGCGCTGAAATCCTGTCTCTCGGTCAGGTGCCGAATGGCCTGTTTGATATCCATAAACGCGGTCTCGCTCTCTTATTCGATCTATTGCCATCTAAAGCCCAGACTTCCTGCACGCTGGCCTCTGGCGCCAGGACACGTGCGTTCAGTTTTGCAGAAAGTTTTTCAGCAACCGATGACCATGCTCACTGAGGATGGACTCAGGATGAAACTGTACCCCTTCAACCGCCAGTGTTTTATGCCGCAAACCCATGATCTCGTCGGTACTGCCATCTTCCAGCTGGGTCCAAGCCGTCACTTCAAGACAGTCGGGCAGTGTTTTATTGTCTACTACCAGGGAGTGATAACGGGTTGCCGTGAACGGGCTGGGCAGTTCGCTGAACACACCGCGCGCGCCATGATAGATCGGTGACAGCTTGCCATGCATCACTTGCCGGGCCCGAACTACATCCCCACCAAACGCCTGACCGATGCTCTGGTGGCCAAGACACACTCCCAGAATGGGTATGCTGCCGGCGAAGTGCCTGATCACATCAATGGAGATGCCGGCCTCACTGGGCGAGCACGGCCCCGGCGAAATGACTATTTTGGCTGGCGCCAATGTCTCGATATCTGCCAATGACAAGGCATCATTGCGGTAGACCTGGACGTCCGCCCCCAGTTCGCCAAGATATTGGACGATGTTGTAGGTAAACGAATCATAGTTATCGATCATCAAGATCATGTGGTGACCATCCTGTTACTACCCCCCCTCTTGCAGCCCCTGGTCAACCCCTGCTCAGGGGTTGCGCTGACAACGCCATTCGGCGCTGATCGTAGCGCATTTTCTCCCAAAACGGCGCAGACATAAACCTCCACAGCACGAAAACATGCGCCTTGAAGCCAGCACACCTGACGGCAGAGGCCAAAAGCGGTTATGCTGATAGCCTGCAACAACCGGAACCGTCGTTCCGGCGGCAGGAAAAGCAAGGAGACATCTTCGTATGACCCGATTGCCCAGCTTCGACAATGCAGGCCACGTGCTGGACATCCTGGTCAGCTTCCACCGGCGACTGGCGGAACTGTATGGCGAAATGCATGAGGTCGCTACGAACCCCTATACCCTGTTGCTGCTGGAACACATGCAAAGGCGTGAACAACGCCTGACCCAGGCATTGCAGGATTACGAAGACAATGCCTCTGACAAGATCATTAAAACCTGGCTGCAAATGTCATGTCCGGACGACCCAAACAGCTTCCTGACGTCACTGGAAGCAACGATGCTGTCCGACACCCCCGCCAACGCGACACCGGATGACGTTTACGCCCTCGGCAGCAAGGCCGATATCTATGTCGCCGACCTGCTCTCCTATCTGCAGGATCGCTGTGAGATACCTGAAGTCAAAGCAGTATTTGCCGACCTGCTGGCCGGCGAGAAGATCGAGCATATCGCCTTGAGCAAGGCCTACAACTCCTTGCGCGAGATGTAGAAGCCATGCCGACATGGCACTGACATCACAACGCCCGCGGGATGCTGCCGAATGCTTCGGGCTGCACCCTCGGCTTTAACCAGTAAAGATTGCCAGCAAGACCATGATGCTCATCGCCAGCATCACCAGCAGGCCGGCGAAAAACGCCAATGCCCGCCACGGCTGCAAGGCATTGATATGACAATAAGTGTGTAAGACCCGCGCGGCGGTAAAGATCATGAATAACCACGGTGCGGCGCTCGGCGAGGCATCCACTAAGATGTACACCCAGCCCACGGCCCAGAACGCTGGAATGTTCTCCAGATCATTAAGCCAGGCACGACCCGCACGCTGCACTTGCGGCAGATCTTCGGCCGCGGGCGCGACCCCCACCGCACGGGCATCTTCCGGTGCCTTGTATGATTTGAACTTGAACCGTTGCTGCCCTTGATACACCGAGATCGCGACCATTTTAAAAAACAGAATGACCGTCGCAAGCGCGTACCAGAAAATGACTGTATCCATAGTGCTTATCCGTAATGACTGACGCAAAGTAGATCGAGCAGGGCAGGCATTGGCCAAACCCTTGAACAAACTCAAGATAGCAGATTAAAGCGGAATTTTGTTGGCCCTTTTAACTGCCCGGCCAGGGCCGGGCTGACAGCGCAGTCGCGAGGCTGATTGGCACCCAGGCGTCACAATACACCGGCTGATCCTTGACTTGCCTGGCAGCGTACAATGATCATCACACCATTTACAGGGAGGGTTTTGTTATTTCATCGCCGCGACTCAGTATCGTCTGGTTCCGCCAGGACCTGCGCCTGACAGACAATCCAGCCTTGTACGAGGCCTGCAACAATGGCGCCGTCATCCCCGTTTATATCCTTGACGACCACAACAGCGGCGAGTGGGCGATGGGTGGCGCCAGCCGCTGGTGGCTGCACCATTCGCTGAGCGCCCTGTCCGACTCCCTGGGCGGCAGATTGCTGGTATTGCACGGCGATCCCCTGACGCTGATACCCAGACTTGTTCACGCAGTCCGGGCTGACGATGTTTACTGGAATCGCTGCTACGAGCCCTGGCGCATCAAGCGTGACAGTCAACTCAAGCAGCAGCTGAACGACAACGGCACGGTAGTTTACAGCAGCAATGGTTCGCTGTTGTGGGAGCCATGGCGCATACTCAAGGATGATAAGACGCCGTACCGGGTATTCACCCCATTCTACCGGCGCGGCTGCCTGAATGCGGAACCACCGCAGCAACCGCTGCCCGCGCCACGTTCGCTTGATCAGGCTGTTCTGGATGCAACATCAGCAGGGAGCAGTGCTGCGTGGTTGAAAGACCGCATGGGCCAGTCCGGTATCGACAAACTCGGCCTGCTGCCTTCGATACCTTGGGACAAGACCATGGCAGCGACCTGGCAGATTGGCGAACAGGCCGCCTGGCAGCGACTACAGCAGTTCCTCAACGAGGGCCTGCGCGGCTACAAGGAGGGCCGCAACTTTCCGGCCCAGGCTAGGGTCTCACGCCTGTCCCCCTACCTGCACTTTGGTGAGATCTCCCCGCGCCAGGTTTGGCACGAGGCGCAGTCGGCAGGCACTGCCGGCGGCATGGAAAACGACCTGGATAATTTCCTGTCTGAGATCGGCTGGCGCGAGTTTTCCTATTCACTGCTATATCACAACCCCGACCTGCCCAAAGTTGCCATTCAAAAGCGATTCAATGCATTCCCCTGGCAGAAGAGCGACGAGCGGCTGCACGCATGGCAACAAGGCCGCACGGGGCTGCCGCTGGTAGACGCAGGCATGCGAGAGTTGTGGCAGACCGGTTACATGCACAACCGGGTACGCATGGTGGTGGGATCATTTCTGGTGAAAAACCTGTTGCTGCACTGGCATGAGGGCGAGGACTGGTTCTGGGACTGCCTGGTTGATGCCGACCTGCCCAACAACAGCGCCAGCTGGCAGTGGATCGCGGGATGCGGCGCCGACGCCTCGCCTTATTTCCGGGTGTTCAACCCCGTTCTGCAAAGTCAGAAATTTGATAAAGCAGGTGACTATCTACGAAAATACCTGCCCGAGCTGGCCTCGTTACCCGACAAACACATCCACACCCCGTTTAATGCACCAGCTGATGTACTGCGCGGTGCCGGCATCCGTCTTGATGAGAACTATCCCCGCCCGGTTGTCGAGCTGAAGGCCTCCCGCGAAGCCGCACTTGCCGCTTTCAAAAGCCTGCCGTAAACCTCACAGCAACCCGAGATTGATGGCGCGCAAGACCGCCTGAGTGCGGTCGCGTACACCCAGTTTTTCCAGAATGGAGGGCACCTGGTTCTTGATGGTGCCTTCGGATTTGTGGATGGCATTGGAGATTTCGCGATTACTGAAGCCTCCCGCCATCAGGCGCAGCACTTCGACCTCCTTGTCGCTCAGGGTTTCTGCCGCGGTCATATTGTCAAAACGTGGCTCCATGGTCGACAGACCTTTCATGTATACCGTCGGCTGGTCTGGCGTGCTGATGGCATCATTCGATCTGTGGCGTCCGCTGGCCATTGGTTTTTTGCGCTATAGCTTCAAGGCCGAACTGGCGCACCCGAAGGAGTGGTGGGTAGAACACCTCGGCGCGCTGATCGCCTCGGGCATTGGTGCCTATACTGCGTTCTTTGTTGTCGGTGCCGCCAGCCTGCTGGCGCCGTATCTGCAAAGTGGCAGTTTCGCTGGCCTGGCCGTGGTGTTCTGGGTCGCGCCAGGCGTTATCGGCGGACTTGCCATCGCGCTGCTCAGCCGAAAGTACCGGCGTCGCTTTACGCCAAAACCAGGCTGAGCTCAGGTTACCTTGTGTCTCACGGCATAAACCGGATCACGCCACCGCTCATCACGCATAATGGCACTCAGCACCTGAACGCTGTGGCCGATGTCGGTGAAGCGCAGGAACAAGGGGCTGAACCCCACTCGCAGAATGTCCGGAGCGCGAAAATCAGCAATCACGCCCTGGGCGATCAACGCCTGACAGATTGCAAACGCCTGCGGATGCCGATACGCCAGCTGAGACCCCCGACGCGACTCCTCACGTGGTGAAATCAGCGTCAGCTTGCACAGCTCCGGAACCTGCTCGACCATCTGCAGGAACAGATCGGCAAGCGCCAGCGACTTTTTACGCACGTCGACAATGTTAATGTCGGCAAAAATGTCCAGCGCTGCATCCAGAATGCTCAAGGACACCACCGGTGGGGTGCCGCTCAGAAAACCAGTCACACCTGCGCCAGCATGGTATTCATTGTCAAAATCGAAAGGCGCTTGATGTCCCATCCAGCCGCTTAACGGTTGTTGCACTGATGCATGATGCCGGGAAGCCGCGTACAAAAATGCAGGGGCACCGGGGCCACCATTCAGATATTTGTACCCGCAACCCACAGCAAAATCGACGTCACACTCATCCAGCTGAACTGGCACCACGCCGGCGCTGTGAGCCAGATCCCAGATCACCAGGATACCGTTGGCATGGGCTTTTTCGGTGATTTCTCCCATATCGTACAAGGCGCCACTGCGGAAATTGACATGCGACAACAACACCACCGCGACGCTGTCATCCATGGCCGACGCAATGTCGTCATCGGCCGCCAGTCGCAGCGTACATTTATCATCGCCCAGCAGCCGGGCAAGCCCCTGCACCATATAAAGGTCGGTGGGGAAATTACCGCGTTGCGATAGCACCACGCTGCGGCCAGGCTGCATCATCAAGGCCGCACTGAGCAGTTTGAACAGATTGACAGAAACCGAATCACAGCAAATAGTCTGACCTGGCGCTGCCCCGATCAGCCCGCCAATCTTTTCGCCCGCACTCACCGGCAAATCAATCCACTGATGCAGATTCCAGCTTTTGATCAGGTCCTGACCCCATTGCTGTTCGACGACTTCGCGCGCTCGCTGTTTTGCCGCCAGCGGCAAACAACCCAATGAATTGCCATCAAGATAGACCAGATCAACCGGCAGCTGGAATGCCGCAACTTTTTTTGCCAGCGGATCGTTCTGGTCCATCAGTGCCAGTTGGTTGTTGGTCATTGCATCAGTACACTTTGTAACGTGAACAGCAAGACACTGTAACTGCGCGTGCCCGGATGCACCCAGTCAAAATGGCCACCTCCGTCAACGAACAGGGTGCGCGCGCCGACCATCAGCGCCTGATTTACAGACACCAGAGCATCATTCCCGCCATGCAGCAGCACCGTGGTGACGTGCATCGGGTGTGCGCTCGGGTTGGCCGCCAAATAGGCATCCGGCGGTTCTTGCGGTGCGCCACCCATAAACTGCGGCGCCCAAACCTGGCAGGATGACAGCGCCAGAGCGACCGCGGCAGTGACAAGCCGGAAGCACAGTGGCCGTGATAAAACTTTCAGCGTCATAAACAAATCTCGCCTGTCAGCCTGATTCCACTAAGTTGATTCAATTTTACACTGATACACAAGGTGGACACCATTGGCGACCTCTTTTTCAGTCCTTGAATTATCGACGCAGCCACGGCACTATACCTTCCGTAATATAATAAGAGTACAGACCGATATTGAATTTCGGTACAAAAAGCGAAGGAATCAAATGGCGCAACAGGAAACAGTTGACGCGCTTGCCAGGGACCAAAAACTGCGTCTGCAACGTATGACATGGGGTTTTGGCGCTCAATTCAGCACCTGGCTGGTGATTTGCGGGTTATACCTGGTCGGCATGTTGCCGGGATTGCCAGTGGCAGTTTATTTCGTGGTTATTCTGACGATAGATATCGGTTTTCTGATTCTGATTAAATCCAATATTAATCTGCGCTTCGATGATCCGAGCCTTACCGCTGGACAAATCATCGCCCCTATCTTGCCTGGCGTTTTTATCATGTTCTTTGTCACCGACCCGCAGGCACGTACCGTCTTTCTGTTAACCGCGACCAGCGGCCTGATGTTTGGTTCGTTTGTCCTGACCCGCCGCGGCATGCTGGCGGTCAGCGCGTTCATCATGACCAGTTATCTGGTGCTGCTGACATCTCTGTCCCAGTTTGCACCCGAACGCATGGACTGGCGAATCGAAATATTTATGGTATTCACCTATGCCTCAGTGTTACTGACGGTGGCCTATCTGGGCAGCTACATTGCCGGCCTGCGCCTGAATCTGAAAGAGAAAAATCGTCAGCTGGGGGAACTGGCAGCGCGCGATCCGCTCACACAGTTGCCCAATCGGCGCTCATTGATGGATCAGTTATCTCAGGAGGTCGCTCGCGTGGAGCGTCGCTCAGCGGATGAAGATGCCTTGTGTGTCAGCATGCTCGACGTTGACCACTTCAAACGCATCAACGATACCTGGGGCCACGATGCCGGTGATGCAATTTTGTGCCGGATCAGCAATGAGTTGCGCAAAATCATGCGGCAAGGGGATTTTCTGGGACGGTTCGGTGGCGAGGAATTTGTTGTCATTCTGCCCGAATCCACGCTGGACGCTGCGCAGCGCACCGCCCAGCGCATCCAGGACTGTGTTGCCAACCTGAGCTTTGCAGAATTGCCCGACGGCGAACGCGTCACTGTCTCACAGGGTCTGGCTGTCTACCGGCCCGGTGAGCGCATTGAGGCCACATTAAAACGCGCCGATGAAGCACTCTATATCGCCAAGGAAAACGGCCGTAACCAGATCGTCGTCAGCCCGCAAGACGCTGCCGGACAGCCTTGAGCGCTAAAAGAGCCTTGAGCGCAAAGGCAGCCTTGAGCGCAAAGGCAGCCTTGAGCGCTAAAAGAGCCTTGAGCGCAAAGGCAGCCTTGAGCGCAAAAAGAGCCTTGAGCGAATTCAAGAATCAGACAGCCTTGAGCGGAATGAGAATACTATCAGCCGCCAACGCAGGCAGGGCCGGCAGGGGAAGACCAAGATTGTTCTTTTCAAACACCCGGTCCGCCCGATAGCTTGAACGCACCAGCGGGCCCGCGGCCACTTCCATGAACCCTTTCGCCAGTCCCAGCTCCCGATAACGGTTGAACTCCTCCGGGCTGACAAAACGCTCAACCTTCAAATGATTTCGTGTCGGCTGCAGATACTGCCCCAGCGTCAGGATATCCACCCCGATCTCACGCAGGTCATCCATGGTCTGCAGAACTTCTTCCTCGGTCTCGCCCAGGCCCAGCATCAGACTGGTCTTGGTCAACACCTGTGGTTTGTGTTGCTTGGCAAAGGCCAGTACATCCAGAGTCTTTTGATATCCAGCACGCGGATCACGCACCGGGTGCGTAAGGCGCTTGACCGTCTCCACGTTCTGCGCAAACACTTCCAGACCCGACTCAACGACCTTGGCTACCGCCTCGGTGTCACCGCTGAAATCCGGCGTCAACGCCTCCACCGTCACTTGCGGCGTACGCGCCTTGATGGCCTCCACACAAGCCGCATAGTGCGCCGCGCCGCCATCAGCCAGATCATCGCGATCCACTGAGGTCAGCACGATATAACGCAGCCCCATCAGCTCAACCGATTTTGCCACGTGTTCCGGCTCATCCGCATCCAGCCAGCCACCCGGATTTCCCGTATCCACCGCACAGAACTTACAAGCCCGCGTACACACCGAGCCCATCACCATGATCGTGGCCGTGCCATTATTCCAGCACTCACCGATATTCGGACAATGCGACTCCTCACATACCGTGCTCAGACGGTTTTCGCGCACATTCGCTTTCACCGCCTCAAAGCGTTCACCTCCAGGCATCCGAGCACGCAGCCACTTGGGCTTGCGCGCCACGGGCAACACCCGCTCTACCGCATCGGAAGACTTCTTAACACCATCCTTGATTGCGGCAAACCCCTGCTCGCTGCGGAATTTACTGCCGCTGGGAATAGACGGAGGACGTTGCTGACTGCTCATGTGAACCTGACCCTGTGCTCAAAAAACCAATACGCCCATGATACCGCATTTACCCCCGCCCCGGCGACGTGACAAATATCACCATTCCGAAAGGCGTCTCCGAAAACAGGTACCTGCCCCTGAGTGACCGCACCAAGTACGTTTTTACGTCGGCACCCGGTACCGCAGCGCCCGCCGCCGCTGATCCAGTCCAAGCCACACCAACGGAACCACAATCATCAAACTGCCCAACACGAACCACACATCCGGCACCTCCGCAAACCACACCCATCCAATCGCCACCGCCCAGATCAACCCCGTGTACTCCGCGCTCGTCACCTGATTGGCATCCACGTCCCGGTACGCCAGCAACACCGTGATGCTGTACCCCAGAATCAACACCCCTGACCCCGCGGCGCCGATCAAGACCCTCGGCTCCAGCGCCAGACCTTCCCAGACGAAAAACGCCGCCGACACCGGAACTACCAACAGATAGCTCAGGAACAACCGATGCAAGGTTGTGTGTTGCACTGGCAGCATGCGCACCATCACCGCGTTAATCGCCAGCGCCAACGCCCCGCCCAGCGCTGCCAGCGCACCCCAGTTGAATTCCACCGGGCGCAAAATCACCACAATGCCAGCAAACCCGCTGAAGACGGCAAACACGCTCAATAATGTAAGCTTCTCGCGAAAAATCACCACCGCCAACAGCATCACCAGAATAGGTGCCACGTAAAACACTGCGTTGGCGGTCGCCAGCGGCAAGGAGGTCAGCGCCACCACCATGCAAAAAATGCCCGCCATACCCGCGAGTGAACGGAAAGCATGCACGCGCAGACCCGCGAAGGGTGTCGCCAGGTCGAACCGCTGGTAAAGCGGCAGCAGGGCAAGCAGGGAGAGAAAACTGCGCAGAAAGATGAACTGAAATATAGGCACATCGTCGCCCATGACTTTGACAAAAACATCAGAGCCGATCGCCAATGCGTTGCCAATAACCAATAAGAGGATTGCTTTTGTCAGGGTTCCAGCTGGCATTAAAACGTCCAATTTCCGTTGAATTCGTACTATGATGGCGAAGTGCCAGTCCAAATAAAAACAGCATACTAAAAACGAGCGGGAGAATCAGCACAGTGAATTTTAGCCTGACCGACAATCAACGTGAGATCGCCGCCGCAGTGGAACAACTGTGCGCCAGGTTCGATGCCAAATACTGGCGCGACTGCGATGCCGATGCCCGTTTCCCGGAAGAATTCGTGGCCGCCATCACCAACGCCGGCTGGCTGGGCATTGCCATGCCCGAAGCCTACGGCGGTGCCGGCCTGGGAATTACGGAAGCCGCGCTGATGGCGCACCGCATCACCCGCTCCGGGGCCGGCATGAGCGGCGCATCAGCCATCCACATGAATCTGTTCGGCCCCCACCCCATTGTCGTGTTCGGCAGCGACGAGCAGAAACAACGCTTCCTGCCACCGTTGATTGCCGGCACCGAACGCACCTGCTTTGGCGTTACCGAGCCCGACGCCGGTCTCAACACCACGGCCCTGGAAACCCGGGCCAAACGCAGTGGCGATCACTACATCATCAACGGCAGGAAAATGTGGACCACAACAGCCCAGACGGCCACCCATATTCTGTTGATCACCCGCACCACGCCGCTGGCCGACTGCAATAAACCCACCGACGGCCTCTCCCTGTTCTACACTCCCCTGGATCGCAACAGAATCGAAGTGCGCCGCATCCAGAAAATGGGCCGCGCCGCTGTTGATTCCAATGCACTGTTTATCGACAACCTGGAAGTGCCGGTAACAAACCGCATTGGCGACGAGGGCGACGGCTGGCGCTGCCTGCTGCACGGCCTGAACCCCGAGCGTATCCTGGTTGCCGCCGAAGCTGTCGGTATCGGCCAGATCGCGCTGGAAAAAGCCGCCAACTACGCCCGCGAGCGCATCGTATTTGACCGCCCGATCGGTAAAAACCAGGCCATCGCCCACCCGCTTGCCGAATGCTGGATGGAGCTGGAAGCAGCCTGGCTGATGACCTGCAAAGCCGCCAGCCTCTACGACGCCGGACAGCCCTGCGGCATCGAGGCCAATGCGGCTAAATACCTTGCCGCTGAAGCTGCCTTCAAGGCCTGTGAACGCGCCGTCCTCACGCACGGCGGCATGGGTTACGCCAGGGAATACGATGTCGAAAGACTGTTCCGCGAGGTCCTGATCCCGCGCATCGCGCCGGTGAGTCAGGAAATGATCAAGAACTTCATCGCGGAAAAAGCACTCGGTCAACCACGCTCGTATTGATGCTACATGTCAGTGGGACGCCGCCGGGGTGGGGGTGGCTGCTTTCGGAGACGCCCGTGAACCTCATCTGACCCGCCGAAGCTCCTCAATCAGTCACCCTGGCCCGAAACCCTCAGTTTCAACAACACCTGCCATGCAAAACTTGTCCGTATAAGCTACAAATCACTGGAACGAGGCGTATTTTCACCAAGCATAAAATACGCTTGACGATATATATTATAGAAAGTATATTAATTGCAGAAACAGGGACAGTCATGACATGGTACGTTCTGATTACCGATGAGTATGAGAGGGGGTTTCTGAACCTGACGGATGCCGAGCAAATTGACATTCAGGCGATGGTGGCGGTTCTTGAAATTAAAGGTCCAAACCTGAGTCCGCCCCTATGCCGATACCGTCAAAGGGACCAGGGAGGTCAAGAATCTGAAGGAGCTGGTCATTCAGCATGCTGGCAAGCCATATAGAATTTTTTACGCTTTTGACCCCAAGCGCCGGGCAGTTCTTTTATACGGCGGCAGAAAAGACGGATCAAAAGATAAACATTTCTATAGGCAAATGATCGCTTTGGCTGAAGCCGAGTTCACTGGTCACTTGAAATATGAAGGCCTTATATAGGCACTGGATATAGGCACTGGAGTCTGGAAATGGCAAAACCCCTGAGCGAACTACGTAAGAGCAAGAGCCCTGAGGTTCAGACAGCCGCCCGTGCAAAAGCAGTTGGCATCGTTGCCGAAATGTCACTGGCAGAAGCTCGTAAACAGCGAGGCCATAGCCAGGCTACGCTGGCACGTACGTTAGGCATTGCCCAGCCTAATGTTTCTCAAATTGAAAACCGCCCTGACACCATGGTTAGCACCCTGGCTTCGTATATTGAAGCCTTAGGGGGCAGACTTGAAATCCATGCAAAATTCCCGGATGGTCAAGACGTGGAAATTACTCAATTCAAGCAAACATAGAGTAAGAGGCAATTCGGGGGCACTTAGACGGCCCGGCAGTAATTCAGCGCTGGTCGGGACACAAAGAGAAAGTCAGAGGCGCAAACCACGCTCCGCCAATGCCACCGCCCGGAAAATTGCCCTCGCTTTGTTCAGCGTCTCCTCCCACTCCAGCTGCGGCACAGAATCCGCCACCACACCCGCGCCCGCCTGCACATAAAGCGTCGAGTTCTTGATCACCGCCGTGCGGATCGCGATTGCCATGTCCATATTGCCGCCCCAGCCAATGTAGCCCATGGCACCACCATAAACGCCACGCTTGACCGGCTCCAGCTCATCAATGATTTCCATCGCCCGCACTTTTGGTGCGCCGCTCAAGGTGCCTACCGGCAACGTCGCCTTCAGCACGTCCAGCGCCGTCCTGTCGTCACGTATCTGGCTTTCGACAATTGAGGCTATGTGCATCACGTGCGAATAACGCTCGACAAACATCTTTTTCGGCACCGTCACCGAACCGGTTTTTGACACCCGACCCGAATCATTGCGACTCAGGTCAATCAGCATCAGATGCTCGGCAATCTCCTTGGCATCAGCAAGCAGCTCCTGCTCAAGCGCCAGGTCTTCCTCTTCTGTGTGGCCCCGCTTACGGGTGCCAGCCAGGGGCCGCACTGTAATCAGACCATCCTCGACACGCGCCAGGATCTCTGGCGACGCACTGACGATATGATGATCACCCATATTAAAGAACACCATGTACGGCGAAGGATTCAGATAACGCAAGGCGCGGTAAGCATGAATCGGGTCGCCTCTGAACGGCACCGACATACGCTGCGCCAGCACCACCTGCATGACGTCACCAGCCAGAATGTAATCCTTGATCTTGTTGACCGATTTCTCGAACGGGGCCTGCTCGAAGCTCGATCTGAAATCCTCCTCTGTGCTCAAGTTTGCCGACGCCGTCGATGGATCGACAGGTGGCAACGCCAAGGGTTTTGCCAGCGTTGCTTCAATGTTGTCCAGCCGCGCCTGCGCAGCAGCCCAGGCATCGGGCGTCGACGGATCGGTATTGCACACGATAGCGATGGTGCCGCGCAGATTATCGAAAACTACCACCTCTTCCGACACCATCAACAGAATATCCGGCGTGTTGATTTCATCGCTGCCAGGCGCCATGCCCAACGACGGCTCCACGTAACGTACCGAGTCATACGAAAAGTAGCCCACCAGGCCACCACTGAAGCGCGGCACACCGTCGATCTCTGCAACCCTGTAACGCGCCTTGAATGACTCGACGAAGTCAAATGGATCAACTGATTCGTGGGTTTCGATAACATCGCCATTATGCTCAACCGTGATCTTGCTGCCAACGACTCGCAAGACCGTGCGGCAGGGCAACCCGATGATCGAGTAGCGGCCCCATTTTTCGCCGCCCTGAACCGACTCGAACAGGTAAGTGTGGACACCATCGGCCAGCTTTGTGTAGGTGCTGAGCGGCGTTTCAAAGTCGGCGAGCACTTCCCGTACCACCGGAATCAGGTTATAGCCCTCAGCGGCCAATTGCTGGAACTGTTCAGCGCTCATGCGAGTCATGCTTTTCCCCTGCGTTCAGGCAACAGTCATCAACTGTTGACGCATTTTTGAAATTGTCTTCTCGTAGCTGTCGCTGTTGAATATCGCCGAACCGGCAACAAACATGTCAGCGCCTGCCGCAGCGATCTCACCGATATTATCGACCGTAACGCCCCCGTCAACTTCCAGACGGATATCAAAACCGCTGTCATCAATCAGGCGACGCGCCTGTTGCAGTTTTTTCAGGACCGCGGGGATGAACTTCTGCCCGCCAAAGCCGGGGTTTACCGACATCACCAGGATCAGGTCGACCTTGTCCAGAACGTATTCCAGGCAAGCAAGGCTGGTGCCGGGATTCAGCACCAGGCCTGAACGGCAGCCGGCGTCCCGAATCAGCTGCAGGGAGCGGTCAACGTGCAGCGAGGCTTCCGGATGAAAACTGATATACGTGGCGCCTGCCTTGGCGAAATCCTGGATCATTTGATCAACCGGACTGACCATCAGGTGTACGTCAATCGGAGCAGTGACACCGTGATTACGCAGCGCCTTGCACACCATAGGGCCGATGGTCAGGTTCGGTACATAGTGGTTATCCATGACATCGAAGTGCACCACATCGGCGCCGGCGGCGAGCACAGCATCCACTTCTTCACCCAGGCGGGCAAAATCAGCAGACAGAATGGACGGTGCGATAAGGAAGTCTCTCATGATCAAGGTCCCGGATTTTGATGGCTTTGGTATTGAATTGGGCTTAAATATTGGGCTTAGGGCTTAAATTGGGCTTAGAGCTTAAATTGGGCTTAGAGCTTAGAAGTCGGCCTGGCGAGCGTTGCCGCTGCAAATGTCTCATTTTAACGTCTATTAACACAAATTGCGTAGCTTTCTTACGTTCGCATTCGACTGGCAAGAGATCAAACCCGTTGCAATCGTGCATCCAGCGCCCGCAGCTTTTCCGGCGTCCCGATATCCTGCCAGTCACCGTCATGGCGCTCACCGCTGACCAGATTGCGCCGCATGGCGCTCACCAACAGTGGCGCCAGCGGTTGATACTGGTCCGGGTAGCCGTCAAGCAAGGCTCGATGCAGTATGCTGATGCCACTGTAGGTCAGTCGTGGCGCCCCGGCCTCCCGGATGCGCCCGGTGCTGCCCGGTAATCCAGTGTCAGCCAAAGACCCAGCGTTATCCAGACACCCAGTACTATCCAGACACCCAGTATTATCCAAAAAATAGTCGCCTTCGGGATGGTGCGCCGTATTCGGCACCATCACCAGGTGCGCCAGCGCCTTGTCCGGATCGAGCGGCCGCAAGGAGGCAAAATCGAAATCCGTCCAGACATCACCGTTTACGATGATAAAACTGTCGTCGCCCAGCATCGGCAGTGCCCTGATAATGCCGCCAGCGGTCTCCAGCCGCTCGGCTTCCGGTGAATAACGGATATGCACGCCATAATCACGGCCATCACCCAGCGCCGACTCAATCTGTTCGCCCAAATGGTAATGGTTGATGACGATATCGATCACGTTGGCCTTCTTCAATCGCAGAATCTGCCACTCGATCAGGCTGCGACCACCGGCGCGCAGCAGCGGCTTGGGCAGTGTCGCCGTCAGCGGCAGCATGCGCTTGCCAAGACCGGCCGCCAGAATCATCGCTTTCATGGCGCCATCTCCGCCAGCCTGGCTTGCATCTGTGGCATTGGCCCGGCCTGAAACCACTGCAGAAAAGGTGCCATGGCCGGATGGCGCGCCGCCACCTGGCAGACATAGTCCATCACCACCGGCAGATCGAGCAGATAGCGCGGTTTGTTGTCACGCAGCGCCAGACGGCAGAAAATACCCAGAACCTTGATGTGGCGCTGCAGACCCATCAAGTCGAAATCCCGCATGAACTCCGGCTCACTGTAAGTGGACGGCACAATGCCTTGTGCCTGCGCATCGCGATGAAAAGCCCTGGCCCAGCGTTCGACATCACCCAGGGGCCAGACGATGTAACAATCACGCAACAGCGACACCAGGTCATAGGTCACTGCGCCGATCACCGCGTCCTGGAAATCAATCACCCCCGGCGCCTGATTTTCACGCAGCTTGCCGTCATCGCCTGCCCGCACCATCAGGTTGCGTGAGTGGTAATCGCGATGCACCCGCACTTGCGGCTGCGCCAGCGCCGCGTCCGCCAACATCTGCCAGCTTGTTGCCAGCAAGGTACGCTCATCCGTACTCAGTTCCATCCCCAGCATCTTGCCGCAGAACCACTCGTCGAACAGCACCAGTTCACGGTGCAGCAAAGCCCGATCATAGGGCGGCAGCGACGATGGCGCCGGATGGGACTGCAATAACAACAGTGCCTGCATGGCCTGTTGATACAGAACATCAACCCGGCCAGTATCGCCGTCGTCCTGTCCCTGCTGCAGACAGGGCAGCATCAACTGATCACCAAAGTCTTCCAGCACCATGAAGCCCTGCTCCACATCATGAGCGTGGACCTGCGGCGCGTGCAATCCGGCTGCCTCGAACTCCCCGGCGGCGCGCAAAAACGCCGGGTTGTTCTCTCGCTCCGGCGGCGCATCGACCAGCATCAGGCTGCGCGGAAGGCCCGGCACATTCGGGAAAAACCGGAAATAACGACGGAAACTGGCATCTCCACCCAAAGTACTGGCTGTCACCACGCCCGGGTCGATAGCGAACTGACGCCGAATGGCACCCTGCGCCCAGTCCTGTAGCTGCTGTTGTCGTGCCATGGCTAACTCCATTCGTACCTGCTCCTGCCCGCTTGCCCTGTTGCTGCCGCCATCGTTACCGGCTTTGGCTTTATATAAAAACTTCAATGAATTATCATGCCGCAGTCTTATATTCAGGCTGCCGCGAACTTACCGCACCCATATTCTATTGCCACGGATCGCCCGCACCAATGCCACAGCAGAAAAAACCATCAGCGTTGCGCCCAGCGGCGGCCTCATCCCAGTTCAGACCTCTGCTGTTGGGGCGGGCGCCCAGAGCGAAATCTGTCATGGCAGCCGCATCTTCAGCCGCGCTGGCTTTGGCTTTAGCTTTGGCTTTGGCTTTGGCCCTTACCCTGCCGCTGACAGCCGTCGCTCAAGAGAGCATCGGCCAAGAGAGCATCGGCCAAGAGAGCGCCAGCCAGAACAGCACCAGCATTCTGACAGACTGGCAAACGCGCGCAACTCTCAGCGAAGAGCAGCAGGAGCAAATGCCAGCAGCCTGCTGCGGCATGTTTATCGAGCCTCCGCGCGAAGGCGAATTCGCCGACCAGGACCCGGATCTGTCGCCTACCGAGCTTGAAACGCCAGATCCGGTGCGGCAGCCCGATCCCAGCCAGCTCTATGTCGACGGCAATGTCAGCGTGCGCCAGGGTTATCGTACGCTGAGCGCAGATGAAGGCCTGCATCTGGACGAGAACACCAACATACTGACCCTGCAAGGTGACGTCATGTTCCGCGAGCCCGGATTTCTGGTGACTGGCCAGGGCGCGCGGATTGATCAGAACAGCGGCGTCAACCAGGTCGAGCGCGCCTCCTATGTTATCCATGACAGTCAGATACATGGTTCGGCAACCCAGCTCAGCTACAACAGCGAGAGCGGCATGTTGACACTGGAAAACGGTGAGTTCAGCCGCTGCGAACCCATCGATCCGTTCTGGGTCATGCAAGCCCGGGGGTTGCGCCTGGATAATGCGAGCGGCGTTGGCTACGCTAACGATGTCACACTGCGCATTCGTGATGTACCGGTGTTTTATTACCCCTACACCCTGCAGTTTCCGATCAGTGATCAACGTGTCTCGGGCTTGCTGCCGCCCTCATTGAGCAACAGCCGTGACGGCGGCCTTGATCTGGCGGTGCCGTATTATTTTAATCTGGCACCCAATTATGACGCCACACTGACACCTCGCATCATCACCAAGCGCGGTGCCATGATGAGCGCCGAATTGCGTTACCTGGCCTCCTGGTCAATGAATACGGTCAACCTGGCCTTGCTGCCCAAAGACGACACCTTCGACCCGGCCCGTGCCAATACGCTGGGCAGCGACACCCCGCCCCGCGAGAGACGCTGGTTCACCGGGTTTCAGCACGAAGGCCAACTCAGCGAGAGCTGGCGAACCTTTGTCGATTTCAGCGCGGTCAGCGATGCCGACTATTTTCGGGATCTGGGCAGCAGCGACTTC
>Ga0136557_1000873_pt1 | contig 21241 bp, 11 predicted proteins | sample AntRauTorckE6832_FD_104796 | JGI IMG/M metagenome (GOLD analysis project Ga0136557, IMG submission 104796) | Saline lake microbial communities from Rauer Islands, Antarctica - Metagenome Torckler E6 #832 | ecosystem: Environmental > Aquatic > Non-marine Saline and Alkaline > Saline | place...
CATTTCGAACCCGTTATATATCCCGGCTTAACCCATACTGTTTCTGATTAATGAACAACCCAAAAATTGTTTTAAAAGCAACGGATTTATATAAAAGCTTCACTACTGGAGCTGGTAAAGAAGACCTTCAGGTTTTACAAGGCATGAACCTGGAAATTTCAGAAGGCAGCGTCACCTCTATAATCGGCTCAAGCGGTAGTGGTAAAAGTACCCTGCTTCACATTTTGGGTGGTCTGGATCAAGCTGATTCCGGAGAAGTATACTGGGATGGAAATAACATCAGCGATTACAAGCCTGACGACCTTGCCGAACTTCGAAATAAATACATTGGATTTGTATTTCAGTTTCATCACTTGCTTCCAGAATTTTCCGCTCTTGAAAATGTAGCCATGCCTGCTCTCATTGGGGGTAAACCTATGAATGAGGCTTATAAAAGAGCCCATGAATTATTATACAACTTTGGTATAGCAGAACGCGCCGATCACCGCCCTACACAGCTTTCAGGTGGCGAACAACAACGTGTTTCCATGGCCCGGGCGCTTATGAATAAACCGCGTATCATACTTGCAGATGAGCCCACAGGTAACTTAGATCAAAAAAATACCGATACCATCTTAGACTTGCTCTTTCAACTTCGGAATAGCATGGGCGTCTCTGTACTGCTCATCACACACGAGAAAGAAATTGCAAGTCGCTCCGATCGTATTCTTAATCTTAAAAAAGGTGTCTTAGAATCACTTTAAGGTTTTGGTAAGTCCCAAAACAGTCCTATTTTTACAACCTTAAATTTCACAGTCAGAACAAACTCAAAATTATGTCGAAAAGACTTTCAAAAGAAGAATTAGAATCAGATCCGCTGATTGAAAACTATAATCGCGCTGCCAATTATTACGACCAAAACAAAACAACCATCAATGTTACCCTTATTGCACTACTTTTATTGGTAGGTGGTTTTTTTGGTTACCAGTATTACGCAGGCGAGCAAGAAAATCAGGCACAACAATTACTCTCAATAGCAGAAAATTATTACCTGCAGGGTCAGTATGAAAATGCTCTCTACGGAGATGATTTTGAACTTACCTACGGCTTTGAACAAATTGCAGATGAGTTCCCCAGAACAAAAGCAGGAAATATCGCACTCTACTATGCCGCTGTATCAAGTTTTGAGCTTGGAGATATGGAAAATGCTCTTAACTATATAGAAAAGTTTGATGTGCCCGAAGGAATACTTGGTGTTGGTCCACTGGTATTACATGCAAAAATACACATGGACAATGAAAATTACGAAGCTGCCGCACAAAAATTCCTGGAGGCAGCAGAGTGGAACGACAACAATTCTACTACCCCTTCCAATTTATACGAAGCTGCTAATGCCTATTACCAAGCTGGGAATTACGATCGCGCTAACGAGCTAGTTAACCGCGTCATTGAAGATTATCCACAAAGTAATATGGTAACTGAATCTCAGCGACTTAAAGGAATGCTAGCTACCAAGTAGTCTTAACTTCCTTATTATCCTTTTACCAAAAGCCTCCCATTGGAGGCTTTTTTTGGTTGTGAATTTAGCTGTATCCCACAGAACGTAACTTTCCTATTCTCTTAATTTTAACTAAAAGATTCATCGGATTTTTTGGTTGTTAGGATAAAGTTTTGCAAATTTGAGCAAATATTTTTCCTGATTTTGCATAACATGGTCTTTAAACCACACAAGCCCAAATCATGAGGTTTTTTTTTAGCCTAATTGCCATCCTGATTCTATTCAATAGCTCTTCATTTGCACAGCGCTATGAATTACTCTGGAGTGATGAATTCAACGAAGCCCAGCTCGACACAGAAACCTGGAATTTGTGGAATGGAACGGCATACAATAATGAAGACCAATACTATACTCCTCGCGAAAAAAATGCTTACACAGAAGATGGAAACCTGTATATAGTTGGATTAAGGGAGAATTATGAAGGACGTGAATGGACCTCAGCGCGTTTAGAATCACAGAACAACTTTGAGTTTCAATATGGCAAGGTAGAAATACGGGCTAAATTACCTCAGGGAAAAGGTCTTTGGCCTGCTTTCTGGTTGCTAGGTAGTAATATTGACGAAATTGGCTGGCCTTACAGTGGCGAAATAGACATTATGGAATACAGAGGACATTTACCAACTCAAACTAGTGGTACTGTTCATTTTGCGGCAGTAAGTCCCGAAAACAGTGACAGGACTCCCAATCAAGACCGTAGATACATTCGCGAAGAATACAACCTTCCTTCCGGTAGTTTTGCCGAGGACTTTCATTTATATCAATTTGAGTGGTCTGACTCTGTGATGACGTGGTACATCGACGATGTAGAGTTTTTTAAACTTACCCGTGAAGAAATTCAAGAACAAACCAGTTACTACCCATTTGATCAGCCCTTCTATCTTATTTTGAACCTCGCTATCGGTGGTAATTTCTTGGGGAATGAACAGCCGGATAAAACAACCCCCGACCGAAATGAAGTGATTGTAGATTATGTACGTGTGTATCAGGATGCAAACAAAAAGCCGGACGTTTTGCTCGATTATAATGACAATGTAAACATAGAATCTACAGAAAACCTGAACCTTGAAGCACACGCTACAGATGAAGACGGAACCGTAGAGAGAGTAGAGTTCTATATTAATACAGAAATCATAGCCACAGATTCTGTAGCGCCTTATATCCAGAAATGGAGTCCGAAAATTGACGGGTGCTATGAATTTAAAATCAAAGCCTATGACAACGAAAACAAGGCAGGTACTGCGGGGCCTATCACTTTTATAGCAAGTACAGGATGTGAAATAAGATCTTTTTTTAATAAACCTCACTTCTTTCCGGGTACACTGCAATTAGAGCATTATGATTATGGCGGACTTTCAAATTCTTATTACGATACCACTCCAGATACCAACCTAGGGAACGGACAAGGCAATGATTTCAGAACTACCGAAGCAGTAGATATCATTCCCGATGAAAATGAAGAAGACAATTATCTGATAACTGAAACAGCGTCGGGTGAGTGGGCCACCTACCAACTTACTATTGATCAGACCGGAATCTATGATCTTGAATTACGTGTGGTGCCTGGGACTGGGAGTGGACGCATAAGTTTCACTTTTAATGGTGAAGACAGAATTTATTTTACCAGTATTACTTCACAGGATGACCAATATTATACCACAAAAAGCCTTAATGGAGTAGAACTTCAGAAAGGTGCCTACGAGCTTAAAATGGAAATTGGTTTAGATGGAAGTGGAATAAAACCCGATTACTTGAAAGCGGAATTAATGAAAGCTACTACGATTGAGGACCCTAAAAATAAGCAGCCTTCTTCTTTCCATCTAAACTATAACTATCCCAACCCATTCAACCCGACTACCAATATTTCCTTTGAGCTTTCCTCCGCTCAATCTATAAAACTTGATGTCTTTAACAGTCTTGGGCAACATGTTGGTAATCTCCACTCTGGAACACTTAATTCCGGGAGTCACAATTTCACCTTCAATGCCACCCAGCTTAGCAGCGGCATATATTATTATCAGCTTGCTACAGAAACCCAAGTATTAACTCGAAAAATGATATTGCTTAAATAATGCGAATTTATGGAGTAATTTTTCTTTCGTCTCTTATTGAATTTTCCGTATGATAAGCCACCTTTAAATAAAAAATAACTTCCCATTTATGCCTAACCAGAATAATAATTATCGCTCAGCTTTTGTAATTGTCACCGTCCTGTTTTTTATGTGGGGTTTCATTACCGTATTAGTTGATGCACTTATCCCGCGACTCCGCGATGTATTTGAACTGACTTACTTCCAGGCCGGATTAGTCCAGTTTTCATTTTTCACTGCTTACTTTGTTTTCTCTATCCCCGGCGGTGCACTAATTTCAAAAATTGGGTATAAAAAGGGTGTTGTTGTGGGGCTTATAGCTATGGGAGCCGGCTGTTTACTCTTTTACCCTGCTGCATCCTTCCGCATGTTTCCCATCTTTTTAATGGCCTTATTTGTACTTGCTGGTGGTATCACCATTTTACAGGTAGCCGCAAATCCGTATGTAGCAGCCTTAGGACCCGAAGAAACTTCCTCAAGTCGTCTGAATTTATCCCAGGCTTTTAACTCGCTTGGTACAACCATTGCTCCTCTGGTTAGTGCAGCATTTATCCTGAGTAATACCGTAATGGGCTCTGAAGAAGTAGCAGCCTTATCCGGTGCTCAACAAACAGCTTATTACCAAGCGGAAGCCTCAGCGGTTCAGGGTCCTTTTATGGTTCTTGCCGGGGTGCTACTGGTACTTGCCATCGCTTTTGCCCTGTTCAATATGCCTAAAATTTTAGAAGGCGACGATGACAAAAGCGGCAGCTATAAGCGAGCATTAAAAATTAAACACCTGATGTTCGGAGCGCTTGGGATTTTTGTATATGTAGGCGCAGAAGTTGCCATAGGAAGTTACCTTGTAAACTATTTTCTCGATCTTGATGTAGCGGCCTTAGTTGAAGGTAGCGCTGTAATGACCTCTATTGCAGCAGCATTATCAACGGTATTCTCTGATACCGATATAGCAGATATGAACGCTTCACAACTTGCCGGTACTTATGTATTCTTTTATTGGGGAGGCGCTATGGTTGGTCGTTTTATAGGGTCTGCATTGCTTCAAAAATTAAAAGCCGGAAATCTGTTATCGGTGTATGCCGGAGTGAACATTATGCTTCTTATTATAAGTATGAGTACCGGCGGACTGGTTGCTTTTTGGAGCATTTTATGCATAGGGCTATTTAACTCAATCATGTTCCCAACCATCTTTACACTCGCTATTAAAGGGATCAATGAAAACACCGCACAGGGCTCGGGAATTCTATGTACAGCCATTGTAGGTGGAGCTATCATTCCCCCGCTGTATGGTGCCATTGCAGATTCTTTTGGTCTTCAGATTGCCCTGATAGTTCCAGCCGTTTGCTATCTCTACATTATGTGGTATGGCAAGATTGGATCAAAAGTAGAATTTAAAAAGATAGCAGAAGCTAAAGTGTAATTGATGGTAATGCTCTATTAATTATTTGACATGAATTCAGTATAACAATTAAGTAAATACCCGCATTGGGATAACAACCAGCCGGTACTGAGATTGGAGAAGCTTCAGTCAATCGACCAAACGCATTTTTAATTTAGCTTCCGACGGCGGACTGGGGAATCATTTTATGCCTGTTAACAAATAATTTTAACTCTGTTTAGCTACTACAATTCGTATATCTCATCGAATAGTTCCGTGTTGATTGTTACACTGGATTCTGAGCGTATGCTGTCGATTTTTTGATCCAGGTAACTAAAAACCCGATACATTTTTTCTAGGTCTTTGTCGGTAGAGTCACTTTTGGTTTCCACAAAATTGCGATTCAGTACATTAAGCACAGCCCACTGATTATTGCTTGACTTGGTTACCAATGGCATACCCATTTTAACATCATCTAGCAGTGAATAATCACTATCGGAAGGAGAAAGGGCTTTTTTTTCATAAAAGTGATAATTCGGAAAGCTTTGAGGAGGGGCTCCTCTTGCAATTTCACGTCGTATTAGTTCAGCCTCTTCTTGGGAGGTAGCAGGAACCTTCCAGTATGATGTTAAAAGGCTGTATGAGCGCCTTACCACCTTACGCTTAAATTCTTCGGGAATGTCTATTTCTGAACTATCATGTAAAGCTTCCTGTATTAGCTCTTGTTGATAAAGGTCTGAGAGTACTTCTTTACCTCTTTTATGGACTAATATCTCTAAGCGCTCATCTTCTTCATAGCCGTTTGCCTGTGCCAGCTGCATCAAGACTTCATTACGCATGGCTCGCCCCACCGATGCCCCGGTTCTGGTTTTGGATTCATTCAGGGGTAAATATGGAAGCCAGTTTAAATAATCTTCAACAGTAAACTCATGCCTTTCCCCCAACAATACATAAGTTCCAAGTACTGATTGCTTATCTACTTCAAGAGATAACTCTTCTACCTTATTGTCATTCCAGGTTGTGGTCTCTACGTCTCCCTGATTTTCCCGTTCAATGTTTTTGACAGATGGTAAATTTTGGATTTCATTCATTACAGTAATAAGAACGTCACGGTTCATTTGCACATCCAGATTACCCATCAAGTTCCTAATATAGCTATTTGCCTGTAGAGCTTGATTTCTTTGCTTGAGCTTATTCTCGATCCCTTGTTTACGAACCTGATATTCACTTTCTATTAGCATAGCTTGACGAATCACTAGTTCAACATAAACAATATGATATCCAAAACTGGTTCGAATAGGCCTTGAGTATTCTCCTTCGTTAAAAGAAAAGGCTGTCTCCGCAAAATTTTCATCAATCCCAAAATAGGTTATGGGCCCTAAATAGCCTGCTGTAGAATCATATTTCTGAGTTTCGTAAAACTCATTGGCTACATCCACAAAGTCTTCACCTTGTTCCAGTTGATTGTAATATTTGTATAGCTCTTCTTCATCTTTTGAAAAGAGATGTCGTACATATACTTTTCGTTTAGACTTGGCATATGCTTTACGAACTTCATCATCCTTGGGAGCTTCAAGGCTGTCGTTTATTTGATCAACAAAATAGAGATCGGCTAAAGACTTACGTTTTTGGAACCAAACTGCATCCCTATAAATCTGGTTTGACAAATAATTTTCATTCATGGCAGCATTAGCCAGTAACAGATTATCAATCATTTCATTTAGATATCTATATCGTTCATGTCGCGTATCGTTACGGCCGGTTCTAATAAGATATTCAACATATTCCTGCTCAAAATCAGAAACAGTGATTTCGGAAGCGTTAATTTTGGCTAAAACCTGTTGCTCATCCTCTTCTCGTGTACAACCTGTAAATAAACCTGATAAGATTATTACCCAAAAAAAGAATAGCCACGCAAAATTTGGGTGGCTATTCTTTTTTAATAAAGTTTTGTAAGGCATCTAAAAATAAAGTTTAAAATCTATTAGAGTAGTATTTCCTAAATATTCAAATGGAACTTGGGCAAAATCAAAACCAAGAGCAACATTGCTTGACGTTTTAAGGGTAAATCCGGCTCCATAGGTAAAATGAGAATCAACTTGGTTTCCTAAGAATAGATCTTTATAACCCGCTCTTGCATGAAACTTAACAGTATTAGTGAGATAACTAAGCTGTGATCCTGTATCTAGATTTAAATCATTATCGTTAGTCTGGTGAGCATCTGCTAGCAATACCCATTCCATGTTGTCTTTTTTAATAAGCGGTACATTCACACCAAATTTAAAAGAAAGAGGTAAATCCCATTCGTCCATAAATATTCGTCCTGGCACAGACTCATTGTTTCCCTCATTTGACTCGTCTACATCAATCAGGTATTCTGCATTTATACCATCCATCTGCATACTACCACCGAAGTTATTGATACTGGCACCCAGCTTCATACCATTTAAATACTCTGTTATCAGAGTGAAGCCAAAATCAAAAGCAAATGCATCAGCTGTCATATCATATATTTTTTGCTGAATAAGTTTTGCGGTTCCACCAAAGTAAAATGATTCGGTAAGATTCTGGGCATATGAAACACCGATACTTAAATCATGAGCTCCAAAGGTTGCTCCAGTACCTTCCTGAAAATCCACCGTCCTAACATCCATTCGTCCATAATCGACAAAATTGAGGCCTATCCCAAAACTCTTACCTTCCGCCACCTTAAACACTAATCCAGATGCATAAACATTAACATCTACAAAAAGCTGATTGTATGAAAGATATCCGGAACTATAACTTCCACCTTCATTTTCTAGAGCAATATTTGCCGGATTCCAAAACAGAGCCTCAGCTCCTGACGTATTTACAGTGTTAGCATGCCCTAGTGCTGAACCTTTTGCACCTACACCCAAGGTCAGAAAAGGAGCAGCGGTAGTGCCTACCCTGCTTTGTGCATGCATAGAAAATGAGCTAGCTAAAAACAATATTACAATTAATGCTGATAAAGGCTTCATATTTGAACGTTTTATAAACTTACTTTTTATTTTCTTCATGGCTATTTGACGATTGCGAATTTATCGACATGTTCGCCAACTCCCTCTGCATAAACGTGGTAAAAGTAAACCCCGTAAGCAATATCTTCATTATTTGCTGTACGTAGATCCCATGATATAGCACCATCACTTATGGAGCCATCGTGTTCAAGAGTATTGATTAACTCTCCCCTTACATTGAATATCCTGATGGTGCATTTCTGGGGCAGGTTATAGAAATATATTTTTCTTTCTCCTCGACCAACTTGTTCTGAGCTTCGCTCCCATGATGCAGCTCCTACATAAGGATTTGGAGCAACATAAATATCCTCTAGCTGATTAGACGCTAGCTCATTATCAACGCTCGACTTTATTACGCCAAATTCAAAGGAGTCCCCATTTCCAAAGGCACGGGTACTGGAAATCCGAATTTTATCTCCTGCTGAAGGTGGAGTATTGTCCTGCAGCGCGGTAAACTGCAAATTGTATCGGTAACGGTACTGTCCACTAGGTGTTCTTTCTGTTAAAATCAGATTATCACCTACATTGAATTCATCATTCTCATCATTATCAATTATTAGGAGAACAGCGCCCTCATCCGTACTGATATTTCTTGCAAAAATAGGTATATCAATACGTGTAAATTGCCCACCAAAAAGAAAAGGAGGTGTATATACAGTATCCTCAGGATTTGTCCAAGTCAACTCAAAGTCGCTTTCACTGAAAACAAACCCAGTAGTTGAAATACCAGTCGGCGTCAAAATGTCGCGAGATAAAGCCATTTCCCAGTCTGTTTCAAAACCATCCAGTTCTAAGGGATTTAAACTAAATAACTCGTTTTCAGACCCTTCATTTGAAATGTAACCTGTTTTGTTTTTCCGTATACGTGCAGACTCATCATTATCCATTTCAAAGGTGAATCCATCAATAACACTTGTGGAAGGCGTGAACGGGCTGCGAGGAATCAAGGTGTCTCCAGAAGTAATTTCAACCATGTCGTAAGCTGAAGTATTTCTGTAGTCACCGTTACTTGCTAGCGTGTCATAGAAATTAACACGGTATTGATTAGCTGTGTTTACCTGTTCTTCTGCTAGAACCTTAACCATTGCACTGCCTGTACCATCACCTGTAGTAAGTTGAGAAAGATCTGCAGTAGCTCCCCCTGATGTATACCCCAATGGGTATGTTTTTGGCACAACTACGGCGGCATTAATTGATGTTGCTGTCACATTCCCAGCGAGATCAACGGAAATATTAAATGTATTCTCCTGTGGATCTACTCCAACTGCATCAGAACCAGCTTCCGGTCTGATACCTCTGTCATAAGCAACAAGTGCATAATAATACGTTTTTCCGTTGGTCACCGTCGTATCAACGTAATTGAACTGAAGTCCTGAATTATTTCCAAGATCATAAATGGCTTCACCCTCTAAAACCGGTATAGTACCACTTATGTCATTATCAAGGTCAAATTGAGCAATCGGATCATAAAAGGTAGGCGTTCCATTCACATCTGAAATAGTCCTTGAATCTGAAAGCAAATTATTGGTACCTCTGAATAATTTGTAACCCTCAAAATCAAATTCTTGAGTAAAGCGATCAAAACTTTCCAGTGATGCATCGTCCCATGATAACAATACTCTTCTATCGCCCGCATCAGCAGTCAACTTTGGTGTGATGGGTGGTTGAGCAAAATTATAGTCAGCGTTATATATATTTTGTACGGTTCTTCTATTTTTAAAAAAATCTTCTTCATTGCTTCCAAAGATCCATGCTGTAGAAAAGAAATCTGTTGATTTTCCATTTAGTTCATTTTCACTGTCAAGCTGAACCTCTCCTGACATAAATAACGCAAAAGGTTCATTATCAGCAACAGTCTGAACCGGTTCCTGTCCAACTGGAAATTTACTAAGTATAATACGCTCAAATAGCCAGGTATCGTCTCTCAGGTTATTCCCGCTTTCATAGAAAGGTCGAGTATTCAAATCAAATCCTGTTAAACCAATCTGATCAGATTCATCTACATCCAATTCATTAAAATTTGGTTCACCGGGAGTAGGTATACCATCCCCCTCACCTTCATCAGGTCCGGGATAATCTTCATCAAATGGACCCAGGCCATCTCTTCCATAATCATTGTTAAGAAGTTCACCAGAGTCATATTGACCATTATTATTATCATCGCTGAAGCCCACCCAATCGAGATCTTCATCCGTTGTAAACCATACTCCGGCCCTGTAAGCGGGACGATCTTCCAACGCACCATAATAATTTTCAAATAAAGTCATGTTATAACGTGAATTTACTTCAGCTTCAATTTCGGCCTGTCCTACTATCGGGGTAAAGACATTATTCTCGAAACGAGATTCATCCGTAATACCATCCTGATCAGCATCTACCATATTGTTGACTTCATCAGAAGGAGATTCTAAAAAGGCAAATCCGGTATAACCCAGTTCATAGTTTCCACCACCTTGAGTTGGGGTACCTATACCATTACGATCCCATCCATAAACAACATCAAGCAAGGGGTCATAAGCTGCATTATCGTCATCTTCCTCATTTCCAAGACCATAGTCCACAATTTGCGTAAAATAAAGGCGCTCTTGGGTAAAATCACCTTTGTTCGTTATTCTATAAATTAGAAACATAGTGTCTTCAGCAAGAATATTTGCCCATTGAAAAATGCGAACCTGCATTTGAAGACCTAACCCACCCATAGTAGAATCTGATTGCGGACTTGGGTAATACACTCCAAGTGGACTGTAAGGCTCGCCGGTTTCGGGATTCACGTGGTATTCCTTGTCAGAAAAGTCATCCATCACGTAATATGATTCCAAATCAGCATTCGCTAAACGACCATCTCGTCCATTCCAGGTGCCGCGCCAGCCTGAATCGTCTTCATTAAGACGGTCTGGCCAAAACTCAGGCCATGAACTTTCATCATTACTTAAAGCAGGAGTCGGAGTTAATACACCGGTGACTGGATCAATTCTATTGGGATTGTGAAATCCTGGTAAGGGCAGCCATGCCCAAGTTTCACCTGTAAATGGACTTTGTCGTAATCCTGCTTCCCGATAGTTTATACTAACCGGATTTAGAAGTGTATCTCGTGCACCATTGTAGAAATCGGGATAATCCGTTCTATTACCGTTTACATAGCCGGCTACAATTACACCTACTCCATCTATGTGCCGCCCGCCTATATTACGAGGCCACACCCCCCATGGTAAGTCATTCCATCTTGACAATTCCCCATGGTTTCTAAAATTGGTTTCAATCAAGTTACCATCTAAAACCCCTCTGGCAACAGATTTTGATTCTCCTCTATAAATAACTCCATTGTATTCATCAGGAATGTCTTGGGCTAATAAATTTCCTGAAAATAATACTGAAATAACAATCCAGAGTAAGGTTTTAATGTTCTTCATGCGTAAATCTATGATATTCTTATTTTCTCTTTATTAAATTTTAAAACGTGTATTTAAAGCCTGCTCTAATAGTTCTAGGAGGGCCTAACATGGATTGATTAAGAATAAATTCTTCAAAGCTGTTTAAACCACCAGGAATTGAATTACCTCGCTGAATATCAGCAAGACGCTCTGATTCTGTTGCTAAACCAGTATCATTGAATACAGAATATTGTGGCAGGGAATCGAATAAATTATCAACTTGCAAAAATAATTGAAGGTCTTGTTTTAAATTAACAGGCTTATAATAAACTCTCATATCCGTGTTAAACCACACAGGTTTATCTTCATTATTGTCAATAAATGATGTACGGTCATTTCTGAGCGTAGTGTAAGGGGTACCTGTTTGCAGGCTACTTATAGTAGAAATGGTAAGCCCCATATTGGTTCTGTAGGTCAGAGTGTTGTTTAATACATTTCTTCTATCCCAATCCAATCGCCTTAATTTGATGGTGGGTTCAAGACCTGATTGAAATCTTGTAAAAGCATCCGTAGGATTGGAAGCAGAGCCTTTAGCAAATTGCAAGGTATAATCCAGTGTCCATGATATTGGTCCTTCTCCCCTTTCATAAAGTGAAAGAGTAGCGCCTTTAATAGTACCGTAATCAAGGTTTACAAATCTGGAAATATTTTGTCCATCAAATGCACGGCCAAACTCAACGCCTGTAAGATTTCTGATATCTTTAGAAAAGATTGTAAGGTCTAAGGCAAGTGTTTCGGTAATCCCTTGCTGAAGACCAACTTCGAAAGAAAGCGTTCGTTCCGGGTCTAGATTTGCATTTCCAAATTGCGCAGGTGAAGCAACTGGATTTTTCTCATATTCCGAATTTGTATACAGAATAGATAGCTGAGGAGTTTGGAAAAACAGACCTGCCGAAAACCGCATAACCCCGGTTTCAGAAATTGGAAATGCGATCCCCAAACGAGGGCTTATTTGAAAAGAATCATCTGCTTCAACTCTGTTAGATATCATTTCTGATGGATCCTCAGGATTCACGATCATTTCCCTTGAAGCCTGAGTCCAATCACGTGGAACAGTAAAATTTGGATTAAAATAATCAGCTCTCAATCCTGCATTTACAATCAGATTTGGGAATTCAATTTTTGATTGAGCATAGACTGCGCCTTCATATGGTTGTACATCTAAAGAGTACGAGTCAAATGGACTATCATTAACTCTGGGTTCATCATTCAAAACGGTAATACCAAAGGTATTCACATCCAAGTTATGAAACCGTCCTGAAAAACCTGTTTTAATAGACACCACACTATTTAATTGTGATGTAAAACTACCAACTACTCCTGCAGTTTGTACAACGTCACGAGTTGAAAATAGCTGATTGCCGCCTACAGCAAAGGCCTCCCTTCCCTGTTGAGAAGATTGCTCTATCGGTACATATGAGCTAGAAAGATTTAATGAGTCTTCCGGCGGTGAATGCAACCATGAACCTCCATTATCATTTAGATAACTGAAAGATAAATTTGCGAATGATTTCTGTCCAAATACATGCTTAAATCCAAGAATATGATTCTGTGACAAATTATGATATTCGTTTACCCCATCTGGATTGTATTTAAAAGCGTGGTTATAACCTTGACCATCCAATTTCTGTAAGAAGAGATTATAATCAATTTTAAATCTACCACTAACTTCATATACAATCGAAGAGTTCAAAGAATAACGATCCTGGTAGTTCATATATTTATAATCTCCCGAACCTGTTGATTCAATAACCCAATCGTTTCTATCGCTATTACTTAAACCAAAAGACTGGTCAGACGGTCTGAATAAATCTTTACCGATCAGGTGACCAGGTTCTGACAAATATCTAAGTGAAACCCTTACACCTAATTTTTCATTAATTATAGGTCCACCTATGGAAGCTTGAAAATCTCTGTTTTCGAGTAAAGGTGCGGCTTCAGTGAAAGTGACTTTTTCCTGACCAAAATCATCATAAGATAAAAACTGTCCAGCTTCCGCCTCACGTTCTACAAATTCTAATTCCCTGTTGCTAACAATTTGTCCTACATAAGCAAGTGCATTACCTGTCCATTCTGAAGGAACTCCTTTAGTCTGAATATCTACAACACCACTAAGTGCTTGGCCATATTCAGCATTAAAAACTCCACTAATTACCTGTAAACTTCATACCATGTTTTGTTCTACAGTAAAAGCAGCAGTATTACTATATGCATTATTTATAGGGACTCCATTTACCAAGTAAGATACTTCGTTGGATCTACCCCCTCTGAAGTGACCATCAACTACACCTGCCTGATTATTAATAGCATCTGAGAGATTTACTAAAGGTAAATCTTCTAACTGTTCTGAACTTATATAAGCAGTGGTAGTGGTTCTATCCTTTTCAACAATTGGTCTTTCAGCAGTTACAATTACTTCTTCACCCTCTATAACCGCCTCACTTAAAGATGCGTCTATACGAGTGGTTTTATCTACAAATACTTCAACATTTTCAACTTTATAGGTTGCAAAACCTACATACCGGAAAACAACGGTGTATGTACCAGGATCTATATTATTAATATTGTAAAGCCCATTTAGGTCCGTAATTACACCTTTTGTAGTCCCTTCTATAAATACTTGTACTCCAATAAGAGTCTCTCCTGTACTTACCTCTATTACTTCACCTGCAATTTTTCCTGTTTGAAATGCGAACAAAGAATTAGTGGATATCAGAAAAATAAACAGAAAGAATAGATGCCTTAAAAATTTTAATTCCTTCATAAAAAAATCTTTTAAAATATGGGCATAGCCATTACAAGCTATGCCCATTTGATATATAGTGTTAGTTAGTTAATCTGTTTATCATTACTTGATAAGCATCATTTTCTTTGATGAAGTAAATGATGACCCAACATTAAGTCGATAAATATACAAACCTGAAGACAAGTTAGATGCATCAAAAGCATGGCTGTGAGCACCTGAATTTAACGCCTTATTATTAATAAGAGTCGCAACTTTTTGTCCCAGTACGTTAAAGACTTCAAGAGTAACTTTAGAAGCCGAAGGCAATGTAAAGTTAATTTTGGTCGTAGGGTTGAAAGGGTTTGGATAATTCTGATCCAAACTAATTTTCATTGGTTTGTCAGCACCTAATTCTTCATTAGATGTAGGTATTGCATCTAACCCAACAAAGGCAACTACATTCCATTGTGCTGGTCTTTGCCACCAGTCACCATTAACCGCTTTTGAACCCCATGCTTTTTGTGTTTCGCGAGCTGCTGCATCATTGTCATTCATTGCAATTTGCAACGGATATAGACTTACTTCTGAACCAGTCGGGAAATCAAAAGCTTTATCTTGGGTGTCGCCAACTAAATTAATTGTATTAACGATAGTTAGTAATCGGTACCCAGTATCAGTTGCTTCAATCAGCGTTTGAGAGTTTGGAACTTCACCATTGATACGAGTATCGGTGTAACCATTTCCATGAACAAATCCTCTAACGCTTCCATCACCAGCAGCATCTACAAGACCTCCGCCTCGTAACTGCCAGTCTGGCTCTTCACCACCAATACCAGTTGTGTGACTGGAACCTTCAATAAAGGAATTAGGGGTATAATTACCAATACCCATCTCCCATGAATCAAAGTTCCATGCTCCACCTGATCCATCAGCTTCGGTAGCATAAACTACTGAATCATCCACTACCTCAGCATAGATAATCAAAGCGTTATTATTAGTTTCGTAACCTATCCAATGCTTACTTGTAAGATCATCGGATGGCACATCAGCTCCAACTACAGGAACTCCATTATCACCTTCAATGGTGAATGGAACATAATTATCAGGGAAAAATGATGCCAAGGTTGCACCTTCAGGAATTACACCATTTTCAAATGCATTTACAACTGCATTTACGCCATCGTTACTTAATTCAACCGCATAATTCTCTGCTGTTGACATACCTGTTTCGATTGAACCGGCTGTCATATCACTTGCGGTACCTTTCGCAGACTTAGCAACTACGCCGTAGTGTGCCATAAAATCATAAGCTACACTTGGGTGAGGAGCTGCTGTTGTATGCTCAAGCGTTAATCCATTTGCGGGGTCAATAGTACCTACTAATGATCCTCCATCCGTATCTGTGAAAGCGGAATCTGCAAAAAATACATCATACATAGCTGCACCTTCCACTGCATTAACCTGAACAGTGACAAAACCATTACTAGTTGTCAAAGAAACAGTAGGCGCATCAGGCGCAACTTCTCTCACTCTCTTAAGAATGACGTTGTCTATATATACAGAGGGGTCTGAAGCACCCACCTCAAAACCAAGCTTCATGCTGCTCCATGTCTCGGTAACGTCAACAGTGTAAGTATAAGTAGTCATTTCAGAAGTTACTGTAGGACTAGCTGTAGATGCAAAATTTGTCCACCCACCGCCTGCTATATTTTCGCCGAAGAAAAGAACAAATGTTTTCTCGTCTGCATCTGTACGTGCATCAAACTGAATTTCATAAGGTCCTACATAAATAGAATCCAGTTGCTCTTCGTTAAAATTCTGATAAGCCTGAATGCTATAAGATTCAGCTCCTGAAATACCTGTAATAGCTATCTCTCCGTCGCTAAAGTCAACAGTTCCGTTACTACCTTCTGCTATCCATCCGGAATCGGGTGGAGTTGCATTTAAACCACCATTAAAAACAACGCTTTCAGCTTTTCTTTTTAAGCTAATATTATCCAGATAAACTGACTTATTGGATGTTCCCATTTCAAAACCAAGTTTCATTCCAGAATCAGTCGTATCAAATACCTCTGGCAAAACAAATTCCTGAACATAGGTTGTCATTGTACCATCCAAGGTATCTGCAGAAGCATAATTTGCAAATGCTCCACCATTCTGGCCAAAATATACCTGAAGTACTTTTGTAGAATCAGTATCGGTTCTGGCATCAAATGATAATTCATAAGTCGCGCCTTCCACTAGAGTATTAATTTGTTCTTGCGTCAGGACCTGATTGAATTGTACATGCCAAGTAGTACCATCAGTATTTGTAATATCTGTTACTGCTAACTCACCTGAGCTGGCGTCAAATGTGGCAGTAACTGGAATCCAGTCTGCAACAAAAGTAGACCATTCTGATGATATGCTATCTCCGGCAAATTCACCGTCAATTATTTCTTCATCACCATAGAACGTGTATTGCGCAAAAGAGTTTGCTGCAAAACCTACGGTAAGAACCGTCGCTATAAAAATCGACGTCATACATTTAATTGTAGCCTTGTTCATAATATTATTTTTTATGTGATTAAAATTTTCCGGGATTTTTTTACCCGGGATAGAAGCAGTTTATTTAAAAAGCGCTACCACTGTAATTAATGCAATTTTATGCAAAAATTAAACAAAATTTTGCATTAATTTTCATAACCTTTCCAATTCAGCTAAAAAACAAGGATTAAGCTCAGAGTGTGTTTGCGCACATGTTTTTCAGCTATGATGTTCTTTAGTACTTTAATAGTATCCTATCCAAGCTCTGCAAAGTTAGTGTCTCTGGTGTTTAATAGGTGAGCAACTTTCTACACACACCTTGATATTATCGTAGGAAAGGAGGTGAAGACAAGACCTAGAAAAAGGTGAGCAAATGTAGCAATTTCACTCAGTAAAATTACAGATTACTTACTTCTGCTGCCTTGCCTCTAAGAATTTATTATAATACTCACCGGCTTTAAGTGTATCCTTTTTAAAAAGGTGATACCGTGTCAGATTATAAAATAATATGGGTTCATTGGAGTCCAATCGCAGGCTTTCATCCATCCAGTATTTAGCTTTTTCAGGAGCCCTGTTATCCAAATAAATGGATGATAAAACGTTCATATATCTTGGGTCGTATGCCCCTTCATTCAGTACTTGTTCAATTACATTCACTAAATAAGTATTTACTCTAGCATTATTTACTCCATATTCAATCACCTTCTCAATCAAATTGGTTGAATTGAGTTGCCATTTGAGCAGTTCATAATAATGCGACATTACCCCCAGAGTATCCTTTTCCTTTTTTTCTTGATCTACAATATCACTGAGTGCCTTTGGTACTGATTTTTGATTTACTTTTGTGAATGCAGCTACCGAATCGATATAAGTAGAGCTAAGGTAATTATTATAAAGCGCCTGAAATGTTTCTGATTCCTCTGCTTCTGTAAGTCTTTTTTGAAAGGGATATCCAATAAGTAACCTGGATATAGTGATATCTGAATAGGCCCCTTCAAACTTACTTATACCATCTGGAATGCTAAATACATTATGTACATAGGCATTCTTGATTTTTTCAAGTTCTGAAAAGTGCTCAAAATATAAATCCGCTATTAGTTTATGAGCTTTTGAGTTTGGATGTAAATGATCGATAAATAATGATTCATCCTCTATACCACTTGCAGAGTTGTCCCTCAACATTTCTTCAACATCTACAAGTGTAGCCTTATGAGCCGCCGCGAGTTCTTGAATGATAGAGTTTATTGCATTGGGAGCTCTGAACCTGATTCCATCTTGTTCTTTTGCTTCAATAAACGTCTGTAAGGCTGCATTATAATCTTTTGCATCATACAGATTTTGTCCATCTGCATACTTACCAGCCGCCATACTATCTTCAGATAACGGCGGCTGATCTTTCAAATTAGATGCTACTGTACCAATATATACCGGCACCTCTTTACCATTGAAAAGCTCCAACACATCACTCATATTTTGTTCATACTGTTCAACTCCGGATTGAAAAACTTCTCCTCCAAGCTCAATTTTTGATTCTTTGATTACCGAGGCCATCAATGTTCGCCGTTCCCCTTCGTTTGTCACCGGCGAACGAAACAGGTTCTCTAAAAATTGATATAGTCTTGAATTTTTGAGCAACAACACCATCCTCTTTAAGGTGATATTGTTTATGAGTCCAAATTGAGTAGTCCCTGCCCCAAAAGAACCATAGTATTCATTATGTCCCGCATATATGATGATTGCATCCGGCTTGTAATCCATCACCCTAGTTGATAAATCTCTGACCACATAACTATTTACTGCGGTCATGCCAAGATTTATCACTTCCACCTTCATGCCTTTTGTATTTAGTAATAGCTTTTGCTCTAATTGTTCAGCAAAGCTATAGTAAAAGTTATAAGGAAATCCCTGAGTAGATGATCCTCCCATCACAAATACCCGAAAGGTATTCTCTCTTTTTTCCTTCAAGAATGGCGATACTGCAACCTGTGGCCTGAATGATGGAAAATAACGGGGTACAAAATCCGAATTTGTAACTAAGTATTCAGGCTGATCAGCGACTTCAACAAAAAGACTTTGTGCTTCCTCATTATATCCCCCCACTCTTAGAAAAAATTCAATAAGGCCTAAAAGCAAAAATGGGAAAAGTAGTGTAATAATCCAGAAAAGTGTTTTCTTCATATCAGAAATGTAAATAGGCTGGGCTAGTAAAATTTAAGCTATAATATTTTGAAACTATGGCAAACCGCCGGATTGGGTTCATGTATTATATCAGTTTTCTCAGTATATATTAAGCTAAAATTAGGTTTCATAAAAAGTCAGGATGGGGAAGTAATGGTATCACGTATACAGGAATGTTTCTTGTTTTACTGCCTTTGTGATGCTTTTCCTTATCTTTCTATAGACAACATTCGCGTTTCTTAACTCCTCTTTATAATGTTTTGCCTAATGTCTGTGTAACCCAAATAACATCCCAATATTGGAATCTCTGTCTCTGGAAAAGCCTATTTGATGTTTCTTAAATTTGTGTACTTTTCAAATGCACTTCTTGCCATCGCAGTATCCCCTCTTAAAGCATATAATCTGGCATAGCTATACCAAAGCATCAGTGATTCTTCATCAAGATTTTTAGCCTTTTGTAACCAGTACTCCCCCCTATCCAGATCTCCGTGAAGTAAATACAAAGCTGCCAATGAATTCGCAAAATATGGATCGGTACGCTCTATGCTCAAAATAATATGAAGCAACTTGGCAGAATAAGAGTCAAACTTGCGACTATTGATGGCATATTCCACGCCCTTCTTAAGTAACTTCTCATTATAGACCTGCCAATAAGCTAACTGTTGGTAATGCTTTACTACCGAAAGTGTATCTGAATTTTTATTAGCATAATTAATAACATCAGTTAACGCCAGTGCCAGGTTGCGTTGCATTCTCCATGCAGAAGCTGCTAGCGAATCTAAGTAAGATCGTGTCAGGTATTTCTCGTATTCAATTTGAAATTGAGCATACTCCTGCTCACCACTTAATCCTTTTTGAAATGGATATCCAACAGTTAACCGCTTTACTTGAACATCAGCATAAACTTTTTCGAATGGAGTTATAGTGGATTTCTTAAATAAGAGATTGGCAGAATAGGCCTCCCCTATTTTTTTTAAATTTAATCTAAGTTCATTAAAATATAGATTCGCAATTAATTGGTGTCCTTCCCAATCAGGGTGCAGGTGGTCTACAAAGAAACTTTCATCCTGAATGGTACTCTCTGAAGCTTCTGCAGCTGCAATATTAATATCCACTAAATGTGCATCATATTCCTTTGCAGCATTTTGAATCACTTCATTGATATCTTCAGGAGCTCTGAATCGAATTGCATCGTATTCCTTTGCTTCCAAAAAAGCGTACCGTGCAGAATCAATTAAACCAGAAGCAAAAAAATCATTCCCTTCTTTGTAGCTTTTAAGTGCATTTTCATCATCTCCTAATGGATCTTGATCTTTAATGTTTGATGTCACAGTTCCAATTAGAACCGGAACTGATTCATCTTTAAAGTATTCCAAAACGTCCGATAAATTGGCTTCAAACTGTTTAATTCCTGACTTATATGACTCACTGTTAAGTGTTATTTCTGACTCTTTCACTACCCTGGCCATCAAAGTTCGATTGTTCGGATTATTATTTTCTTTCGGACGAATTATATCTTCAATGAGTTGATACAGCCTACAATCCTTTAGATTTAATATCATATGTTTCAGTCTTACTCCTTCACCGAAACCAAACTGCGTGCTTCCGACTCCAAAGGATCCATAATACTCATTATGGCCTGCATATATAATAATGGCGTCTGGTTCATATTCCATCAAGCGGTTACTAAGATCCCACATAACAAAGCTATTGACTGCAGTCATACCAAGATTAATAACCTCAATATTGAGTCCCTGCGTCTCCATAAGTAACCGTTGTTCCAATTGGGTAGAAAAACTACTGTAAAAGTTATAAGGAAAGCCCTGTGTAGTAGATCCACCCATCACAAAAATCCGAAAGGTATCTTCTTCTTTCTTTTTTAAGAATGGTGATTTTGCAACCTCTGGTGTAAAAGACGGAAAGTACCTGGATACAAACGCGGGATTGACAACTAGATATTCAGACTGTATTGGCACCTCCACAAAAAGTTCTTGCTGACCTTCATTATAGCCACCAATTCTTAAAGCCAGTTCAAGTAATAGCAATATTATAAATGGCAATAAGATCGTAAATGCCCAGAAAAAAAATCGTTTCATACTTCTTTTATTCTACGTGCTAATAAATCCTGAAATTTATCAGATGCCTCGCAAAGGGAGCATAAGCAATTTTATGTAAATCCTTATTGACTTAATAATAGACCTTTTTTGTTCTTAATCAGTAGTGTCCGGTAAAAGATAAAAAAAAGAAGGGGAGTTCCCTTTCGAGTTCTCCCCTTTTGGTTATTTTATGTTTTTCCACAAACGTAAATAACCGCTATGAATAAAAGTACACATTTCTC
>Ga0136557_1000880_pt1 | contig 21170 bp, 22 predicted proteins | sample AntRauTorckE6832_FD_104796 | JGI IMG/M metagenome (GOLD analysis project Ga0136557, IMG submission 104796) | Saline lake microbial communities from Rauer Islands, Antarctica - Metagenome Torckler E6 #832 | ecosystem: Environmental > Aquatic > Non-marine Saline and Alkaline > Saline | place...
AGCTTCCCCTGAACTGTAACTGTTCAGCAGTGCTCTAGATGTGCGAAAGCAGCCTGGAAAACTATAGTAGGCCTATGTTTTGCGGGCTGATTGCGTGCAGATGGGGTGCTGCTGAATAGTTACTGAATTTTTCTATTTCAAAATAGTCCCCTCATTGCTATAGTGGCGCGCATGAATACTCCAAAAAATACCCAACGAACCAAATTTATATTTGTCACCGGCGGTGTCCTCTCCTCTCTGGGAAAAGGGCTCGCTGCAGCCGCCATCGGGGCGCTTCTTGAAAGCAGAGGCCTGACGGTCACTTTCCAGAAACTCGACCCCTATATCAACGTCGATCCCGGGACGATGAATCCTTTCCAGCACGGCGAGGTTTTTGTCACCGATGACGGGGCTGAAACCGATCTCGACATGGGCCACTACGAGCGCTACACCGGTGCCCTCATGTCGCAAAAAAACAACTATACCACGGGCCGCATCTACCACTCCGTCATCAGCAAAGAACGTCGCGGTGAATACCTTGGCGGAACAGTCCAGGTTATTCCTCATATAACCGATGAAATAAAGGCGGCCGTTCTTCAGCTCGACGGCACTGCCGACGTCGCCATTATAGAAATTGGCGGCACCGTCGGCGATATCGAGGGATTGCCCTTTATCGAAGCTATCAGGCAGTTGCGCGGCGATCTCGGCCCCGGATATGCGCTCTATATCCACCTTACCCTGGTACCGTTCATCAAGGCGGCCGGTGAAGTCAAAACAAAACCGACCCAGCACTCTGTCCGACGCCTGCAGGCCGATGGCATCCAGCCTGACATTCTGGTCTGCCGCACCGAGGTTCCCCTCGATGACAGCCTCAAGGGGAAGATGGCTCTTTTCTGCAACGTTCCCCAGGATGCGGTGATCACCGCAATCGATGTCAACACCATCTACGAGGTACCACTCCAGTTTCATCAGGAAGGTCTGGACACCAAAATACTTGAACTGCTCAACGTCTGGACAGGGAAACCCAACATCAGGCCCTGGGTCGATCTGGTCAACAACATTAAAAATCCTCGGAAAAGCGTTAACATCGCCATCACCGGCAAATATATCGATTTGACCGAGTCCTACAAAAGCCTCCATGAGGCCCTTGTTCATGGCGGCCTGGCCAACCAGGCCCGCGTTAAACTGCATTACATAAGCGCTGAAGAACTCGAACAAACCGATCCTGGTGAATTGCTCAACGACTGCGACGGTATTCTGGTTCCCGGCGGTTTCGGCCAGCGAGGGGCAGAGGGCAAGATTAACGCCATCAACTATGCCAGGGTCAACAAAATCCCCTTTTTTGGTATCTGCCTCGGCATGCAGCTTGCCGTAGTCGAATTTGCCCGAAACGTCCTCAACCTCGCCAAAGCACACTCGACGGAACTCGATCCAACCACTCCGAATCCGGTTATTTACCTCATCAAGGAATGGTACGATTACCGTAACGATAAAGTCCAGACCCGTGACGAGAACGCCAATTTCGGTGGGACCCTACGGCTTGGCGCCTATCCCTGCGTCCTCAAAGACAATACTTTTGCTTCTGCCGCTTATGCATCCGCTGAAATCTCTGAGAGGCACCGCCATCGTTATGAATTTAACAATGACTACCGCCAGCAACTCGAAGAAGGCGGCCTCCTCGTCTCCGGAACCTCTCCGGACAACAATCTCGTTGAAATCGTCGAGCTGGCAGACCACCCCTGGTTTCTTGGCTGCCAGTTTCACCCTGAATTCAAGTCCAAGCCTATGACGCCACATCCGCTATTCCGTGATTTTATCAAAGCGTCACTGCATCATAAAAGCAACGACTAGCCATGCAGCCTGATCCCATTACCATCAGTGCACCGGGGGATGCCCCCCTTTATGCCGGCCCCGGCCACCCACTCTTGCTCATCGCCGGTCCCTGTGCCCTGGAGTCCGAAGACCTCGCTCGACGGGTGGCTGGAGAAATGCGGGAAATCTGCCATAAGCTGGGGTTGAGTTATGTTTTCAAAGCCTCCTTCGACAAGGCAAACCGGACATCGCTGCAATCCTACCGAGGCCCTGGGCTGGAAGAGGGTCTGGATATTCTCCGGCGTATTCGCCGCGATCTCGGCGTAGCCGTGGTCTCCGATATTCACGAGCCAGGCCAGGCCCAGGCGGCGGCTGAGGTTCTCGATATACTCCAGATCCCCGCGTTTCTTTGCCGACAAACCGATATTCTCAGCGCAGCTTCAATGACGGGGAAAACCATCAATCTGAAAAAGGGCCAGTTTGTTTCGCCCTGGGATATGGAAAACGCGGTCGGCAAAATACGCGGCAGTGGCACCAGTGATGTGATGCTTGTCGAACGCGGCTCCAGTTTCGGCTACAATAATCTGGTCGTCGACATGCGAGGCTTACCGGTAATGCGCTCCTTTAACTGCCCGGTTATCTATGACGCAACCCATTCGGTGCAACTGCCTGGTGGTGCCGGAGGCTCCTCGGGAGGTCAACGCCAGTTTATCGCACCGCTGACACGGGCGGCCGTTGCCGCCGGCATCGACGGCCTTTTCATCGAGGTACATCCTCAGCCGGACCAGGCCCTGTGCGATGGCCCCAACTCCATGCCGCTGGATGCAATGGAAAGCTTTCTGCGTCGTATCAAACGCATCCATGAAGCTGCCGGGGCAGCCGAGGAGGACAACAATGGCTGATTGTCCCACCGGCGGTTCAGACAATTTCTCTGCCTACCCCAGCGACTGTGATGTCACCGCAGGATTGAGAGAAATGGCGAATAACCGCGTTCAGCAAACCATAGATCAACGTCTCGTGGCCCGGGCAAAAGAGATACGGCTGCTGTTGCTCGATGTCGACGGGGTCCTCACCGACGGCACCCTTCTTTTTGCTCCGGACGGTTCTGAAAGCAAAGCATTCAACACCCAGGACGGCTTCGGAATCCGTTTACTTCAGGAAGCGGGTCTTGATGTCGGCGTCATAACAGCCCGATCTTCAGCTGCCGTCAGCGCACGCTGCGAAAACCTCAAGATGCGTTATACCTATCAGGGGGAAAGCGACAAACTCAAAGCCTACAACGATATTCTTCGGCAAAGCGGCCGAAAACCCGTTGAAATCTGCTATATGGGGGATGACTGGCTCGATCTTATCCTGCTCAAACGGGTGGGGTTCAGCGCCGCTCCGGCAAATGCGGTGGCCGAAGTACAACGCCATGTGCACTACACCACCTCACGACGAGGCGGCGACGGCGCTGTGCGAGAAGTCTGCGATGTCATTCTCCAGGCACGGGGCGTGCACCATCAGCTTCTCCAAACCTACATGAACCGATGATTCTGCACAGAAACGCTCTCTGGCTCGTTCCCCTGGTTTGTCTCATCACCTTTCCCATCTGGAAAATACCGGTCGGCAATTTTCTCACTCCGCGCACCAGCGAGGAGTCATCTCACAATCAGGAAAAGGAGGAAGGTTACAACTTTTCCATGAACAGCGTCATCATCCGGCAAATTGAAGCGGCCCGGGAAACCGCTGTCATCCATGCCGTTACAGCCAGTTCCAGCGAAGAACGCCCCAATGAATATATTCTCGAGCAGATCGATGGCGATATCATCGACAACCAGGACAATACAACCAATATTGTTGCCGACAGCGGCATCTATAATGTTGAGACAAAACTCCTCAAGCTCACCGGCAATGTCATCATTACCAACCGGGCGGATGACTCAACCATGAAAACCAGCCTGCTCTTCTACGACGGCAACGAGCGCAGAGTGACCAGTCCCAAAAAAACCAGGCTGCTGGGCAAGGGCATCACCGTCGACGGTTCAAGCTTTGAACATGATATGAACACCGGCATATATACGGTCGGCGGCAGAGTGCACTGTGTGCTGCAGGGCGAGTAAAGCGCATCATGTATTCCTGGTATTGTTGAACGTATTGTTGACCGGATAACAGTTGAGGACTCTCACCACATCCGCCTCCACCTGCCATCGAATATTGACATCCCACAGCTGGATACCAAAACATTTTTCTCTGCCGCGCTGACTTGCCGGTCGCGGATCCTGGGCCAGCACCTGCTTGATGAGTCCCTCCAGATCCCTGTCGGTGGTTTGGGCATACCAACGGCAAAATGTGGCAGCCTCTTCGGTCAGGCAAACCTCCAGCATAGCGGTTCGTCCGGAAAATCCCACGCCTGCATCGACAATGGCATCGCTATAGGGAATATACGGTTTGATATCGATAACCGGCGTACCGTCAACGAAATCTCCACCACCAACCTCAAGCCGCACACCTGCTTCGGAAAAGCTCACATCAAGCAAGCGCACCGCCGACATGCCTATATGATTGGGCCTGTGCGGACTGCGACTGGCAAAAACTCCCACTCGCTGCCGGCCTCCCAGCCACGGCGGACGCACCGTTGCCTTCCAGCCATCCGCCTGAGCTTCATGAAAGAGAAACTGCACCCAGATATGGCTAAAAGCCATCAGCTCCTTAAACATCTCCTGTCGTCCGAAACGGGAATACATCTCTATTGATGCCCGCGCCTTGCCCACCAGCCCGGCTTGACGAGGAATACCGAATTTTTCACTGTAGCAGGAGTGCACAACCCCAATAGGCTCTATTTCCACGGTTTGTATTTTCCCATTTTTTTTCCTGATTGCCAGCGAAATACAGTTCGAAATTCCAAGGGGTAAGGAGTCTTTGCATGTTGTTTTTCATGGGTATCTGCAGCCCGGACGGCTGCAGCCAAGCCCCCAGGGATGGGTTTTACGGCGTCCCATGAAAAACAACATGCAAAGGCTCCTGGGTCGATCAGCTAAACTTTATTGGTAAATCAGCAAAGCTTTTACCAACAAAACAGCTCTCCGATTACCCATTAGACGCAACTTGAAGAATTATCAGATACACCTTTATATGGTATTTGAAACACCGACCTCCCCAGTAACACTTCCTATAGATATATATTATTTTACTTGACAGGCACCCTCGCCTTCGTTACGGTAGCACATATCTTAAAAAGGTGTTACACAGCATGCACTCAGGAATTATCAACAACAGTTCCTTCAACCGACGTTTCTCTCATGCATATATCCGAAGGCGTCCTTAACGCCCCTGTTCTCATAGGTTGTGGTATCGCCACCGTCGGCTTCACCGCCGTCGGTTTGAAAAAAATGGACCTTGAGCGCATTATGAATGTATCGTTGCTCACCTCGGCTTTTTTCATCGCTTCGCTTATTCATGTTCCCTTGGGTCCTGGATCCATACACCTTGTTCTCAACGGCTTGCTCGGTATTGTTCTGGGCTGGAGCTGCTTTCCCTCCATCCTGACGGCGTTGCTGCTTCAGGCGGTGTTCTTTCAATATGGTGGTTTCACCGTCCTTGGTGTTAATACGATAATCATGGCGCTTCCGGCACTGTGCTGCTACTATCTTGTGCGCCCCTGGTTACGAAAAAACGGTAAAAAACGCAGTATTGCCGCATTTGCCGGAGGTTTTCTGGCAATACTATTGTCATCGTTGCTCATGGTTCTGGCTCTTATCACCAGTGATAAAGGGTTCTTCGATACAGCAGCCATTATTTTTGCCGCCCACCTGCCATTGATGCTTGTCGAAGGGGTTACCACAATGTTTGCCGTCCTTTTTCTGGCAAAGGTGCAGCCGGATTTTCTCCACGATCATTACGACATCCCGACAAACACCACGTTCACGGAAAAATGATTATGCCGAAACATACTCTTTACACAGCCATCATTGTACTTGCCACCTTTATTCTTTGCTGTTCCGTGGCCCAGGCCCACAAAATTCGAGTTTTTGCCTATGCCGGCGACGGTAAAATAACCGCGGAAGCCGCATTCAGCAGCGGTCGCCCTGCTAAGAACTCACAAGTAACGGTACATAACGGAAATGGTGACACACTGCTCACCGGCACCACGAATGATAAAGGTATATTCCGCTTTACCATTCCCCGGCAAGCCAAGGCAACCGGCATGGACCTCAAAATCGTGGTCGATGTCGGTGAAGGTCATCGCGGCTCCTGGCTCCTCAATGCCTCGGACTACGGTGGCGCACAATCTGCTGACAGCGCAGTAGGTTCTTCTGCAAAAAACTCCTACAATGGAGAAAGCAACGAAAAAAGCAGCGGGGAAGGCAGCAGCGCTGCTCCGCCAGCCACACCGTCGGCCAACAACCCGAATTGTCAGGGTATTGAAGCTGCCGTTGAAACGATTATCACAAAAGAGCTGGCACCGCTCAAACGAATGATTGCCCAACAGCGCGTTCACCAAACGTCTCTTCAGGATATCATCGGCGGACTCGGATACATCCTGGGTCTTGCGGGAATACTCTTCTACTTCAAGGCTAAGAAACACACCTCATCCAACACAGGAGAAAACACATGAAACCATCCGCCACACTGACATTCCCCATTGTCATGCTACTCTTTTCCGCCACGGTATGCTCAGCCCATTTTGGTATGACCATACCGTCATCGAATATCATCAGCCAGGAGAACAAAACAGTCGAACTCGCGCTTTCATTCTCCCATCCCTTTGAGACCATAGGAATGGATATGGAACAACCGAAAAAGTTTTATGTCTTGAAAAACGGCGAGACCACCGACCTTCTCCCTGGTCTTCACAAAGCGGACATTATGGGCCATAACGGCTGGCAAACCGAACAGAAAATCGGTCGACCGGGTGTCCTGCAATATGTTATGGAACCACAGCCTTACTGGGAACCTGCTGAAGATATCTACATCATCCACTACACCAAGACTATCGTCGCCGCCTTCGGTGCCGATTCCGGCTGGGAAAAGCCCGCCGGGCTGCCAACGGAAATCGTTCCATTAACCCGGCCCTATGGCAATTACGCGGGGAACTCCTTTACCGGGAAGGTACTCATTGACGGCAGCCCCGCCGCAAACGCCGCCGTCGAAGTGGAGTTCTACAACCGACAAAAAAACTATACCAGCCCCAGCGATTATCATATCACCCAGGTTGTTACAACAGATGAACGCGGAATCTTCACCTTTACCTGCCCAATTGCAGGTTGGTGGGGATTCTCGGCATTACACGAGGCTGACTCCACCATGACCGGACCGGATAACGAAGAAAAAGTGGTCGAGCTCGGCGCCGTTTTGTGGCTCTATTTTGATGCTGTAAAGAGGTAGTACCAAGGTGATAGAAGAACACTTTGCCAGAGGAGATTCTTTTCTCCATCGTCGCGACCCGCGTGGTAAAATTATTGCGGCGCTCTGCTATACCACCACCATCGCATTGCTCCACTCATTTACCGCGGTCAGTGTTGCCCTGGCCTTCTCCCTGACGCTGCTCCTCAGCGCCAGGCTCTGTGCATCGAAGGTCTGCAAAAGAATGCTAATGGTCAACGGTTTTACCTTTTTCCTCTGGTTGACCCTGCCGCTGACCTACGGGGGGGAGCATTTCCACAAACTAGGTTTTATTGCGTTAAGCCACGACGGTGTATTGCTTGCCGCAATGATTACCCTCAAGACCAACGCTATCATTCTCGCCATCGTGGCGCTCATCACCACCACCTCCATCGCCGACATCGGCAGCGGACTTGACCGGTTGGGTTTTCCCAAAAAAATCTGTTTTCTGCTGCTTTATTCCTACCGCTATATTTTCGTCATCTACCAGGAATACATGCGCCTGCTACGCGCCGCCAGGATGCGCTCATTTTCTCCGGGAACCAATCTGCATACCTACAAAACATTTGCCTACCTCTTTGGCATGACGCTGGTAAAGAGCTATAATCGATCCCAGCGTGTTCACCAGGCAATGATACTGCGCGGTTTCAACGGAAGGCTTGTCTCGCTGCATCGTTATCGCTTTGAAAACGCTGATGTTTTTTTTGTTATACTTATGTTTTTGGTTAATATCTCGATTATGTATCTCGGCTTTGTGTACTAGAAGATACCAGACTATGACACCTCCTCCCACAGCCTCCCTGTTTCTGCTACGCGGGCTGGCACGTGAAGTGCGCCACTGGGGAAGCTTTGTTGAACATCTGGAAAACGCACCATATACCTCCAGGGTCATCGCCATGGAAGTGCCGGGTGCCGGCGAATTTTGTGATCAAAATTCTCCGACGGCAATACAGGAGTATGTCACGTACCTGCGTCAACGATACTCTCAACACTTGCAGCCCGGCGGACACACTCTCCTGCTTGGCCTCTCTCTTGGCGGCATGGTCGCGGCACAGTGGCTGCATAACCACCCAAGCGATTTCAGCGGCGGGGTTATTATCAACTCCAGTGCGCGCCCCTCGCCCTTTCATCAGCGGCTGCGCCCCGGCGGAGCCGGCCAACTGCTTGCCTCGGCTTTGAGCCGAAACCTCTATAACCGGGAAAAGCGAATCGCAGACTGTGTCTGCAACCTTGCCGACACCGAAAAAGTGGCGCGCCGGTGGGCCGCAATCGCGGCAGAGGCACCCATTTCACGACGCAATGTGCTGCGCCAGCTCTTTGCGGCAGCTACATTTATCCTGCCAGACAAGCCCGAGGTACCCACGCTTATACTCAACAGCGAAAAGGACAGACTTGTAGCGCCTCAGTGCTCGCAGGACCTTGCCAATCAGTGGCAATCACAACTCATTTGTCATTATCGCGCCGGTCATGACCTGACAACCGATGATCCGGCCTGGTGTGTTGATCAAATCGGTGAATGGATTAGACTTGTATTTTGCTGATGGCTTCTTTATTATTCATGATGCATATTGCCATACTACATACACGATGACCCTCCCGGCTCATTGACAGAAGCATAAACTTTGCCGATTACCAACACGACAGACTCCTTGCCCTTGCGTGCTTCGAGCTGAGTTTCGTTGGTCATCAGGTAAACTTTTGGACTACAAATTCTGGAATACAAATTTTCACCATGGAAGCCACCCTATGACGTCCGCACCGCTTATCGAGCTCAGCAATATCTCATACACCTTCCCCGGTGAGCAGGAACCTCTTCTCAACGGCATCAATCTCGTTATCGGCCAGGACAAGATGGGGCTCATCGGTCCCAACGGATGCGGCAAAACCACCCTTTTTCACATCATCATGGGGCTCCTGCGCCCTGATGGAGGGAAGGTCATTCACCGCGGGAAGGAGATCACAACTACGGAGGGATTTACGGTGTTGCGCAGGGAGGTCGGTTTTCTCTTTCAGAGCTCGGACGATCAGCTTTTTTCACCGACGGTGCTGGAAGATGTCGCCTTCGGCCCGCTCAATTTAGGTTTTTCGGTGGACGAGGCCAGCGATGTTGCCGTATCGACACTCGAAAGTCTGGGCCTGCACGGTTTTGAACACCGCATAACCCACAAACTCTCCGGGGGGGAGAAAAAGCTGGTAGCTCTGGCCACAATTCTTGCAATGGAACCTCAACTCCTGCTTCTTGATGAGCCAACCAATAATCTGGATTTGGAAATTATGGCGCGGCTCACCGACATTCTTCAGAACATGACGCTTCCCTTTGTTATCATTTCACATGACTGGGACTTCCTCGCCGAAACCACCTCCGTGCTCTACACCCTGGATAGCGGACATATCCACAAATGTAAAGAGGGGCACATTCACGAACATCGTCATGTCCATGTCTACGGCGATCGGCCGCATCAGCATAAAGACTGATACCTACAACGCTGAAGTTTCTCCGCTTGCTTTTCTCGCTGGTCTAGTTTAGAGATACCTGTAAATTTCCGGCCGCCTTGAAAAATTGCTCCTGCGCCAGATTTCTTTACGTTGTACCTTGCAGTCAAGCAAACACGCGAATTGTTCAAGGCCCCCTTCTAATACAGGAGAACCAATGTTACGAGATATCTCTCTGGCCGCCAAGGCATCATGCAGCAAAGAAGATCAGGAAACCCTCATCCCCCTGGTCCACAAACTTAAAGAAATGGCAGAAATTTCAGGGAAATCCGGTATCCTTGCCCTGGAAAATGAACTTGCCGGTATTGCCGACCCCTTTCTCAACCTCGGGGTACAGCTTATAATTGACCGAGTCGAACCACAAAACATCACCGACGTTCTGGACTCGGATATATATTACAATGAATCCAACGGCCGGGAACTCTTGAAAAAGATCATAATACGAGAGGGACTTTTACGGATACAGGCTGGAGATACCCCAAGAAATGTCCTTATCTGCACAAAAATCTTCCTGGGCAAGGTAAGTAGAGAAGCGTGGAAAAGCTAAGACATCCTTCAGAAGTAACTACTTATGGGGGAGGCGACGTAATGTAACTTCGCCCGGTATTTGTAACTGCTTGCAGGGTGCCGGAGATTCTCGCGAGAAGATCTGGTGCCTGTGAGCAGTTACCTTCAGGGATTACACACTGTACGGCTTTTTCGGCGGCCCCTTGACCAGCATCTCGGCAATCGTCATCTTTACGCGTGGATAATGGCTGCGCCTGTTTTCCAGATACTCGCCTTCCATACGCGCCAGCTCGCCAAGCATAGCGGTGCGTTCGACACGCGGTGGGTCGTCGTTGCCGCGTATTTTTTCCTGGCAGCGAAAGCATCCGGGAAAATCAATGCGTTTGCCATCAGGTCTGGTCATTTGCGCCGGAACCCCATGACTTCTGCATACCATCAGGCGATGCTTGTATACCAGACATAAACCGTCTTCGTTAAGCGGACACATGATCTGGGGACGTCTGCCGGCCTGCAGCGCCTTTTCCACGCCGACAACATAATGATGCGCCTTTTCTACAAGCCGCTGTTGTTGTACTTCCGGCAATTCCTGTATTCCTAGCCACAGATAACTCCACTCAATATAGGTATAATGGAGAAAGTAGGAATCACAGCAGTTATCATCGCAACCGCTGCAACTGAAATCCAGTGCGTGTGCGACGCGATCATAGGACGCTTCCAAGTCGGCGTATATCTTCTCCATCCGCTCTATCATGGCGGAGGACAGCTTCATTTCCATAATTCTTTCTACACTCGCTCTGTATTCTAGGCTATTCTCGGACAGCCTCCTCGGTAAAATTCTGTACCTGATACGTTGCTATTGTCGCATCCTTACTTTTCCAACCATCCGCGGGCAATCCGGCTTTGACGCTGAGATGGCCGAGAAACTGCTCAATATCCGGCAATAGCTCCCATACCTGCGGTAAAAAGGTTGCCGATCGGCCGCCGCTGCTCACAATAACCCCATCAACTCCGACGCGCAAAAGATCATATACTTGCAGAGGGTCCTCAAACTGCAGGGGTTCGGCCCTGCTCAAGATCGATATGGAAATATGTATTCGCGCAAATTCCCCGGCGGTCAGTGGGGCAAACCGGCTATCTTCAAACGCCGCCGCCCTGGCGTTATGATACACCCCTTCCGCCAGAGAACGGACGGGTTCGATATTGCCGATGCAACCCCGCAACTCGCCGTCCAGGGTCAAGGTAACGAAGATACCACGATGCTCGACAAAAACAGCATCCTCGATATCGGGGCTCTGTTCCGGACCGTTGAAAGATTCGGCTATGGCGCAGCGGGCAGCCCTGAGCAACATGGATCCTTGAGCTTCTGTAATAATCTGCTTCACCTTTCCTCCTTATGCCACTCTACTCCAAGCATCAGACAGTTGATGCCGCTGCCGATCCCCAACAACGCCCCTTTCTGTCCTGCTTTGAAACGACCTTCCTCAACAGCCATGGCCATGGTTATCGGTGCTGAAACTGACCCGACATTGCCCAGACTCGCCAGAGTCTGGTAGTTTTTCAGAGGATCAAGCCGCAGTGTGTCAAAAAGCAATTTTGCGTGAGCGGAGCCCACTTGGTGGCAGAAAAAATTATCAATATCCGCACCGCTCCATCCCTTCTTGGCAGCAAATTTTTGCCACGTTATCTCAGCTGTTTCCACACCACGGTGCATCAACTCCTCCGAATGCGTTTCCATAAGCAGGGATTCCCTGCTGTTCTGGCCGCCATGGCACAGATTGCAGTACTGTGTATTGGCCTGCCAGGCACCATGAACAAGTTTTATTTCCTCCCCCCGGCCATTGGAGCGCGCCATAAACATAGCCATTGACCCCGAACCGATGGTAAGCGAAGCAAATGCCGGTTTGATTGTTTTTCGATTTAAAGAGGTGTCGTGCAGCAGTGCGGAAATGGTGGACTGGATCAACTCTTCCGCGGTCTCGCCGGAGACCACCAGACCGTTTTGGACCTGTCCGAGCTCAATCATATTGGCCAACATCACCATGCCATCAAGAAACCCGAGGCAGGCGTTGGAAATATCAAAAACGAGGCAATTTTGCGAAAGCCCAAGCTTTTCGTGAACAAACGATGCGGTTGCCGGTTCCATCATATCCCGGCAAACCGAGGTGAATATCAAGCACTTGACGGACTGCGGGGCAATCCCCCCCTTGTCGAAAACACGCCGACCGGCCTGAGCAGCGGCGTCACTAGGCCGCGTGCCCTCATGCCACAATCTTCTTTGGCATATACCACTCATCAGCTCAAGACGACCGGATGGAAGCTTCAAACGCTCATACACCGGGGCCAGGCGATGTTCTATTTCATCTGAGCTCAGGATTTGTGGGGGCAGTTCATAGGCAATGGTATGAAGACAAACGTTGGAATATTTAAGCATTGAGGGAAAAGAGTATATGAATTAAAGAAATACTGGATGACTACATATCCAATGTGCCACTTCGCGGATGCTCCGGCTACGGTCATAAAGCTACGCCGCAGTATACGATGCCTTGCCGGAAGAGGCAAGGAGATTCATATCAGGGAACCGGCAGCGTGTCAGCGGAACTGCTCAACCCGTTGACGAAACTGTTGCGCCACCATGGGCTGGGGATAAAACTCATCGATCCCACTATCGCCGTACTCGGCATACTCTTCTTCTTTGGCAAATCCAACCCCTAGAATCACCGCACGACAGCCGGAAAACTGTTCCAGCCTGCGCACGGTACTTACCATCTCAAGACCATCGGCGATTGGCAGAGAAGAATCAATGACAATCAGGTCAAAATGGGCAAGCGATGCCTCATACATCCCCATTCTTCCGGTTTCCGCTAAAACAACCGCCCAGCCGCCATGAACCAGCGGATCTATGACATCCTGCTGACTTTCCGGATCACTGCCAACCACCAGAGCCTTTTTCGTCATATACCGGGCAAGCATTTCAATGAGTTGGGTTTTGTCCAATGGTTTTGGAAGGTAATCATCCATTCCCGCCTGCAGGCAGAGTTCCCTGTCACCACCCAGAGCATGCGCCGTCAAGGCAATAATCGGACATCGCGTTTTTCTCTTTCGCTCAATTTTGCGAATTCTCGTGGTTGCCTCAAGACCATCGAGCACCGGCATCTGAACATCCATCAACACCGCACTGTATCGGTTTTTTTTCATTGCCTCCACCGCCTCCTGGCCGTTGGCGGCGATATCGACCTGCATGCCGGTCTGCTCTAAAAAAGCCCTGGTTACGGAAGCATTGATAAATTCATCTTCGGCTAGAAGAATGCGGGCACCTCGAAGTACCATGCTCCGATCCTGAACCTGGCTGAACATATCTGGAGGAAGCTCTCCCATGTACATCTCCACCGGATTGGCCACAGGCCAGGTGAACCAGAAAGCCACCCCTTTGCCCTTGCCGCTGGTGACACCGATTTCTCCACCAAAAAGCTCAACCAGTCGTGCCGCAAGCGCAAGGCCGAGCCCACCGCTGCTGTATTTGTCGTCACCGTCGCCGAGGCCGATTTTCGTCGGAAGATCAAACAACGTCCGGCGCAGCTCGTCGGGAATCCCACGCCCTGTACCTTTAACGGTGAACCTCAGCATAAGCCTGCCATGTTCATCATGACCATCGCAATCGACCTTCAGGGCAACTTCTCCCTCGTCGGAGAAATATATAGCGTTATTAACGAGAGAATTAAGCACCTGACGCAGCCGGGTTGGATCACTATTGAGAAAACCGGGGATGTCTTGTGAAAATGTTGCTGAAAACTGCAGTTCTTTATGGCGAGCTGAGAGCTTTGCAACATAAAGATCATACTCCAGCTCTTTATATACATCAAAATTGACCATGTCGCAGCGCAACTTTCCATCGGCCAGCTCGGAAAAATCTATGACATCGCTGACAACTCCGAAAAGCCTATCCGCCGATGCGTTTATCATTTCAAGATACTCGCGTTGGCCATCGGTCAACTCCGTTTCCAGTACCAACTCAGTCATGCCGAGAATGGCATCCATGGGCGTAAGGAGTTCATGGCTGACACATGAAAGCACGTTACCACGATTCAAGCCTTTTTGTGCTGAAGATGTGTGAGGCGTACTTTTCCATCCAGCTGTCGGATTATCTGTGGCATAGTCATTCGATGACAGCTGTTTCTGCAATTCAGCGTTTTTGAGAAGCTGTTCATCCAGCTGGGCCCGCAACCTGGCTATTTCTTTTTCCTGCTGACGTTCTTTACTCATCACCATGTCCAAATAATAGTATGTCGGCCATCCCTACATGCAGACTTTCGACAATACTGGAATATTTTTTGTGTTCTTTTTTTGAAGCCGACTTTTCCATCTGTCGCACGATTTCGACCCAGCCATTTTCTCCCATGTTGAGCAGCACCCCTTTTAACCTGTGTCTTTGCACGCTGATTTCTTTAAAATTATAGCTATTTTCAGTTGCCTTCTGCAAAAGCAAAAGGGTCGATTTCAACGATTCGGCGCTACTCTCTATCATCACATCAATCTGGGCGTCGGTGAGCATATATGCCGATTTAAAATGGTTTTTCAAGCTATCTACGTGGACGGGGGCGGGTAACGGTAGAGAATCGGGGCAGGTCATCTCTGTTCTCTCACGTTATCCTTCTGCTGGGGCATCTCTTTTATGAGCTCGAGATCATACAGATGTTCCAGCAATTCCTCCTCTCTCACCGGTTTGGCAAGATACGCCTCGCAGTGACCTCCCTCAAAAGCCTGCATTATATTGTCAAAATCTTCAATGGCTGTCACCATGATGACTTTCAGCAATTTATGCTCCTTGATACCACGCCCTCTCTCTATGCTTCTGATTTGGCTAAGAGCCTCCTGCCCTCCCAAAATCGGCATAACAATATCAAGGCACATGATATCATAAGGGGTATCTTCTTCAAGAGAAGAACTCACCCGTTGAACGGCTTCTTCGCCGTTTTCAACAACATCACATTCACCGTAGCGCGACAATATTGACAGGAGAAGCATGCGCGCCAGCGCATCATCTTCTACAATCAGACTCCTCATTACTAGCCTCTTTGTGGTCTTCCAGCCAGGCTGGATAAAAATATAGCTCTCAAATAACAAGGCTCAGCTCGAAGCACCAAGGGCAAGGCGTCTTTGCATGTTGTTTTCATGGGTATCTGCAGCCAGGACGGCTGCAGCTAAGCCCCCAGGGACGAGTTTACGGCGTCCCATTAAAAACAACATGTGAAGATTCCTGGGGCTATTAGCTGAGTTTTGTTGGTAATCAAAAAAATACATCCCCAAGCTTCAGGACAAACTCATTTTACTGATAGTATCATAATTATGAATTGTATGGTAACATAATGAACGTAAAACTGCGACAATTTCTAACAATTTTAAGTCGTCAAAGCAAGCCCCGGTACCACCGTTTCGGTCTGAAAAAAATTGCCCCAAAGCTCAGCTTAAAGTGCGAGGGCCAAGGACATCACATGTTGGTTTCATAGGTCGATTATCTGAGCTTTGTTGGTAATCGGCATTATTTTTGGGTTAATTTCCAACAACTATGCACTTTCCGGTTGCGCTTAAAATCAAACGGGATGGTTTCAGCACTGATATCTGTAACCTGAAAAGCTTCCTCAACCCACGTATCCAAGGTAAATCGACTTGAATTAGTGGAAAAAAAGAGGACGCCGCCATTATCCAGCAGAGCCGAAGCACGCCGAATGAGTTCAGCGTGATCCCGTTGAATATCAAACACCCGCTTCTTCTTTTTGCTGTTGGAAAAGGTTGGCGGGTCGATAAAAATAATATCATAACGGCCTTGGGCTTCGCCAAGCCAGGTGAAACAGTCCTGCTGCACCATTTCATGGTTGTCCTCACTGAAACCGTTCAAAGACAGGTTGTTTCGCGCCCACTCAAGATAGTTGGCGGAAAGATCGACGGTGGTTGTCAGAGCTGCACCGCCCGCAGCAGCATGTACTGTGGCTGTTCCGGTATAGCCATACAGGTTGAGAAAGCGCTTGCCCTGGGCCATTTCCTGCAATTTCATGCGTATCGGTCGATGATCGAGAAATAACCCTATATCCAGATAGGTGGTAAAGTTCACCAAAAACGAACATCCTCCCTCCCGCACTTCATAAAATTTGGGACGCCCCTCCTTTTTCTCATACTGACTCTTGCCCCGCTGGCGCTGCCGCCTTCGAATGAAAATCCGTTCACGCTTGATCCCGAACACCTGACGAAGAACCTGTAATGCCACTCCAAACCTTTTTTCCGCCACCCCACTCTCTATTGTCGACGGGGGAAGATACTCCTGCACCACAATCCATTTATCATAAATATCGACGGTGACATTATAATCTGGAAGATCGCGGTCATACACCCGGTAACAACTGATGGAATGTTTTTTTGTCCAGTTGGAAAGCTTTTTCATGTTTTTGCGCAGACGGTTGGCAAAATCATCACCCTCTGCCGGTTTTTCAGAGGCAGCGAGATGCCAGGCACATTCAGAGGATGAACTCGCGGTGATATCACCAGTCAGAAGACGACAGACAATCGGACCGTTATAGAGCTTATGACTTTTATCAATCCTGATTCCAAGAGTATCGGCGATGTCGGGATCGGCAATGAACAATCCCGCCTGCCATCCCTGAAACAATGACCCCATTTTCCTTCCCACGCAACTATAGAGATAGCGCACCCTGTTTTTTTCCGACAGACGCTCGCCATAGGGTAGATTCGATATGATAAATCCCTGCTGACTCGGCGACTGGAGAAAAGCGATATCACGACATTTGATTTCGATTCTTTCCTCCAGACCGGCGTTTTCTATATTGGATCGGGCTACGGCAACCATCTCCGGATCGCTGTCGTAGCCAATAATCCTGGGCCATTTGCCCCGCAGGCCGGCCTCTTCACGTTGCAGGGCTTCAGCGACCAGGGTCGACCAGAGCTCCTGCCGGTGCCCAAGCCAATGACTGAAGCCATAATACGTACGCGATAACCCGGGCGCCGAATCGCCATATATGAGAGCCGCCTCTATTAAGAGCGTTGCCGAACCGCACATGGGGTCAAGTAATGTCTGTTTGCTTGAAACATCTTTGTTCCATCCTGACAACGTAACAATCGCCGCCGCCAGCGTTTCTTTCAATGGCGCTATACCGGTGGCCTTACGATACCCTCTTTTATGAAGGCTTTCGCCGCTCAAATCGATAAAGATCGAGGCCCTGTTTTTCTTGATGTGCAGGTAAATGCGAAGATCAGGCCTATCCTTGGCAACATTTGGTCGCTGAAGGCCCTGCTCTCTGAAAAAATCGACCACGGCATCTTTGACCCGTAGAGCTGCATATTGGCTGTGCGACAAAACTGCATCGGCGGCCAGCGATGAGGTAACAGCAAAACTCAAATCCTGATGCAAGTGTTCATTCCATGCTATCTTTGTGCAGCCGGAGTAGAGATCATCGGCATCGTTAATATCAAAACTCTTTATCTCCAGCAAAACGCGGGAGGCATAGCGGGACCATAAACACATCCTATATGCTGTTTCCAGTCCTCCCTGCCAACGTACTCCACCTGTAAACGATTGAACCTCCTCCCCATTGAAGCTGTGTATCTCTTCATTGACCAAATGTTCTAAGCCGGCAGCACAATTGGAGACGAAGGTGAGATGTTGTTTTTCGCGCATGGGTTCCTGTTTAGCTGAGCTTTGTTGGTAATTAAATGGTAACTACTCATGGGGGAAGCGATGTAATGTAACTAACCCCGGTATTTGTAACTGCCCATCCTGCTGTACTCTCATAGAATTTGCAAGTGAGACGGGATAGTAAATAGAATGTTAGGGAAAATGACCTTGACCTCTTTGTTTATTTCGATGAAAATGGCATGTATGATAAAAAAACTATCCGAAAGATAAAGAAAAAAATCATCTCGTCAACAGCTACGGTAAAGGTTGCCTAAAATCAATCGGTAATTCTTTGCCCGGCATACCTCATTTAACCCTATCTTCGAGAACGAGGAAAATCATGAGAATGTATAAAGTACACTCTATCCTGCTTACGGTCCTGCTCAGCTCAATACTTCTGCTAGGGGGCGGCTGTGCTAAAAAGCCTGTGCATGGCCCGATCACCGACGATACCGATCCCTCGCTTTCCGGCGGAACAGAGATTGAATATCCAGCAGCACAGGGAAGTGAGTACCCGGACAGGAGCTCTGAATACTCTGAAACATCTCTTCGCTCAGAAGGGACGTTGGATGACACCGGCTCCCCAGAAGACAACGGCGCAAAAGGCAACCTTTCCGTGAATCAGGATGAGATGGAAAAAACCGCCGAATACAAAAAAGAACACGGCCGCTCTTCTCCTGGCTTAAGCCCTATTTATTTCAGTTTTGACCAGGCAACAATACGACCGGACATGGAAGATCGAATGACCAACAATGCCATTTTCCTCCAACAAAATCCCGGCATAAAGGTGGTTATTGAGGGCAACTGCGACGACAGAGGCACCAAAGAATACAACCTTGCACTGGGCCAGCGACGCGCAATTAACGCCAAGAAATATCTCATCAATCTTGGTATTGAATCACACAGAATACGAACCGTCAGCTACGGCGAAGAACAACCTCTTTTTCTCGAAGGCGATGCATTTGCCTGGTCACAAAACAGGCGCGATGACTTTATTATTGAGTAAAACCTATCGACGGCAACCATCTTCAGTCCGGGGAGTTCGGCCCCTTAGGTATCCGAACACCCGGATTGTCAATCAGCTCCGAATCGCGGCCAATATAGCACCGCAGACATCCTCAAGAGAGAGACCGGAAGTATCAATATAACGGGCGTCCTCTGCCTTTTGAAGTGGAGCAACGGCCCTCTCACTATCGTTTTTATCTCTTTCCACTATCATCGCAAGTGTCTCTTGTGCATCGGCCGCCACACCCTTTTGCTTCAGCTGGTTGAGACGGCGGCGACATCGCTGCTCCGGTGTCGCATCAAGAAAAAACTTATAGGCGGCATCGGGAAAAACAACAGTCCCCATATCTCTGCCCTCGGCCACGACGTTGCCCGAACCGGCAATTTTTCGCTGCATTTCGGTGAGAAATTGACGAACCGTTGGAAGTGCCGAAATTTTTGAGGCAATCATTGATAATTCAGGCGTCCGTATCTTATCACTTATATCCTCGCCATTGACAATGACGCCTACTTCGTCGTCGGCGCCGGTTACCGGTTTGAGTGAAAGATCTATCTCACCCAGGCGCGATGCTATCTGCTCTTCATCTTCACATCCTATCCCCAGGTTGAAGAAATAGTACCCCACCCCTCTATACATGGCTCCGGTATCAAGATAGGTATAATGAAGTTTGGCTGCGACAAAACGGCTGACGGAAGATTTTCCGACGCCGGATGGTCCGTCAATGGTCACGATCAGCCGCTGGGTTGGCATTGTTGTCCCTTTCTCAAAATCTTTATAACTGTGCTATAGCATTTGCTATGTTTGCCTGTTTTTCAATATTATAACCAACACGCAGCAGGGTATCCTCACGAAAAAGAGGGCCCTGTAGCTGGATCCCCACAGGCAGACCTTCGCTGGAATACCCACCGGGCACCGATATCCCGGGAATCCCTGCCAGGTTCGCGGAAAGCGAATAAATATCAGAAAGATACAAGGCAAGAGGATCCTCACTGCTCTGTCCTTTTTTCCACGCCGGCATGGGGGTCACCGGTGATATGAGCGCATCGCACTTCCCAAAGGCTTTGTTGAAGTCATTCAAGATAACTGTACGCACCTGGGAGGCTTTCTTGTAATAGGCATCATAATATCCCGAAGAAAGCGCATATGTGCCAATGAGTATACGGCGCTTGACTTCCGCCCCAAATCCCGAAGACCGTGTTTGTTTGTACATATCAAGCAATGACGAAGCATCCATGTCACGATAACCGTACACAACTCCATCATAACGTGCCAGATTGGAGCTCGCCTCAGCCGGCGCTATCAAATAATATGCAGCCACGCAGTATTCCGTGTGCGGTAGCGATACATCTACTATTTTTGCTCCGCACTCCCTCAGTTGAGATATGGCGTTGCGCACGATTTTTTCGACATCGGGGTCCAGCCCTTCGCCAAAATATTCACGCGGAACACCAATGGTCATTCCCTTTAACCCTTCAACACAGTTGTCGACGAAATTTTCCTTTTCGCTCTGCACCGAAGTCGAATCCCTTTGGTCATAACCGGCAATGCAGTTCATCATCAAAGCGCAATCCCTGACATCTCGAGTTAGCGGTCCAACCTGATCGAGCGAAGATGCAAAAGCTACGAGACCGTAGCGCGATACTCTGCCATAGGTCGGTTTCATGCCTACAATGCCGCACAGCGATGCCGGTTGTCGAATTGACCCGCCGGTGTCCGAGCCTAATGAAGCAAGGCACTGGCCGGATGCCACCGATACCGCGGAACCACCCGATGATCCTCCAGGAATATATCCTTTTTTCCATGGATTTTGTGGAGCACCAAAGGCACATGTTTCAGAGGTCGATCCCATGGCAAATTCATCCATGGTCGCTTTACCCACAATAACCGCGCCCTGCTCTTCAAGCTTTTCTACAACTGTGGCATTATAGGGAGGAACGAAATTTTTGAGCATCTCAGAGCCACAGGTCGTCGTCATTGACCTGGTACAGAGAAGGTCTTTGACGGAGACGGGGATACCGCTAAGCATTTTATCGCTCCCCATGTCTCGCTTGTTGTCCTCTTCTTCGGCACGTCGAATGGCCCCTTCTCCATCAACGGTTATGAAAGCCTGTAAATCCTTGTCGGTCTCTTGTATCCGCTTCAAACAGCTAGTGACCAGCTCTTTAGCGCTTAGCTCTTTATTTTCCAGCTTTTCAAGGAGTTCTGATATTGTATGTAAATAAGGCTGCATAGTGCTATCGTTGAGTACCTTTTTTGTGGTTTGATTTTCGGCAACATTGAAAAATCACCCATATTTCAATGTTGCTTTTAATAGATACGTTTCTGGAC
>Ga0136557_1000881_pt1 | contig 21169 bp, 15 predicted proteins | sample AntRauTorckE6832_FD_104796 | JGI IMG/M metagenome (GOLD analysis project Ga0136557, IMG submission 104796) | Saline lake microbial communities from Rauer Islands, Antarctica - Metagenome Torckler E6 #832 | ecosystem: Environmental > Aquatic > Non-marine Saline and Alkaline > Saline | place...
GAACCTGAGCGATCATTTCCGGTTTTGCTCAATATTGCGTTTAAAATCGACGATATAGGTTTCCTGCTCTTCCGGCATCTGCAGGAAAAAGTCTTTTTCAGCCAGCGCCTCGAAAACTTCCTGGCCAGTGGTTCGTGAAAGCTGTTTTTCCGGTGTCAGCAACAAATCCATGGCGTGTACCGGTTTGCCGAAAATCGAACGCAGGCCCTCGGGCAGCTCGTCCCATTTCTGGCCCCGGCGAACGTAGATGTAGGTATCGGCTTTCTTGCTGCTGCGAAATACCGAGACAAATTGTCGATCTTTCATTGTTTCAGAGATTCCTCGATGTCGGATCTGACCGGGGCCAGAAGGTCCAGCCGCCAGCCCTCAAAAAACGGGTCGCCCGCCAGAGCACTGTGTTTGATCACTTTTTCCAGCCGCTTTCGTGGAGCAAGAAGTTCGATTGGAACATCCGTCTTTTCCGCGGCATTCTTGAAATACTTTTTTATGGACCGATACGTTGCCTGCTGCTCCCGGCTCAAAGGCCCGGGAATCAGCTCCAGCGTTGAATGATCCGCCTCACGCGCTTCGGCGACCAGGCTCAGCACTTTCTCCCCGTAACGACGGACAAAGCCTCCCGGCACGCCCTGAACATCTTTCAAAGCCGCCAGAGAGGTGGGCAGATGATCGGCAACGGCAATCAACAGGCCATCGTTGAGTACGCGATTTCGCGGTCGGTCCAGGCGCTGGCATTCATGTTCCCGCCAGGCCACCAGGGCTTGCAGGACCGCCTGCTGCTCCCGCGACAGGGTCCAGCCACCACGCAATTTCAGGTAGTGCAGCTGCGGATCATCGTGTTCTGCACCCTCATCTGCAAACCGCCTGGATTCATCTGCCAGCGCCTGCTCCAGATCCCGGGCTCGCAGCTGCCTGGCTACCCATTGATAAACCGGATCCAGAAAGCGGATGTCGTCCAGCGCATAACGTTGCTGTTCAGGGCTCAAAGGCCGGGCCAGCCAGTCTGACCGGGTGGCTGATTTGTCGAGGGTTTCACCGAACAGAGTTTCGACCAGCCGTGCATAACCCACTGAAAAACCGGCACCCGCCATAGCGGCGCCGATCTGTAGATCCAGCACCCCGGCCGGGGCAACGCCCAACCAGTGTCGAAACAGCTCAAGATCTTCACTCATGGCATATAACAGCTTGGGGCGGGCAGAATCAGCCAGCACCTGTCGGAAGCGGTCAGATGCCTGGGCGACCTCTGGCTCGACCAACCAGAATTCACCATTGCCTCCAAGCTGTAACAGGCCAGGAATGGGATAAAAAGTCGACACCCGCTCAAACTCTGTGTCCAGCGCCAGCGGAACATCGCCATCGAGGCTGTCCAGCCAGGCATCAAGCGCTTCGGGGTCTTGCAGCCAGCGAACGGTATCTGGAGAAGGAGGTACGATAATGGAGGTGTCTGTTTCGGTCATAAATGGCCTGGCGGTTTATTCGGCAAGAGGCTTTCGCCCCCGGAATGCATGGGTCAGTGTAAAGCCATCAACATAACCCAGCTCGCCACCTACCGGAATGCCATGAGCCAGCCGGGTGATGAGTACATTACGGCCATCAAGGCGGTCAGCAATGTAGTGGGCCGTGGCTTCGCCCTCGACCGTGGGGTTGGTGGCCAGAATCATTTCGGTAACGCCTTCTTTGTTAACGCGATCAAGCAGTCGCTCAATACCGATCTCCTCAGGGCCGACGCCATCAATCGGCGAAAGATGCCCCATCAGCACGAAGTAGCTGCCTTTGTAATCGCCGGCCTGCTCAATGGCCAGAAGATCAGACGGGCTTTCAACGACACAAAGTGTGCCGTTACTGCGTTCGGGCCTTTCACAGATCGAACAGATTTCGGTATCAGCAAAGTTCTGGCAACTGTTGCAGCGGCGCACACCATCCATGGCCTGGTTCAATGCGCTGGCCAGGCGAACGCCCCCGGAACGACCACGCTCCAGCAAGTGAAACGCCATACGCTGGGCGGTTTTCTGTCCCACGCCCGGCAAACACCGGAGCGATTCCACCAATTCATCTACCAGCGGGCTGAATGCCATGAAAACTCCTCAAAAACGAAAATGACCGGGTTCAGAACGGCATTTTAAAACCGGGAGGCATGCCCATGCCCTGCATCAGGCCTGACATTTTATCTTTCTGGTTGGCCTCAACCCGGCGCACGGCATCATTGACGGCCGCGGCCAGAAGATCTTCGAGGATCTCCTTTTCTTCGGAAAGCAGTGACGGGTCAATGTCCACCTTGCGGACATCATGGCGTCCGTTCATGGTTACTTTCACCAGGCCGGCACCGGCTTCGCCGGTAACCTCGGCCTTCGCGGCCTCTTCCTGAGCCTTCTGCATTTCTTCCTGCATTTGCTGGGCTTTTTTCATCATATCGCCCATATTGTTCATCATCTGATTATCTCCTGACTGCGTCTGCGGGGCGGATACTTTCTTCAACGACCCGCCCTTCAAATTGTTCGACAATGCGTTTTACCAAAGGATCCTGAGCAATGGCCTGCTCTGCAGCCTGCTGCTGTGCAGCCCGCTGCCGTTCGGCATAGGCGGCCGGCGTTTGAGCGCCGGGATTGCCTTGCTCTATTCTGAGTTCTGTGGTGTCGCCAAAGCGGGATCTCAAGGCGGCCAGAATTTTTTCCTCGTGGCGGGCATTGAGCAACCGGGCATGGCCTTCATCCACCGTCAACACAACGGTATTGCCGTCCATCGCCATGGCGCAGTTGCTGGCCAGGTTGCCGGGCATACCGGTAATGCCCAGTTCCCGGAAGTCCCGCTCCCAGACAAAATCGCCAGTGCTGCCCGGTTCGCTTTCGGCAATTTCAGGCTGTTCCGCTACCGCCGGTTCCTCAACTGAAATATCTGTATCTGGCTCTCCCCGTGCTTCCGCCTGCTGTTCAGGTTCAGGCTCAGGCATGCCTACCACCGGCTCCGGTGTAGAAGGCGGCGCGGGTTCTGGAGTCGAAGGCGGAGCAGGTTCCGGGGCAGACGGCTGCGCAGGCGGTTCAGATGCCGGCGCTGGTTGCGACGCTGGGCCAGGCTCTGGCTCAGGTTCATTGTGCCCGCCACTGTTACTGCTGCCGGCCCCCAATGCTGGTGGTTCACGCCTGTCAGCACCCGGCCGGAAGGCCAGCATCCGCAACAGAGTCATTTCAAAGCCCATGCGGGCATCCGGGGTTACCGCCAGATCTTTACGCCCGATCAACGCCGTCTGGTAAAACAGCTGGGCATCTTCGGCGCTGAGCTTGCGGGCCAGGGACTGCACCTGAGCGGCGTCACCCATTGCGTTATCAGCACTGCCGGGCACCACCTGCTCCATGGTCACCCGATGGAACAGGGAGAGCAGGTCCGCAAGAATGACGCTGTAATCCGGCGCAAAATCGGAAATGCGCCCTATTTCTGAAAGCAGACCGGGGCCATCGCGCTCAACCAGAGTGCTGACAATGCGCTCGATATCCCGCTGATCAATCGTGCCCAGCATGTTGCTGACATCGCTGGCCGTCAGGCTCTGGTTGCCAAAAGCAATGGCCTGGTCACTCAGACTCAGGGCATCCCGCATGCTGCCATCAGCAGCCCGGGCCAGCAGCCACAGTGCCGGGTCTTCAAACGGTATCTGCTCCTCGGTCAAAACGTGCCGCAAATGCCCGACAATGTGCTCCGGCGTCATGCGCTTGAGATTGAACTGGAGACAGCGGGACAGAACGGTCACCGGCAGTTTTTGCGGATCCGTGGTCGCCAGCAGGAATTTTACGTGGTCAGGCGGCTCTTCAAGCGTTTTGAGAAAGGCGTTGAACGACTGATTGGTGAGCATGTGCACCTCGTCAATCAGGTACACCTTGTAACGGCCGCGGCTTGGCGAGTACTGGACGTTGTCCGTCAACTCGCGCATGTCGTCCACGCCGGTGCGGGAGGCTGCGTCTATTTCGATCAGATCAACAAACCGGCCGTCCAGAATCTCTTTGCAGCTGTCACACTCACCACAGGGGTGTGGCGTAATGCCAGTCTCGCAATTCAGACACCGGGCCAGCAAACGACCAATCGTCGTCTTGCCAACACCGCGAGTGCCGGTAAACAGATAGGCGTGATGCAAACGCTGGTGCTCAAGGGCATGCACCAGAGCCTGCAGTACGTGCTCCTGCCCCACCATGTCTTCGAAGGTGTGAGGGCGCCATTTTCGGGCTAAAACCTGGTAGCTCATGTTCCATCAACTGGTGTGAAAATGCGCCTAACTCTAGCATGTACCGGAGTTGATAAGAAGAAAGTTCAGCAGCGTTTATCAAGCCGGGTGCAAGAAAAGAGACAAGGGAATCAAGTACGGGGAGGAAAATCTGGGGGTGACCCCATCAGCAAATCTCCGGCACACAAATTCACCGCTTCGGCTGCTCCCTTCCGGGCCTGACCGGGTTCACGGTTTCATGTTGCGGAGGCACCAATGGGGCCACCATAACGGCGTTCCGGGAACATTTCCCCGAAAGCGGCGCGAATATTAACAGAAGGATTCAGGGACTACAACGGCCTGTAAAGGCAAAGGCACTTCATCCTGGCGGAACCAGCAGGCAATACTGAAACGGGTTCGATTGGCCGGCAACACCTCATGCGGAACCTCCTCGCTCAGAAACAGCGCGGCCATGCCCGCCTCGGGGCGCACCACACCCGTCACGATGTTTTCATCCCGGGGACTGAATACCCGCAACTCCCCGCCATCGTCCAGCCCCCAGTCTTCATTGAGGTACAACACCAGGCTGAGAACCCGCGACGCCCTGCCCCGAAAGCTGTCCAGGTGGCGTTTGTAGAAATCGCCCTGCTGAAAGGTGGCATAGTGAGCCTCGTACCGCTTCAGGCCCAGGAACAGGCGCCGGTTCAACCCGGCCATGAGCTCATCAAGAAACCGGAACAACGCAGCCTGGGGCTCGGTAAAACCTTCCAGCCAGACAATCTGATCGCGTCGAACGCTGCGATCCCTCGTCAGCTCTTCACCACGGCCAATGCCAGCCCTGCGCATGGCGTCGGTCTTGTGAAGAATGGTTACTTCGTTGCGCAGCGCATCTAACAGGCCGCCTGGCATGCGGGTGGAAAGATCCAGTTCCATCCAGGCATGTTCACCCAGGTGATCCGCCAAGCCATCGAGCCAGGCTTCATCAATTCCGGCATCCGCCTGGCTATCCCGGCTTATCAAGCCCGGATCTTCACCGGCAACTCTGTGGAGCTGGCGCACTACCGGCTTAAAGCGAGGGTCTGGCAGCGGAATAACAACCGCCTCCTCATTTAGGGTGTTCATTAACAGGCCTCCGTTATTTTGAGCTATTGTATGACCAAACAGGCTCATGCGAAGGCTTTAATTCAGCACACAGATAAGCAGATACACTTAAGGACGGGCCGATGCTAAGGGATCCAGGCATCATCAGCTACGGCTCAGCCGCAGCTTTATACGCGGTATTGGCCGTTCTTGTCGCCAGCCGTTACCTCCGCCGGAATACTGACCGGGCGCTTTTTCTTGCCGCCATCATCAGCAGCTTGTGGGGTGCCACAGTGGTGGCTCAAAGCCTGTCCGGACATCCCGGCTTTCTTGTTCGATACCTCGTCGAACTGCTTCGGGACAGCGTCTGGATTCTGCTGCTGTTCGCCATTCTCCGGAATGCCGTTAGCCAGGGGCGCCTGGCGGATCAACTGAAAAAAGGTCTGGGCATTGTAGCCACGGGCCTGGTGGTTTCGCTGGCGACACTGGGTGCCGTCGAACTTCTGTTTTCCGTCGAATTGCTAACAGGAAAAACCCGCGTTATTGGACAGCTCGCCCTCTCATTGCTCGGGTTGTCTCTGGTGGAGCAGATCTGGCGCAACTCGCCGGCTTTCAGCCGCTCCTCACTCAAATACCTGTGCATCGGTGTCGCCACCCTTTTCGGATACGACTTCCTGATGTATTCCGATGCCTTGCTGTTCGGCCAGATCACCGGCCCATTCTGGGACGCCCGCGGGTTCATCAACGCCGCCCTGGTTCCGCTGTTTGCCATCAATGTCATTAATACCCGTAAGCAGCCGGTCGATTTTCACTTGTCCCGATCGGCGGTTTTTCATGTAGGCACACTGATATTTGCCGGCGGTTACCTGTTATTTCTGGCCGCAGGCGGATACTACGTCCGGGCACTGGGTGGTCAATGGGGCGAGGCTCTGCAGGTTATGTTCATCACGGTTGCCATCGCATTTCTGGTAACGCTGATGGTTTCGCGCCGTATCAGAGCCCGTTTGATGGTGTTCATCAGCCAGAACTTTTTTGATTACAAATACGATTACCGTGAAGAATGGCTAAAAATGACCCGGGAACTGGCCAGCGTGGACAATGACCCTCCCCTGCCCGAACGGGTCATCCGGATCCTGGCCAGCCTGGTAGAAAGCAATGCCGGAGCAATCTGGGTGCAGGACGACCACAAAAACTACACACTCAAAGCCAGCCTGAACATGGCACCCCCAAAACACACCATCATTGATGCTGACTCGGAAATGGCCTGCTATTTTTGCAACCATGAATGGGTGATAGACCTCAATGAATACCGCAACGATCCGCTCAGCTACGATCTTCTGGAAATACCAGAACCTATTATCTGCATACCCGATGCCTGGCTCATTATTCCACTGTACCTGGGCACAACACTCTATGGCATTGCCATCGTCAACAGGCCATGGGCAAAAGTCGAGTTGAACTGGGAGAACTTTGACCTGATCAAGGTCGTCGCCCGGCAGTCCAGCAACCTGCTCGCCCAGGCCGACGCCCAGAACCGCCTGTCCAGGGCCATGCAGTTTGAGGCTGTCAACAAGGCTTCAGCGTTCATGATTCACGACCTGAAAACCCTGATCGCTCAATTGTCCCTGCTGGTGAGTAATGCACCCCGGCACCGCGATAACCCGGCTTTTATTGACGACATGATAGCCACTACCGACCACGCTGTGCAGAAAATGTCCAATCTGGTCAACCACATCCACAAACCCGGCGACAACGACACAGAACAGGCAGCTCCCATCAACCTGATCACCTTGCTGGAGGAGCTCATAGAAAGCACCTCCAACCACACGCCTGTGCCAGTGCTTGAGACCTCCTCCGACACCATCGCCGTATACGCCGACAAAGAACAACTTCGCAACGTGCTGGGTCACCTGATCTGCAATGCTCAACACGCAACGCCGCCTGATGGAGAGATCACTCTGTCTGTTAAGGCCTCAAGCGAAAGCGTGGTGCTTTTTATTCAGGACAGTGGCGGAGGAATGAGCGAAGAATTTATCCGGACTCGCCTTTTCAAACCCTTTGAAAGCACGAAAGGGCTCGCCGGCATGGGCATTGGAGCCTATCAGGCAAAAGAATACATCCACGAATTAGGAGGGGGAATAGACGTAACCAGTGAATTGGATGTGGGCTCCTGCTTTTCAATAAGGTTACCGCTGGCAATTTCCGAAGGTGACGTTGAAGACAGCGATGCACCGGTTTTTGACACAAAAGAAGATGGGAATTCGTCAAGTATTCGTCATTAAAAGCTATTTCTCCACCAAACATTGCAAAGCGTCAATGATCAGTTATAACTCAGGTTCAAGGATTCGCTCTTACAGACTGCAATCAAACCCATTCTGATTGCTCGGGCAACGAAACAAGAACATGGAACAAAGGATTGGTTGTTACCGTGAAGCAGTTATTGATAGTTGAAGATGATCCCGGCCTGCAAAGTCAGATGCGATGGTGTTTCAGTGCTGACATAGAGGTATCGGTTGCCGCTGACAGACCTACTGCACTGACGATGCTGCGCCGGCTCGAACCCACAGTGGTAACACTAGACCTCGGCCTGCCCCCTGATCCAGGAGGCGCCTCAGAGGGGTTTGCCCTGTTGGAAGACATACTTCGTCTGGCACCGGCCACCAAAGTAATTGTGGTTACTGGTCGGGAAGACCGGAAAAATGCCATTAAAGCCATTGGCATGGGCGCCAGTGATTTCTACCAGAAGCCCCTGGACGCCGATATCCTCACCTTTGTGGTAAACCGGGCCTTCCGGGTCGCAGAGCTGGAAGAAGCCAATCGGGAACTTACCAGCCGCGGTCATTACCCAAATATCAAGGGTCTTGTGGCTGCCAGCCCGGAAATGCTCACAATTTGCCGCACCATTGAAAAAGTAGCGCCGACCGATGTCACTACCCTGATCACCGGTGAAACCGGGACAGGCAAAGAATTGCTGGCCCGCGCACTGCACGATCTCAGCCACCGTGCCGGCAAGCCGTTTGCCGCTATTAACTGCGCCGCCATACCAGAAAACCTGCTGGAAAGTGAACTTTTCGGGTTTGAAAAAGGCTCATTCACCGGCGCCACCCAAGCCAAACAGGGCAAAATCGAGAGCGCAAACGGCGGCACGCTCTTCCTTGACGAAATCGGGGACATGCCAATGGCCTTGCAGGCCAAACTACTCCGGTTCCTTCAGGAGCGGGTTGTTGACCGGGTTGGCTCGATAAAGCCGATTCCAGTAGATGTTCGAGTAGTATGTGCCACCCACCGCAATGTTCATACGCTGGTTAACAACGGCGACTTCCGCGAAGACCTCTATTATCGCATTGCTGAAATAACCCTTGATGTTCCGGCCCTGCGAGAACGGAACGGCGATGCTCTGGTTATCGCCCGAACGTTACTGAAGCAGGTTGGCACAGACATGGAACGGCCGAATATAGCCTTCTCGGAAGATGCGGAGCGGGCAATCATCGCCTACCGCTGGCCCGGCAACGTGAGGGAGATGATCAACAAGATAAAACGGGCAATCATTATGGCCGATGGGAAACGAATCAACGCAGACGATCTCCAACTGGAGCCGGTGGATGGCGAATCATCGACTCAGCTGAACCTGCGCCAGGTTCGCGAGGACGCTGAGCGCGGCGCCATTCTGCAGGCTTTGCAGAATACCGACTTCAATATGTCCCGCGCTTCACGACTACTGGGGATCACCCGGCCAACGCTCTACAACCTGACCGACAAATACCATATTGAAACATCAACGGCCACTTCAACACCCTGAATGATTCGGACGGATCCATTGCAACCAGCGCAGCCCCCATACAGGAGTAACAAGATGAACCCACACATAAACGCCAATAAGAACCGGCTTCTATCACTGCTCACCGTATCCGCCCTTCTGCTCCCGCTGCCGCTAATGACTGCCTGTAGCAATGATAATTCGGCTGGCTCATCAGAGGCCACCTCCCATATCGAGCGGGCGGAAACCTACGCTGATCAGCGCCAATATCGCTCTGCCCTACTGGAAATCAGGAACGCCATCAAAGCAGACCCGGACAACGTATCTCATGTTATTCGGCTGGCAGAGTTGTATCTCAGCATTGGCGCAAACCGCGAGGCATCAGATCTGCTGGAGCCCTGGCTTGAAGACCAGCCCCAGGAAGTCGCCCTGCTTCTTGCCAGGGCTTATGTCAGCCGCGGCAAACATCTTTCCGCGCAGGAAACCCTGGAGCAATACAAGCCCGGCGGCCCCGAGCAGCAAACCCGGGTTTCTCTGGTCAGGGCTGAAGCCTTGAGGGTTTCAGGGGATCGGGCCGAAGCGTTATCACTGTATCGCAACCTGATGGCGAACCACCCGTCCAATGTTGATGCCGTCCTTGGCACCGCACGCACACTCATCGACCTGAACCAGCCAGGGCAGGCGTTGCGCACCATAGAAGACTGGCTGCAACAGAACTCACCCGTGCCGGAAGTCCGCTACTGGAAAGGTATGGCAGAGTACCAGGAGAACAATCTGGAAGCTGCTGCGCAAACCCTCACAGACGCTGCCAGCGATCTGCCCTCTTCTGATGTTTTCCTGCCTGTCCGGCGAAACATTCTGACACTGCTCTCAAGGGTATTGACCGAACAGGGAAAAACCGTAGATGCCCAGGTTTACAACAAGATCCTCGCCGAAAACCGCAATAACGACGCGGTCGAGCAAGGTAACGCAGCCACGACGGCACTCAAGGAAGGCAATATTGACGAAGCCAAACGGATCCTGGGTGACATGCTGAGCATGAACCCCGAAAACCGGCAGGCCGCCCTGATGCTTGGCGCGCTGGCTACCAGCACCGGCGACACAGAGAAAGGGAGCCGGCTGTTGAGCGAGAACCTGGACCCCGAAACCACCTCAACACCGTTTTTGCGGGCAGCAACCATGGCCCAGATAGATATCGGGGAACGGGAACAGGCTCTGGAAACACTGGAACGTGCTCTGAAAGCGCGTCCCGAAGACAACGAAATTCTGGCCATGCATGGCATATTGGCCCTGAGCATGCCGGAGCACCAGGACACCGGTGTAGCAAGCCTGAGCAAGGCTATAGCGAATGAGCCGGACCGGGTTCGCCTTCGCCTGGCGCTCGCCCGGCACTATCTTGGTAAAGAAAGGCCCGAACAGGCCCTGGCACAACTCAGAATGGCATTTACCTCCCAGCCCGCCGCGTGGACAACCACTGGCACCTACCTCAACCTTCTGATCCAACAGGGCGAAATAAAAGAAGCCGAAGAGATCCGGGATTCCCTGCTCAACGGCTACCCCGATGAGCCCAACGCGCTCTTTCTGGCGAGCATGGCGGATGCCCGCCTTGGCAATATTGATGAGGCCATCACACGCCTCCGGCAGCTTGACGAAGAAAATCCCGACCTGTCATTACCCAAACAGGCTCTGGCAAGCCTGTACGCGCAGAATGGTGAGAACGAACAAGCTGTAGAGATGCAATTAGCGGCAGCCCGGCTGACGCCAGATGCAATACGACCGCTTCAGCAGGCCGGCCAGATTTACGCCCGCGACCACTCAACTGAAGACGTTGAGCGCTGGTTGAACAGGTTGGCGGAAGACAGCCCGGAATTGGCGAAAAATGCCAATACCCTCTCGGCCATAATCAACATCAGTCAGGGAGAATTGGAGCAGGCCAGAAACCTTCTGAATCAGTGGCAGGACACCGAATCGTCCGCTGTTCGACAAGCCCGAGTACAACTTCTGGTGGCTGAAGCCCGGGCAGCGGTACAGTCTGGTAATTATCAAAAGGCGCGCGAAAAGGCCGCCGAGGCTATTGCCCTTGCACCCGAGAACGTGAACTTTGCTTTGTTGCCCGTGAGCATCGCGGAAATGGAAGGCAATACGGATAAGGCCTTTGATGCCCTGGATGCCGTGGAGGAAAACTTTGGTGAACAGCAAGCCGTAGTGTTTTCCCGGGCCGCCCTTCTGGAGAAACACCTCGGAACCGCTGAAGCGCATGATTATCTCGCGAAACAGTGGCAATCCTCTCGAGAGACAGAGTTAATGCCAGCACTGATCCGCCTGGCAAAACAAGAAGCGCCAGACAGCGTTGATCAACTAACCGACAGCTGGCTTGAGGCCGCCCCTGACAGCGTCGCAGCGCACCTGGCCAGAGCCGAATGGTTAATGACCAACGAACAGGAACTTCAGGCCGCCAATCACTACGAACAGGTTCTCTCACGCCAGCCCGATAATGTTGGCGCGTTAAACAACCTCGCGTGGTTGCTCCGGCAGGACGATACCAGCCGTGCTGCAGAGCTGGCCAGCCGGGCCCGGGAACTGGCGCCGGAGAACCCTGCGGTTCTGGACACCTATGGTTGGATCCTTCACCTGTCAGGCAAGCATTCAGACGCCAGGGAAGCCATCGAAGAAGCGTTGAGGCTGGCACCAGACAACGCTGAAATACAAAGCCATCTTGATGCAGTAAACGATGAAGACCGGGACAGTTCTGGATAATTCACTTTTCCATTTCAAGGTGCCTATGTCGACCTTTTTTACAGATACACCGATATCTCAATCTGAAGCTTTGGTTAAACATCTCTAAGTCACTGTTTAACAGGTAGCTTTCAGTTCTGGCCTGTTCCATGCAAAGGAATGGATCGAGAGGTTCACCAGGCAACCGGAGAGTTCCGGTCGAAAATAGATTTCGAACGCAGGGATGGACCACAGGTTAAGGAGATCGACAATGCAACGCAAACTCTAGCTTTGAAATGTCTTGCCGCCGGAGTAGCTCTTGGTTTGAGCTCGGCAGTATCGGCAGTGCCAACTTACATCGCGACCTATGATGGTGACGCCTGCGTGAGCACCTGTGGGGATCTGGCCAGCTCGGGCCTGACCGTCTCCGGTGGCGCCGTTATCGATCCGGCTACGACACAAAGTGGTGTTGCCAAACGCCCGGGTGACGATACCGGTAACGGTGCCAATGTGCTTTCGTACAACGTCACAAGCGCAAACGATAATCCCGATGGTGCCATCAGCCCGATTACAGTATCCGGACTGAGCGGTGTTTTTGATCTTTATTGGGGGTCTATCGACTCCTACAACATTATCGAGTTTTTCCTTGGTAATGACGGTGGTGTTACCTATACGGGCTCTCAAGCCCAGGCGGTGGCAGCCGGCTCGGATGGAACTGGCCCTCAATTCAACACAGATGGGTACTTCTCCTTCGAGGGCAACTTTGACAGCGTCAAACTCAGCAGCAGCAATGGCGTCGCCTTTGAGGTAGCCCGCGTCGTACCGGAGCCCGGTACCCTCGCGCTATTGGGCCTGGGCCTTGCAGGCCTGGGTGCAGCCAGACGTCGTAGAAGCGCCTGACCCCAGCGAGACCCTTTCAAAGCCAGCCCCCGGGCTGGCTTTTTTAGTTTATGGCCTGCCATAAACTTACAACAGCCTAGTGTAAATAAGCCCGACACTTTTAAAATTGAGCGCACACATTGCACCGCCTGAATACCACCTCCCTTGGCCTCTTATCCTCAGCTGTCGATATTCTTTACAGAAGCCCATAAAGCAAACGTAAACCTCCTTTTAAATCAATATGTTAATTTTTTGGCACGTATATCGCTTATGTAACAGACAGGATCGGGAATTACCGATCGTAGGCCAAACCACCCGCGAGGATGGGACGGAAAGCCACAGGTCTCTGAGAGAGATGGCTGGGTTGCATGGAAGGCTCATACTAAATTGATGGAGTATTACCATGACTTTCAGGAATGCGATTATCGGGGCCTCGCTCCTAACTTGCGCTTCTTTTGCTTTCGCAACGCCTCAGTACACTGGCAGCACCACGTCAAACGGGTCATTGGATGTCGGCAGCCAGGGCGCTGGCTACTACCTGTGGAACGATGCCAATGACACCAGTAGCTGGTCATTGCGGTGGACTGGTGACGGTGCGGACCACAATCCGGTTGAATGGTTCGGCAAACTCACTTTCCAAAACTTCCAGTTGGGCACGCTTACTGAAGTATCCTTTGAGTCCAACGGCACTGACAACCTTACGCCACCAAATCCATCCAGTGTCTCCCAGGACATTGAATGGACTAATCTGACTAATAATTCAGGCGGGTTTGACGGCATTGACTTCACTTTGAATGGCACCACGGAACTGATGCAGTTCACTCTGGGCTCAAGCCTCTTCGACGGTTTTGGCCTGGTGCTCGAGGATGGTAACGCCGTACCGTCTACCGACATCTTTATTGGTGATGGGTATAATTCCTCCAGCGTTCTCGTTGTTGGAAACCCGAATTCAACCGACAGATCACAGCAATTCGAGGTACTGGTACCAGAACCAGGAACCCTGGCACTTCTGGGCCTCGGTCTCGCAGGCCTTGGTGCAGCTCGTCGCCGTCAGCAAGCCTGATATCGATTGGTGCTGACAGCACTAAAAAGCCAGCTGCGGCTGGCTTTTTTATGGGCAAGGGTTTGTGTCGTCGGGAAACCGGTTACACTGTATGGATCTTCTTCCAATGAAGCCTGGCAGATAAGCGATGTTAAGGAAGACAGTAGACAAGCTCCACCACTCTCGCCCCTATCTGATCGTTACCTCGATTGCTCTGGCACTTTTCTTCCCATCATGGATTCGGCTGGCCTACCAATGGCTGGAGTTTGAGCAGATTCTCGCCCACGGTCTGGCAACCGCTCTCATCTTTATCGGCCTGCTGGTTATACATCCGCCTCTGTCACATCAATCCCCCGGTACCGCCGATCGGAACCTCCCCGGAGCTCTGCTCCTGATAGGCACAACCACAATCTGGGTACTGCTCGAGCTGGTCCGGATTGACACGCTTGCTTTTCTCATGCTTCCCATCGGAATGGTTGCGGTTTCCTGGGCGTTACTCGGGCTTCGCCAAGCCCTGTCCTTTGCTCCCTACGTCCTGCTTCTCTCGCTATCTTTGCCGTTCTGGGCTGATATCGTGCCCGCTCTGGTTTCAATAGCCAGTGCTGTCGTCGGCACCTGGGTGCGCTGGTTTGGCATGACGGCGCTTATTGAAGGCAACAGCATCACCCTCCCCTACGGCCGACTCCTGATCGCTGACGGCTGCTCCGGGATACGCTACTTCGCCATATCGATCCTGCTGGCCATGATGATGTCCATCCTCAACGACTATCGCTGGAAAGGCTGGATCCTGACTCTCACCGCTGCAGCTCTGATCGGTCTGTTCGCAAACTGGATACGAATCACCATCCTGGTATTTGTAGCTTACCAGAGCGATATGCAAAGCCCTCTTCTGACGGATCACGAACTGATGGGATGGATTGTCTACGGCGCCTTCATTATCCCTGCCCTGTATTTCTCCCCTGTTCACAAAAGAACGGCCCAGAGCGCGCCGGCCCAGCAGGGAATGAAGGTCAAAAAGACAGGTGTGGTGGCTGTCGTGGCAGCCATTGCTGTTGGCCCTTTCGCCCTTACGGCCAGCCAGCTCGCGATCAGCTCCAGCCCGACCTGGACTGTTGCAATCCCTGAGCTGGAATCGATGCAAAATAGCGATCTACCCTTGCCGATATCCCTGCCCGACACACTTGACGAAGAGGTATGGCGTTCCGGGAGTCTCTGGATATCTCTGGCCCAGACCCAGAAACAAAACCCAGCTGACAAGCTGGTACCCTACCTGCCGCCCCTCTATGATGACTCGACATGGCAGATTGAGGAACGTCTGGCACAAGGCCTGGCACTATATCGGAACATTCTGACCAGAAAACGTGTGCTTATGGCTCAGTGGTATCAGGTGGATGACCGGAAAGGCTGGAGCTACCGTGAAGCCAAGCTACTGCAAATCCCCGCAATACTCGGGGGAGAAAACAGATTTGCCCTGGTCACCCTTCAGATGCGCTGTCGTGACAGAGACTGCCAGGAAGCGATCAGTCGAATTAAAGCAGACATGAGTCAGGTAGATCAGAAACTCAAACCGTCTGGCTAAGGTCGCCAGCCCAGATACCAAATCCCGAACTATTCCGGAAAAGCATGTCCGCCAGTATTAAGGTCGTAAAAAGCGCAGGACTCTTGCTCACCCTCCAACTGGTCCAAAGGGGCCTTGGAATCGTCAGTACGCTGATCCTTGCGCGTTTGCTAACCCCGGAGCACTTCGGCATTGTTGCCCTGGTTACCATTGCTCTTCAATTCTTCGAACTGTTGGTTGAGACCGGTAATCAGCAATACATCGTCCAGAAAGAAACCGTGGATGATGAAGACTTGAACACCGCCTGGAGCATGGATGTCCTGATCAAATCCGGCATCGCGATACTGGTCATCGCCACCGCACCGGCTCTGGCTGTGTGGTTCGAAGAACCAGACCTGACTGCGGCGCTGTCAGTCGCCTCCCTGGCCCTGCCTATCCGCGCCCTGAAAACGCCCGGCATGATGCGCCTGGCCAGAGAGATCAATTACCGGCCACTGTTCCATCTGACACTCTGGCAGAAAGGCCTGTCGTTCATCACGGTAGTCACCATCGCACTGATCGAACCCAGCTACTGGGCGATTATCGTCGGCAACCTTGTGGCTGCCACCATACTCGCCGTGGGCTCCTATCGGGTTGACCACCATCGTCCGCGCTGGACGCTAAGCCGGTTTCGACAACAGTGGGGGTTTTCGCAATGGCTGCTGCTCCGGGGCATCGTCGGGTTTACCCGTTCGCAGATCGACAACCTGATGGTCTCGAAATTTTTTGGCACCACCCAACTCGGGGGCTATAACCTGATACGGGAAGTCAGCCTGTTGCCGGCTCTTTCCGCCATTATTCCCATGAGCGAGCCCCTGTTGGCGGCGATTGCCGAGGGCAAACACTCGGCCACAGTGCTGGCTTATCGTGTCAGGTTGAGTCTTGCCCTGATGATCTCAGCGTTGACCCCCATAACCGTCTTTATATACCTGTATCCGGAATTGATTGTACAGGTACTTCTGGGGAATCAATGGAGCGAATATGCTCCCCTTCTTCGCCCGTTTTCCCTGTTTTTTCTGACATTCTGCCTGTTCTCCCTGATCAGTGATTCCATTATCGCCCAGGGCCGGGTCAAAATGTTGTTCTGGTTTGATGTGGCTTCCACCCTTTCCATCATCGCTATCCTCTACCAGTGGGGCACCGCGAGCCTGGACAACATGGCCTGGCTGCGAGGCTGGTTGGCCGTGGCAACAACGGCCACCCTGTTGATCCTCCTGAACCGCCAGACCCACTTCGGCCTGTTGCGGCTCTTTTACCTCTGCCTGCCGGCAATACTTGCGTCAGCCGCAGCTGCATGGCTGGTCATGCAGTTACCAACGACATCATCCCTGGCCCTGATAGAACTCTTTGCCAGAGGCCTTTTATACGTTGGACTGGCCGCTGCTCTGGCCGTTTGCTTTGCCCGTATTTTGCTGCAACACTTCGATGAGTGGCATCAGCTCAAAAGCCTGATCGCCATGACCATCAGGAAGGTCTTTTGAAAGTTTTGAAGCCCCGGTAGAATGTGACATTATGTAACCGGAAGCCGCATGCTTTGGGTCAGTACAGAAGGAATTGGCAGTAACTGGCATGATAAAACCAATAGCCATCCAACTCAGGGAACGCAGCGCTGCAAGCAGGGCTGGGGAGCCATTGCGATTCGGCGTTCCGTTTGCACGAGGGGAGTTGCACGACACGCAATGTCTGAAACTGTCCGTTGCCAACGGCGCAGTGTTGCCCGTTCAGACCCGGCCATTGGCTTATTGGCCTGACAATTCCATTCGCTGGGCTTGCGTTGAAGCGGTGCTTCCCGCCACTGAACAGCCTCTGGCTGGTCTTACCCTCGCTCAGGGCAAACCGACAACTGAAAAATCCGCGTCAATCTCTCGGAACGGAAACCAGTTGCAAATCAGCTATGGCGCTTATCACCTCACGCCAAAGCATGACGCTCCCAGCTGGCAGTGGTCCGGTCCAGACGACCAGTTTTCCTCCCGGTTACTGTTTGAAGATCAGGATAATTTGCCCTGCTCAGCCCTCATGGATGCGCATTGGGAGATCGAAACCACCGGGCCCGTCGTCACCGTACTGTCGGCAGCCGGCTGGTGGGTTGATAGCCAGGGAGACAAACTGGCCCGCTTTCGTTGTGAACTTGGCTTTTACGCCAATGGCCTGGTTACCGCCGACACCATGATCCAAAACCCCCGCCGGGCAAAACATTCCGGAGGCCTTTGGGATCTTGGGGATCCGGGTTCCGTGCGTTTCGGTGGCATGGCGGTTGAAACCCATGTAGCCGGAATCACGCAATACCGGCTTTCTCTGGCACCCGATCAGCCACCCAAAACATTCACTGCTGATCAATCCGTGACACTGCACCAGGAATCCAGCGGCGGCGAAAACTGGAACTCCCGAAACCACATCAACGCGAAGGGTCAGCTTTTGCCCCGCTATCGCGGTTACCGGCTTCAACATGGTCAGCAAGAACCAGAGTACGGACTCAGGGCCAGCCCGGTTCTAGAAGCCACAACGGCAGACTCCCTGATCAGTATCAGCCTGCCCCATTTCTGGCAGAACTTCCCCAGCGGGCTGGACGCAGGTGATGACACCCTCCGGGCATGGCTTTTCCCTGCTGATAAGCCCGAACCGTACGAGCTGCAAGGCGGAGAACGCAAAACCCAGCAGGTGATCCTGGGTTACGGATTTTCCCTGGAACAGCTGGGCTGGAGCCACTCTCCACTAGTACCGATTCTGCCAGCAGAGCATTACGAGACCACGGAAGCTTTCCCGTGGTTCCGCGCCAATCAGCCCGGAACGCCGCTAGACCACCTCATACAGGACGGCCTGGATGGTACCTCCAATTTCTTCCCCAAACGGGAAATGATTGATGAGTTCGGGTGGCGAAATTTCGGAGACCTGTTCGCAGACCATGAAACGCTGTATCAGCGCGAAGACGAGGCCCCGCACATATCCCATTACAACAACCAATACGACGCCATTTACGGTTTTGCCCGACAATTTGCGCTGACCGGTGATCCACGCTGGTTTGAACTAATGGACGACCTCGCACGGCACGTGGCCGACATCGACATCTACCACACCGATGAAGACCGTTCGGAATACAACCATGGGCTGTTCTGGCATACCGACCACTACCTGGATGCCTATACCTGCACGCACCGCACCTTCACCCGAAACAGCAACAGCAGCTCCACGCCAGGTCAGCTTGGTGGAGGGCCCGCAGCCGAGCACTGCTACACCAGCGGGCTGCTCTATCATTACTGGTTGACGGGTAACTGCGGATCAAAAGAAGCAGTGCTGGACCTTGCCCACTGGATGAAAACACTCCACCAGGGTGAAAAAGGGTTGCTGGCAGAGGTGCTGGCGCTGAAAAAACAGGAGTTGCCAAGACTCAAGGCGTTACTCCGGGGTGATGATGTCACCACTCACCGTTACCCTTTTTCGCGGGGCACCGGCAATTACATCAATACCCTGCTGGACGCCTACCTGGCCCAGCCAGATGCCGGCTGGCTAACACAGGCGGAAGACGTGATAAGAAATACCATTCATCCCGCTGACAACATCGAGCAAAGGCGCCTGAGGGACACGGAAAACAGCTGGTCGTACCTGATTCTGCTGGCCAGTCTCGCCAGATACCTGTCTATCAAGGCTGATGCCGACGACAGAGACGATCACTGGCATTACACGAGGGCCAGCTTCCTGCATTACACCCGCTGGATGCTCAAAAATGAACGGCCATTCCTTGAGAATCCAGGCGATCTGGAGTTTGCCAATGACACCTGGACTGCACAGGACATCCGCAAAGCCATGTTGATGTTTCAGGCGGCTCAAGAAGACCCGGCCAATGCTGACCGCTACCGTGAGAAAGGCCAGGAATGGCTGGACCATGTTACATCCGCACTGCGGCCAAGCCCGGAGCGAGGCTTTACGCGACTGCAGATCATTTTGTTGCAGAACTATGGTCCTCAGCATTTAACGACAACCTTTAAGGAAGAGTGCCCCGGGCACTTGAGCAGCTATACACCGCCTGATAAGGCACCAGAACTGAGCTGGACGACGCTGGCCAGTCAGATTGTGTCCCGACTGACAAGCGGATTACTTCACTTCAGGCCCCATCGGGAAAAGGCCTGGCTGGAAGCAAGGCTGGACCGCCAATGACTATGCGCACTACCCTAAAACGATCCATCAAGTGGCTTTTCCTGGCGCTTGCCCTGCCAGTTTTCGGCCTGTTCCTCGTGATCCGAACCGCGACAGGCTCGGACGACAGCTTTGCCTCCTTCTCGCAGTTCCTGAGCCTGATACCGGGCAAAGTTGGCGTTTACCTCCGGGCAGCTTTCTACCACCTCGCCTGTCCGGACACCTCCGATGACATCTCTATCGGCTTTCTCACGATTCTCTCTCACCGGGACACCAGCATTGGCAAAGGTGTTTATATCGGGCCTCAGGGCAATATCGGCATGTGCCGGATCGGAGAAAACACCCTTCTGGGTAGCGGTGTACACATACTGAGCGGCAGCCGACAGCATGAATTCCGCGATATCGACCGCCCGATCAAGGAACAGGGGGGGATGTTTGAGAAAATCACCATCGGCAATGATTGCTGGATTGGGAACCAGGCTATCGTTATGTCTCCCACCGCGGCAAAAAGCATTATCGCCGCGGGCAGCGTTGTGATTAGCTCCGTGGAGAGCGGAGATATAGTCGCGGGAAACCCGGCCAGGGTTTTGCGCAACCGATTCGAAGATTCGCAAACGCAGAAAGCATCAAGAGAGGCCCGTGAATGAGCTCAGTGAAAGAGCGTGTTTACGACGCTTCACCGGTATGGATGCAGAATGTCCTGGTCTCAGCTTATGGCTATCATCTTTACCGGAAGCGATACCACGGTGCATTCCAAGACATTCTTACGCTTCTGAAGCACTCCCGGAACTGGACCCGACAGGAAGCAGAAGCGTGGCAGGCCGAGAAACTCCACGATATGGTGCGGCATTGTCGGCGAACCGTGCCCTTTTATCAGCAGCTGTTTGCTGACTATGGTCTGAACGAAAACGATTTTACCAGTGTCCAGGATATCCAAAAGCTGCCTGTTCTCGAAAAAGAAACATTGCGCCAAAACACCACGCAATTCCGGTCATCCGAAGATAAACCCTACATGCTCCAGCACACCAGCGGCAGCACCGGAACCCCTCTGGCTCTGGAGGTCGATGAATACACCTACAAAATGGCGATGGCACTGCTTGTTGAGCATGAACAAGCACACGGTGTTCCCTTCGGTGCACCGAGAGCGACCTTCGCGGGCCGCATGGTGCAGCCAGCTAACTACCTGCGCCCTCCCTTTGCCCGGTATAACCGGGCCGAAAATCAGATGCTTTTTTCAAGCTATCACCTGAACAACGACACCTTCCAATGGTATGCCAATGAGTTAAAGCGTTTCTCTCCCCGGGAGCTGATTGGTTACCCATCCGCCATTTCAGACCTCGCATCCCACTACCTGGATACCGGTATCAGCCCGGGATTCAGACCAGACGCCATTATCACCAACTCAGAAACGTTGCTGGCGTGGCAAAGAGAAGCCATCGAAAAAGCCTTCAGCTGCCCTGTTTACGACTATTACGGTACCGCAGAATACGTGTTATTCGCCGGACAGGAACGAGATGGCCGCTATCGCCTCAATCCGGTGCTGGGTATCACAGAAGTTCTGGCTGATTCAGGAGAGCCTGCATCGGAAGGAAGGTTGGTGGCGACCACATTGACCAACCGGGTCATGCCTCTTCTACGCTATGAAGTCGGTGACTCCGGCCTGGCCATAAGGGAGGACATGACTCAATCAGTTGTCCATCAACTTGAACGAATCAATGGACGAATGGATGATTATATCGAATTGCCGGATGGAAGGCGGATTGGGCGGCTTGATCATGTTTTTAA
>Ga0136557_1000888_pt1 | contig 21034 bp, 17 predicted proteins | sample AntRauTorckE6832_FD_104796 | JGI IMG/M metagenome (GOLD analysis project Ga0136557, IMG submission 104796) | Saline lake microbial communities from Rauer Islands, Antarctica - Metagenome Torckler E6 #832 | ecosystem: Environmental > Aquatic > Non-marine Saline and Alkaline > Saline | place...
GAAGGATACTTCACAGGGTCCTTGGACTTAATTTTTACATGTCCTCTAACATCAGAGTTCATAGGACCTACATGAAGCTGGAATCCGTGACCTTCCTGAGGAGCTGAACCGTCATAACGGATAGCAATAGGAAGAAAATGAAACTGAAGGTTCGGATATTCGACTTCATCGTTTCCTCTGATGAATCCACCTGCTTCAAAATGGTTTGTTGCTGCAGCACCTTTGCCCTGGAAAAGCCACTGAGCTCCGATAAAAGGCTGCCTGTACCACTTAAGTGCAGGAAACATACTAACAGGCTTTTTACAGGCATACTGAACATAAAGTTCAAGATGATCCTGAAGGTTTTCACCAACACCTTTAAGATCCTGAACCATATCAACTCCAAGCTTTGAAAGCTCGTCACCGTTTCCTATACCTGAAAGCTGAAGCAACTGAGGTGTATTAATAGCACCGCCGCAGCTTATAATCTCTTTTCCGTAAACCTTTGTGGGGTTCTTACCCTTTGTTAAGTACTCAACACCAACAGCTTTTTTACCTTCAAAAAGAATTCTTGTGGCCTGTGCGCGGCACTTTATCTCAAGGTTGTCTCTTTCCTTTTTTACAGGATGAATATAAGCTCTTGCAGCGTTATGTCTTCTTCCTTTGTAAATATTTTGATCAAATTTAGAAAAGCCTTCCTGCTGATAGCCGTTAACATCGTCTACTACAGGATATCCAGCTTCTTTGACAGAATCAAAAAAAGCATCAAAAAGAGGGTTTTTACACTGTGCTGTAGTTAATTTTAAAGGACCGCCTTTTCCATGATAAGCATTGGCGCCGATAAGCCTGTCTTCAAATTTTTTAAAATAAGGAAGACATCCTGCATAATCCCAGTCTTCAAGACCTTTATCCTGTGCCCATTTTTCATAATCCATTGCATTACCGCGAATATAGATCATACCATTTATACAGCTTGATCCTCCGAGCACCTTACCTCTTGGTTGATAAACTCTTCTGTTATGCATATACGGTTCAGGATCTGAATCATACCACCAGTTATAGAATCTGCTCTGAAGCGGATAAGTAAGCGCTGCTGGCATATGTATTCTAAAATCGAGTTTATAATCCGGTCTTCCTGCTTCCAGAACAAGAACTTTATTTGAAGAATCGGCACTCAGACGATTTGCAAGAACACTTCCTGCTGATCCCCCTCCGACTATAATATAATCATAAGTTTTGCTGTTCATAATAACACCCTCCGACAAATTTAAAAAGTTTTTAATATTTCAGCTGTTTTTTAAATCCATTCCCTTTCAAAAAACCTGCCGTTTTTTTCATCTATACATTTACGTAAAAGAGAATAATGGTAACCGCTATAAGATAAAGCTTTCATAGGTTCACCTTTCATTATCTCCCTTGCCGTATTGGTCCAGTTATCTACGGTAAGCTTTCTATAATAGTCTTCCTCATAAAGAGCATAGTCATATGAAGAAAAACCGAGCTGTACCGCCCTCATAAGCCATTCAAACAAAGAATTTTTAGTCATTTTGGCAAGCAGAATATTAAGACTCCTGTCTGCCTCACCTATAAGATCCATATCAGGATCTTTATGTGAAACAATTTTTTTAAACTCTTCAGCTTTATCTAAAAGCTGCTGCTTTTCTTCATCACTGGCCCTTGATATAGCCAGAACAGTAATTGTTTCATCAATACTTTCCCTGAATTCTATAAGCATTTCAGGACTAATATTCTTCTGCTTAAGGAACAGCGACAATGACTCGCTTATATTTTTAACTTCCGCCTCTTTAACAAAAGCACCGCCCCTGGAACCTTTTTTAACTTCAACCAGGTCTTTTTGCTTTAAAGTCATAAGAGCTTCCCTTACAACCCCTCTTCCGGTTCCAAACTGCACCTGAAGATCTCGCTCACTTGGAAGTTTATCACCCGGAAGCAGCTGCTTGTTGATTATCGCAGCTTCTACCTGAAGTGCAATATCTTCTGCTGCACGTCCTGCTTCTGCTCTTTTAAAAACCAGATTTTCATCCATTCTTTCTGCTCCGATTTAAAATACAACCTCTTTTGGTACGACCAAAATACACATAAACCCGAGCAGATGTCAAATATTTTTCTACTTTTATCAAGATATGCAAGAACAAAAAACAAGCATTGCAGAATATAAGTCATTAAATATAAAGCATAAAATAAAACCTATGTTGGCAAAAACAAAACCGAGAAAAAGGTAGTACCTTTAAAGTCTAAGCCAAATTTACAAGAATAAAATACAAATAACAGCTTAAAACCAAACTATGGCTTGAGACTTTTAATAAGCAAAAAAGAAAAGATAATTTACAATATTACAGGCATTTGAAAAAGATAACAATCAAATTAAGCTGTAAGTTCCATAATTAACATTTAACCGAAAACTAAATTTTTTTTGTTAAGTTACAGCAGATGAACAATTCAACCCCAGGAATACCGGAGTATTTTTGACGATTAAATTTTAATCTAACACAGAACTAAGCAAAAGCATCTTTTGCAGCAACCAGATAAAGACAGAAACAATAAAAAAAGATTTCCACCATACCGATTTTTTTCTTTTAAACATTAAAAAACTTTACACAAAAAAAACTATTGTTATAAGAAAGTATTCATAAATAAAATTTAACCTAAAATATCAGGAAAAGAAAATGCATAAACTTTTACAGGGCAAACCGGAAAGCAGACATTTCCTGCTTGGAAACGAAGCAATAGCCAGAGGAGCCGTAGAAGCAGGGGTTGCATTTGCAACAACCTACCCGGGCACACCTTCATCAGAAATTTCCGCAAATCTGTTTGAAATTTCGCAGGAAACAGACTTATATTTTGAATACAGCTCAAATGAAAAAATTGCACTTGAACTTACAGCCGCATCCGCAAACTCAGGACTGAGAAGCCTTTGCATAATGAAGCATGTAGGTGTAAACGTAGCTGCAGATGTTCTTATGACCCTTGCTTATCTTGGAGTTAAAAAAGGGCTGGTTCTGCTGACTGCTGATGATCCGTTCATGTTTTCAAGCCAAAATGAACAGGACAACAGATATTACGGTAAACTAGCAGGACTTCCTGTCCTTGAACCTTCATCTGCTGCAGAAGCAAAGGAAATGCTTGCATATGCCTTTGATCTTTCAGAGCAGCTTAATGAGCCGGTAATTTTCAGAACTACTACAAGAATCAATCATTCATCAGGCGAAGTTGCTTTTGGTTCACCAAAAGAGATTGAATCAAAAGGGGAATTCACAAAAGATCCTATGAGGTATGTATCTGTTCCTGCTGTTTCAAGACAAAGACATAAGGTACTCCTTGAAAATCTTGACAAGGCTGCATCTTTGTCAGATTCGTGTTCATATAACTTTACCCAGGGAAAAGGAAACCTTGGAATTATCTGCAGCGGAGTCAGCTATTCATACGTAAATGATGCTGTAAAAGACCTGAATGCTGAAGACAAAATTAAAGTTTTAAGAATCGGATTTTCAAACCCAATGCCTGACCTCTTGATAAAAGAATTTTTAAAAGGCTGTGACAAGCTTCTCATAGTTGAAGAGGGTGAACCTGTAATGGAAGAATACGTCAGGTCATTCGCACAAACACAGGGTTCAGTTATTGAAATAAAAGGCAAAGGTGAAAATCTTTTTTCAAGACTTTTTGAATACAATACATCAATTGTAAGAAAAGCTATCTCAAATTATTTCGGCTTTGAAAACAAGGAAGCTGTACCTGTTGACACCTCAGATTTACCCGCTCTTCCAAACAGACCTCCAAACCTCTGCGCTGGCTGTTCACACAGAGCAACATTTTATGCTGTAAAAAAGGCCGGGGGAAACGACACCATATATCCTTCTGATATAGGATGCTATACCCTGGGATTTCTCCCTCCCCTTGCCATGGGAGACTTTGTTGTATGTATGGGGGCATCAGTAGGAACTGCGTGCGGTTTTTCAAAAAGCACAGGTAAAAAAACAGTTGCCTTTATAGGAGATTCAACTTTTTTCCACTCAGGAATAAACGGGCTTTTAAATGCGGTCTTTAACAACCACGACATAACACTTATAATTCTCGACAACAGAACAACAGCAATGACAGGCCATCAGCCAAACCCTGGTGTTGATATGACTGAACTGGGACATAATAACTACAATACAATAGATATTGAAACAGTTGTAAAAAGTCTTGGAGTCGGGTTTGTAAAAACAGTTAAACCTTACAATGTTAAAAAAACACAGGAAGCTGTTGAAGAGGCAATGGAATTCAAAGGCGTTTCTGTTGTTATATCCAAGGAAAAATGTATACTTTACGCAAAACAGTTAAAGCAGGCCAAGAATACTGCTTTTCAGGTCAATCAGGAAAAATGCAAAAACCACAGAAATTGTGTAAATGATCTCGGCTGCCCTGCTTTTTACATTGAAAACAATGAAGTAAAAATCGATGAAAATATGTGCACAGGATGTTCAGTCTGTGTCCAGATTTGTCCTGAAAAAGCTATATCACCTGTGAAAACAAAATAAATTTAAGGATACATTAAAATGAACAATACAACCAAACTTATTATAGTTGCTGTTGGAGGCCAGGGAAACCTGCTGGCTTCCAAAATTCTGGGTGAAGCTGCTCTTGAAGCCGGAGTAAAAATGCAGATGAGTGAAATTCACGGAATGGCCCAGAGAGGAGGAGTTGTTGAATCAGCAATAATCTTTGGAGATGCAAAAAGCTCAATTATTTCAGACGGAGAAGCTGATATTCTGCTGGGATTTGAACCGCTTGAATCATTAAGAGCAGTCTCAAAGTGCTCAAAAGATACTGAAATCATAACAAACACAAAACCTCTGCAGCCTTTTACTTCTGCAATAGGACTTGCAAAGTATCCTGAAAAAGAAGAAATTGAAAACATACTTAAAAGCAAATCAAAAAAATTCCTAGGTTTTAATGCAAGCGAACTTGCAGTTGAGGCAGGAACTTCCCTGAGTCTTAACATGGTTCTTCTGGGAGCTCTTCTTCAAAGAAAAATCATACCGCTTGAGAAAGAACTCATACAAAAAACAATTAAAGAAAAAACAAAAAAAGAATTTGCTGAAATAAATCTTAAGGCTTTTGAGCTGGGATTTAAAAAAGCAGAGGAACTGGGATAAAAAGTGAAAACATTAAACTATATTTTAATTCTTTTAATAATATCGGCCTTTTGTATTATTCCATCAGTTTCAGCTGATGGGATAAAAAAGGTTTTTATTGAAAAATTTAAAATCCATTCTCCAGAAAAAAACGATCAATACCTTGTTTCAGGCATCGATTCAATCCTGAGAGGTGCCGTAGAGTCTGCTGATCGCACAGTTATTACAGACTCAAAAGACAACGCAGATTTTCATATATCGGGAAATATTGTTATAGCCGGCAGCACTTGCATCACAACAGCTTCTTTAAAACTAAGCGGCAAAAAAATTTCAGGGCTGAACAAAAAAGGTGAATCTAAGGGAAGCATCTTAGATCACATAAATGAGTTTTCAAAAAATTTGACAAAAAAAATTAATGAAACTGAAATTCAAAAAGCTCAGACAGAAAAAAAAGAAGCTCGATACAGCAGAAATTCATATAAAAACAATAAATTTATTTTTAATACAGACCTAATAGAAAAAAATATTAAGTCTGTGGCTGCTGAAGATATAAACAATGATAATAAGCCGGAAATTATCTGGCTTACAGACAAAAACCTTTTTATATCAGTAATAGAAAATGACAGCTTAACAAACCTCGACAAAAAAGAATTTAAAAACAGCGTTGAAACCCTTTGCATTGAAATCTTTGATTCAATGGGTATGAAAAAAATAATAGTAAACAGCTATGATAATTCAATGCAGAGATTTAATGCCCGCATGTTTTCTGTATCAGACAACAATAAACTTAAAGAAGAAACAATACAAAAGAACTATTTCTATAAAACTGTATATAACCATGAAGGAAACAGATTTCTTACAGCAAAACAAGGCGGTATTGCAGATGAACTTTTTTACGGACAAATAAAAAAAGTTAATACCAAAACAAAAAAATTCTCTTTTACCGAATTTAAACCTGGTAAAAAGTTTGAACTTTTCCCTTCCTTTTCCTCGGGCTTTTATACCCAGCAGGACAACAAAGAATGGGCAGTATTAAATGACAGCAACCTTAAACTCTACTCTTCTGATTTTGATGAGATATGGCACTCCTCTGAAAAAATGGGAGGCTCGTCAAAAAATATAAATATCAAGGCCAAAACAAGGGATGATGCAGACAAAAAGTATTTTATACCCCAGCGCCTTATAACAATTCCTCTTAAAGACAAAATAAGCATGCTTTTAACAGTTCAGAATAAAGATGAAGGGAACAGGCTTTTTCAGAGGATAAGACTTTTCAGCAAAGGTCATGTAAAAGGACTTGTGTGGAACAGAATTTCTTTTGACGAAAAATTTAAATCTCCTGATTTCAGCGGCCATATCAGAGATTTTTCTATATCAGATATTAATAATGACGGAAAAAAAGATTTAATAACAGCTGTTTCAGAACAATTCGGTTCTTTTTCTGCTAAAATAAAAAGCAGAATAATTATTACCGAATTTGAACAATAAGTTTATAAAAGATTTCAACTGAGCGTCAGTTTTAAATAAACGTTGATCATTTCGTGCTTTTCTGACATTATGTTAGCATTAACTACTTAATATTCGGCGCAATATTAAATTTTTTGTTTGACATTAAGTTTTTTATTAAATAGATTACCGCCGTGTTAATATACTTAAAGTATAGCAGTTATAAATCGTAAATTTAAATTATTTTTATTCGTGTATTAACCTGAACTCAATAATTCTTTAACTGTATTATACAAAACAATCAAAGGAAATAAGGATCAAAGTTTATGAATGAATTCCTTCAGCATTTAAGAGCAACAAGCAATGACAAAAAAAGAAACAATAAATTTTATAAAAATCAGGATAAAAATATCGGCAACCACTATCCTGAAAGAAGAAACGGAAATGACAGAAGACTTAGAGCTCAAAAGCCCTCAGGCATAAAAGAAGAAGCTGTAACTGCTTTGAAACAATCAATTGATGATATTCAGGCAGCACTTCAGGATCAAATGATTTATGCAGAAAGAACTGCAGATGCAGAAGAAAGACAGGCTGATGCCCTGGAGAATATAGCAGATATGTTTGCTGCTTTTATGGAGAAGCTGGAAGAGGCTCCTGCCCCTTCTCATCATGAAAATGAATCTTCTCAGGAAGCAGATATCATTGATGAAAGAAACATAATGATGAGTCCTGAAGAAGCAGATGCTGTTAAAAAAACAAGCAGAACATACATTCTTAATCTGATCAAAAGTCTTAGGGAGCAGAATTCAACATACGATGATATTGCTCTTTATCTTACTGAAAATAGTTTTCCTACATTTTCCGGACGTGGAAAATGGCATGCACAGACAATACACAGACTTTGCCAGGAAATAAAAAAAGCTGAATCTAAAAAAAACAAAAGATAAATGAAAAGCAGACCTGACGGTTTTATTTTTTTCATAAATACCGTCAGGCTTATAAATAAACGCTTTTCCATATGAAACTATATCAGTTGATATTTAATAATTTTTAAAAAAAGGACTGTTTTTCAAATCAGTCCTTTTTTTGTTTTCTTAATAAATCAAGATATTCTGCCCATTCAATAGTAAGCATATTCTTTTTTTTATTGTTACATTCTTTGCATGCTGTAACAAGATTTCCCCTAACAGACTTACCGCCCCTTGACAAAGGGACTACATGGTCCATTGTAAGCTGATCAGGGCTGAAAGCTTCCATACAATAATAGCAGGTTCCCTTTGCAAGTTTTCTTTTCCACCACTGGGTTTTTCTGATATCTCTTGCTTTTGCTTTTTCTGCTTTCAGGAATTTTTCATCTTCAAACATTTACTCTATTCCATACTCCCTGAAAACACCCGGTTTTTTGGTCCAGTCTCTGTGTACTTTCACAAAAAGGCGCAAAACAACCTTTTGGCCAGTAAATTCTTCAAGCTCAAGTCTTGCCTTAGTTCCTATATCAGTAAGCATCGAACCTTGCTTACCTATAATAACTCCTTTTTGAGAATCTCTTTCAATATTTATATTTGCATCTATTTCAATTACACCCGATTTTTCCTTAAAGCTCTCAACAGTTACAGCTGTAGAGTAAGGAATTTCATGGCGAGTCAGAATAAAAATTTTTTCTCTTATTATTTCAGAGGCAATAAATTTTATTGGCATATCTGTGAGAAAATCTTCAGGGTAAAAAGGAGTTCCAAATGGGAGAATATTTTCTATGGCTGAAATTATATTGTCAGTATTAATACCTTTTGAAGCAGATACAGGTATTATATCTGTAAAACTGAATTTTTTTCTCCATGAATCTATATGAGCAAGAACTTTGTCCCTGGTTTCAAGCAGATCAATTTTGTTTAATATCAGTATAACCTTCTTTTCGAGTGTTTTAAGCTTTTCAACTATATAATCATCATCTCTTTTGCTTTTCTTTGATGTATCAACAACATAAACAACTACATCAGATTCTTCGGCAGCCTCTGTTGCTTTAGCCACAAGTCTTCTGTTCATTACTTTCTCGGAAGAATGTATCCCGGGTGTATCAAGAAATACAATCTGAGCATTCTCGGTATTGACAACAGCGAGAATTTTATTTCTTGTTGTCTGCGGCTTGTCAGTAGTTATGGCAAGTTTTTCTCCGCATATAAGATTTAAAAGAGTCGATTTACCTGCATTTGGTGCGCCAATAATCGAAACATAACCTGCTTTAAAGTCTTTTTTGTCTGAAAAAAGTAAATCAGAATCAATCATTTGTCGCTCCTGTTAAATTTAAAATCCTCGACCAAATTTCATCCCTGCCTGTTTTTTTAAGTCCTGAAGCTATGACAAAATCGCTATATTCAGCACCCATTTTTTTTACAATATTTTGTTTGTGATTTCTTTGCTTTGTGCCAGAAAGCTTATCAGCCTTTGTAAGTATATTAATATAAGGTATATTATTCTCGTTGAGCCAGAGACCGAAATTATATTCAAATTCAGCCGGATCACGCCTTATATCTATAATCCAGACAAGAGCTTTCAGATTCTTTCTTGAAAGAAGATATGTTTCGATCATATTCTCCCACTGGCCTCTCATCTGCTTTGATACTTTTGCGTATCCGTAACCGGGAAGATCAACAAATCTTAGATATTTATTTACTTCAAAAAAATTTATTCTCTGGGTTCTTCCAGGTGTTTTACTGGTTTTAACAAGCTTGTTCCTGTTCACAAGACAATTAACAAGAGTAGACTTTCCTACATTCGACCTGCCCGCAAAAGCTATTTCAGGAAGATCTTCAGGAGGATATTCAGACGGCTTTCCTGCACTTGTTATAAATTCAGCACTTTTTATAACAGGAGATTTAAATTCAGATTTATTTTCCATTTTATTTTTTATATACCTTTTCCGGATCAAACACTTTTTCTTCTATAATGCAGGGTTTTCCATTTTTCAAACTTGTATGAAAACACGAATTATAGCCTTTATGGCAGGCAGCATTCCCCTTTTGCTCCACAATCAGAAGAATTGTGTCATTATCACAGTCTATTCTTATGTCAGATACAATCTGTTCGTGGCCCGAGGATTCACCTTTTACCCAGAGTTTATTTCTGGATCTGGAATAAAAAGTAGCCTTGCCAGTTTTTATTGTATTTTCAAAAGCTTCTTTATTCATATAAGCAAGCATCAGAACTTTTCCTGATGATTCTTCCTGTACAATTGCAGGAACCATTCCTGACTGTTTTTCAAAGTCTATAAAATATTTTTCAGACATTTACACCCCTTAATTAACTTCTTAACAAAAATGTTCTTTTCGCATATTTTTTTATAATATTCAAAATTTAATTTTTTTAATTGATTTTGTTTAATATACTAAGTCGTTTTTATACATATTGCCTTAGTTTAAGATATCTGATAAATAAAAATAACCTTAAACTCAAAACTATAAACTTTAAATATAAAATAATAATTATGACTAAAAAAGAAAAAAAAAATAAAAAGCCGCGTAAATCTATGATAAAAAAAATCACACTTTTCTTTATTATTGCATTTGTCTTTGCAATTGTATCAGGAACCGCAACCTTAACAGGTCTTTACTATTATTACAGCAAAGATCTCCCTAAAATAAAATCTCTTACTGACTATAATCCACCTCAGGTAACCGAAGTTTTCAGTGACTCCGGTGAAAAAATAGCAGAATTTTACAAACAGAAAAGATATATCACAAATCTTGATAAAATGCCGGATCATCTTATTAAAGCCTTTGTAGCTGCTGAGGACGCAAGATTTTACGAACACGGAGGAATAGACCTTCTGAGCATAGCCAGAGCTTTTTATAAAAATATTAATGCAGGAGAAATAGTTCAAGGCGGATCTACAATAACTCAGCAGGTGGCAAAATCTTTTTTTCTTTCACCGGAAAAAAGTTATGAAAGAAAAATCAAAGAAGCTATACTAGCCTACCGAATCGATAAATTTTTTTCAAAACAGGATATATTATATCTTTATTTAAACCAGATTTATCTCGGCAACGGTGCTTACGGGGTTGAAGCAGCAGCAAGAAGTTATTTCGGGAAAAATGCAAAAAATCTGCTTTTAAGCGAAAGTGCTATGCTTGCAGGTCTTCCACAAGCTCCAAGCCGTTATTCACCTTTAAAACATTTTGAACGTGCAAGAAAAAGACAGAATTATGTGCTTCGCCAAATGATTCAAAACAACTATATTACATCTGAGGAAGCAGCACTTGCCAAATCAGAAGAAATAACTCTTGCTGATCAAAAAAATTATTTCATGGAAAAAACTCCTTATTATTCAGAATATATAAGAAAATATGTTTTAGATAAATACGGTGAAGAAAAACTTTTCAATTCCGGCCTGAATATATATACAGCCGTGTCTGAAAAAATACAGGAACAGGCGGAAAAAGATCTTAACAAAGGTTTAAAAGATCTTGATAAAAGACAGGGATACAGAGGACCTCTTAAAAATTTAAAAAAAGAAGATATTCAGCCCTTTCTTGAACATCAGAAAGATAAATTCAAAGATGAGGATATTAAACCCGGCTTTGAATTAAAAGCAGTAGTAACTGAAGTTAATAATGAAGAAAAACATGTTATGGTTAAATTTGAAGGCTACACAGGAATCCTTCCACTTAAAAATATGTCATGGGCAAGAAAACCTGATCCTGAAAAATACTATCTTTACCATAAAATAAAAAAACCGGGACATGCTCTTAAAAAAAACGATCTTATTCTTATACAACTTGAGGGAAAAAACCAGGAAAATGATCTATGGACAGTATCTTTGGAACAAAAGCCAGAGGTTTCAGGCGCTGTTCTTTGTATTGAGGCAGGAACCGGGGAAGTAAAAGCTATGATAGGCGGTAAAAGCTTTAAGGAAACCCAGTTTAACAGAGCTGTGCAGTCAAAACGGCAGCCAGGCTCAGCTTTCAAACCTGTTATCTATTCAGCAGCTCTTGACAAAGGCTATACAGCAGCATCCATGATAATGGATAATGCTTTTGTCTTCTACGACAAAGAACAAGACTTTACTTGGAAACCACAGAATTATAAAGAAAAGTTCTACGGCCCTACTCTGCTGAGAAAAGCTCTTGCTTTATCAATAAATCTTGTAACTATAAAACTTACCAAGGAAATCGGAATTGATTATCTTATAGATTACGCCAGAAAGCTTGGAATAGAATCAAATCTTGACAGAAATTATTCCCTGGCACTTGGTTCTTCGGGCATGACTCTTCTTGAGCTTACAAATGCATACTCTGTCTTTGCAAATAAAGGAAAGCTTATTGACCCTGTTTTTATAAAAAAAATAGAAGACAACTCCGGAAATATACTTGAAGAAGCTGACCCTAAGTCTAATCAGGTTATACCAAATGAGACAGCCTTTATAATGACAAGTATGCTTAAAAGTGTTGTAAATGAAGGAACCGGATGGAGAGCTAAAAAGCTTGAGCGACCTGCTGCAGGAAAAACCGGGACAACCAATAACCTTCATGATGCCTGGTTTATTGGCTACACAACTGATTATATTACAGGGACATGGGTTGGTTATGATCAGGCAAGAACTCTTGGCAAAAATGAAACAGGATCAAAAGCTGCATGTCCTGTATGGATAGATTTTATGCAGAAAATCCATAAAGAGATACCAAAAAAAGATTTTGAAGTTCCAGATAATATTATTTTCCAGAAAATTGATGCAAAAACAGGCCTTTTACCTGGTCCTGATACTGAAAAAACTATATATGAATGCTTTGTCAAAGGTACGGAACCAAAAGTAAGAACTCCGGCAAAGGAAAAAATAGATGATAAGACCGAGTTCTTTAAATACGGAATGTAGCTTTATAAAAAATTTATTCACATCAATCATTTTACTCTGATCAATGAATTCTTAAAAAATTTTCCAAAGTGATTCAATCAGAAAAACTGCTGCAGAGAAACCATAAATATCTGCAGCAGCAAACCAATCAACTCAGTTTTATATGAAGGGGAATCAGGTGTTTTTCCCTGCTGAGGGAAACAGTATTGCCGAGCTTCCAGTCTTTTACAGAAACTGAGTCCCCTAAAAGCCCGGATATTTTATTAACAATTTCTTTAATATTTATTACTGGATGTTTATCAAAGACATTAGGCAGTCCGTATGTAAGGCTGCATACCAGACATTTACCCTGTCTTTGATCAAGATTAAAATCAAAGATAAGTTCTTTTGGCTTTTCTTCACGGAAAGAAAGCGTAATATCATATGCACCTTCCTCACTGTCACCGTAAAGAGCTTCAAAAAACTGATCCGATTTTTCAGCTGGAAAAATTTCATTAAGAGCCTCAGAAGAAAAAATCTTTTGGAAATCAGTCATTCTCTTACTACCTTTCCTTATGTTAATTTTGATTTGTTTAATACTATACAAATCAAATACAAGTCAATACGGTTTGGAAATAAGTTGATCAATGAAAAGCTTTATCTCTTTAAGAGCAAAATAACTCTCAGGCATACATTCAAAATAGCTCTGAAATGAATGAATCATCCCCGGCCAGACAGAAATATCACAGCTTGCATTGAATGATTTTGCCCTTTCAAAACATCTTTTACTGTCATTAAAAAGGATTTCATCTGTTCCAACCTGAAAAAAGAGATTTACAGAAAAATCGAAGTCGCCGTATACAGGTGATATATAAGGATTTTTCAGATCCATACCTGAAGCATATGAATCTACACTTAATTTCAGAAGCTGGGGCTGGAGAACAATATCGTCATCTTTTTTTTCATAAATATCACTCTGATTAAAACTTAAATCAAAAAAACCTGACAAAAATATTCCGAAAAAAGGAAGATTTTTATATTTATCATTATTAAGCTTCATTATTGATGCAAGAGCCAGATTTGCCCCTGCTGAGTCTCCAAGGATACCTTTAAAAGATGATGAAGAGCAATTATCATCCATATATTTCCATATAGTTGTACAGCTGTTAAGAGCTTCAGGAAATCGGTTTTCAGGAGAAAGAGGATATCCTGCCATTAAAATTCTGGCATTAAGCTGTTTTGACAGGATTTTTGCAAAAGGTCTGTGATTATCAAGGGAGCCGGTTATAAAACCACCTCCGTGAATATACAAAATATCAATATTTGTATCAGGATCACAGTTTTCAACCCACTCAAGAACTGAACCAGAGATATTTATCTGTTTTCCTGGTATATTGTCTTTAATTGTAAGAGCAGCTGTAAGAGCATTTTTTCTTACTTCATTTATATCGTAGGATTCACCCTGATAAATTTTCAGCTGTCTATTCCACTCAATTATTCTTTTTTTTATATTAAGAAACTCTTTTGAAGGGACATAATCCCAGTTCAAACAATTATCCATCCCTGTCTTTTCTTTTCTTTACTTTATTCAGCCATTCTTTCTGTGCCTGCTGGTACTCTTCTTCTGTCTCAGTCCAGCCCGGGTTTTCCTTACTTAAATCTTTTTTATTTTTATTTCTTTTTATTTTAAATGAACAAAGTTCCTTAAATGCCTGGAAAAACTTTTTTTCATTCATATGCCTGCCTAAAAACCTGTTTTAAATAATCAAAAGAAAAATAGGATTTATTATATATTCTATCATTAAACATAATTACCGGAGGAATATAAATTTTACCGTTTAGTTTAAAAATAAAACCTTTTTTTACTTCAGCTTTATAATCAGATCCCTTATTAGTTTTTAAAAGATTTTTAAAAGAAAAATAAGATCTCGGACAAAATCTTAAATAATAAAAAACAATCTTCTTTTCTTTTGTTTTATGATTCAGGAATAACTCCGATTTTTTAAAAATTAAAATAAGGTTAATGTTTAAATAAATATATATTTAACAGCTTCAGTTGCAGTCGAAATAATAGGTTCAGGGTACATTCCTGCAACAATGATTCCTATATTCAGCAATATTGCAAATAAAGCTTTGGAATAGCCTATTTTCATCTTTGTTTCTTCACCGTCACCAAGGGTATAGGCAGCTCTTACAAGCTTTAGATAGTAAAAAGCTGAAATACCGGCGTTGATAACACCAATTATAACTATTGCATAATAACCTTTTGATATAGCAGAAGTAAAAACCATGAACTTGGTTGTAAAACCAACTGTGGGAGGTATACCGGCCATACCAAAAGCAGCAAGAGCAAGTGTAAAAGCAAGAAATGGTGACCGCTTGTGAAGACCTTTTAAGGAATCAAAATTCAGGTTTTCACCTTTAACTGACAAATTGTATATAACAAAAAAAAGAGCAATATTCATTAAAACATAGCCTGTAATATAATACATGGCAGCTGAAAACCCAAGATTACCTGCGCTTAAAACGCCGACCATAATATAACCGGCATGGGCTATAGTTGAATATGCAACAAGTCTTTTGATATCTTCCTGCACAAGAGCCGAAAGGTTGCCAAGAGTCATTGAAAACGCTGCAATAATTGTAAGAATAAGAATTACATCACCTGATTCAGCACCTGAAATTCCGACAAACCTGATAATAAGAGCAATGGCAGCAATTTTTGGTAAAGTTGCTATATATGCTGTAGTTTCATTTGCTGAACCTTCGTAAATATCAGGAGTCCAGAAATGCATCGGAAACATTGCAAGCTTGAAGAAAAAACCTGTAAGCATAAGAATAAAACCGATTGTACCAGCAGGAGAATCATTTAAAACTGAAGGAAGAACCGCAAAAAGTTCATCAAGGTGAGTTGTATGACAAAGTCCGAAAACATAGCTCATTCCAAAAAGAGTAACTGCTGTGGAAAGCGCTCCGAAAAGAATATATTTCAGACCGGCCTCGTAATGAGCCTTGCTTGTATCATCTGCCCTGAAAGGAATAGCTATATAAAGTGAAAAAGAAGATATTTCAAGACATAATATAATAGTCACAAGCTCAACTGCGCTTGTAAGAGATACAAGGCCGAAAGTACTTATAGCCAGAAACATTATATATTCTGAGCTTATTTCACTTTTTATGCTTTTAAGACCTTTCCCCAGATAAAGAACAAGAAAAAAAGCAGCAAGAATCAGAACTTTAAAACTCTGAGAGAACATATCAATGCGGTAAAAGCCTTCAAACATCTCTCCGCTTGAATTTATGGTATACAATGCTGCTGCAGTTGCCGCTGCTGTAAAGATTAAAGCTAAAGAGTCATTGTTTTTTTCTTTTTTTGAACTAAGGGACAGAAAGAAAAAAACAACAATCATTAAAATCAAAACAAGCTCAGGCAGAAATAAAAGTAACTTCATTTTAATAATCCAGTTTTATTAATTAAATTTTAATATTTATAACACTTAATTACCGGATTTACCCGGCATTAAAACCGAAAGTCTTAAGTGCATGGTTCACAGCTTCAGGTTCACCGACATGGCTTATCCCCTGGTTATACTGAATAAGTAGATGGTTTATACTCTCATCCATTACATTAAGCAAAGGTTCAGGATTAAGGCCTATCCAGAATACAAAAACTGTTAAAAAAGCCAGAGTAAGTTTTTCTCTCAAATCAAGGTCAAAAAGCCCTCTTTCACTTCCGTCACTGTGCTTGTGCCCGTCACTGTCAGCCCATATCATTTTCTGAAGCAGTCTTAACATATAAGCTGCCGCAAGTACTGCTCCGGGTATTGCAAGTGCACCAACAAGTTTGCTGTGTGAAAAAGCTCCGAGCAATACTAGAAATTCTCCGACAAAACTGTTAGTCCCGGGGAAAGCCAGAGAAGAAAGTGAAAAAATGCCAAGGAAAGTTACATAAACAGGCATAAACATTCCAAGAGCCGAATTGACTTTTATATCTCTGCTGTGAGTTCTTTCATAAATTATACCTATACAGATAAAAAGAGCACCTGTTGTAATACCGTGATTTATCATCTGAAGCATTGCGCCTTTAAGTCCGGCTGAATTCAGAACAAATATGCCAAGAGTTACAAAGCCCATATGACCAACACTTGAATAAGCAATCAGTTTTTTTATATCGTTCTGACCAAGGGCAAGGTATCCGCCAAATATTATTGAAGCTATTGAAAGAGCTATTAAGTAAGGAACACAAGCTTCAACAGCCATAGGAGTAACAGGAAGACATAATCTTAAAAAACCGTAACCACCCATTTTAAGAAGAACAGAAGCAAGTATTACACTTCCTGCTGTAGGAGCTTCAACGTGGGCAGCCGGAAGCCATGTATGCAAAGGAAACATCGGGATTTTAACAGCAAATGCAATCGCACATGCAAGAAATACCCATATCTGAAATGTAAATGAGTAATTATTCCCCATAAGTTCAGGAATAAAAAAGGTACCTGTATTTATATAAAGGGCTATAATTGCAACAAGAAGGAAAATGCTTGCTATTAGTGTATAAAGAAAAAATTTTATTGAAGCATAATCTCTTCTGGGGCCACCCCATACTGCAATAAGCAGATACATCGGAATAAGCATTGCTTCCCAGAAAATATAAAAAAGGACTGTATTAAGAGAGACAAAAACCCCTATCATTGCAGCTTCCATAATAAGAATTGCAAAAAGAAACTCTTTCATCCTTTTTTCAATATAATTCCATGAGCACAAAATACACAAAGGCATTACAAAAGTTGTAAGTATAACAAGGAGAACACTGATGCCATCTATACCAAGTGTGTAATTCAGGTTAAGCGCCGGAAACCATTTATAAACTTCTGCAAACTGGTAGCTGGCTGTGGAAGAATCAAAATTGGTATACAAAGGTATTGAAATAACTGCTGTTAAAAGAGTTACCAGCAGACCCCAGATCTTCATCATGTACTCTGTATTTACAAAAAAAAGTCCGACTGCACCGGCAAGCGGAGTAAATATCAGAAGTGATAATAAGGGGTAAGAAACATTGTCAAAAAGTAAAAACTGTTCCATATTTATTAGCCGTTATAAATTAAAATTTAGTTTGCGGTTGAACCAAAACCCTGTAAGCACCTAAAATATTAAATACTCTATGCATAAGTTTCGGTCATATACCGGTTCAGACTCACTATATCAGTGTTACAACAATCAAAATTACAAAAAGAAGAACAACAGCAGCACCTATGTACTGCTGGATCTTACCTGTTGTAAACATTCTTACTTTATCACCAAGACTCATAGTCTGTTTTGCACTACCGTCTATTACATAATCTATTCCGTTCCAGTCAAACCAGGACATCTTTTTTGCAAAAAGCATTGTAAGCCTCATGCCCAGAGTCTTATAAACCTCTCCTGTGATGTCGTTAAGTTTTGAAAGCGGACCAGCACAGAAATTTTTTACAGGATTAGCAGATTTTCTGTAAAACCAGTCAAGATCAAGATTAATCTTATCTTCAGGAGCAAGCTTGTATCTCATCAGATAAAATCCAAGACCTGTAAACCCGATTAACTGAAGGGTTTCTGAAAGATGGTACATTGTATAAGGTTCATACAACACTTCATATGGAAGCATATTGTAAAGATAATCAGGATAAAAACCCATCATTATACAAAAAAATGCAGCAATAGACATACCGCCTATCATAGGAGAAGGTGCTTCACGAACATTTTTTACAGCAGGTTTTGTTTTATTAAACCATATAAAATAAGGAAGCTTTATTCCAACAGATAAAAAGGTACCAACTGAAGCAAGCAAAAGCATAAGCATTATAAATATTCTGTGATCTTCACCTGCTGCAGATATAATCATTGATTTACTGATAAAGCCGCTTGTAAGCGGAAAGCCTGAAATAGCTATACCCCCGATAACTGTAAGAATAAGACTTATCGGCATTTTTGAATAAAGACCGCCCAGTTCAGAAAGTTTTGATTTGCCTGTCATTTCAAGAACTGAACCTACACCCATAAAAAGAAGAGCTTTATATAAAATATGTGCATAAGCATGTGCACAAGCACCGTTTATTGCAAGAGTAGTTCCTATTCCGACTGCACAAACCATGTATCCTACCTGGGATACAATATGATATGCAAGAATTCTTCTGGCATCATTTTCAATAACCGCGTAAAAAACTCCGTAAAGAGTCATCACAGCACCAAAAACTACAAGAGCTTCAAAACCCGCAAACCCTCTTGCAAGAACATAAACTGCAGTTTTTGTAGTATAAGCACACATATAGACAGCGCCTATTACTGAAGCTTCCGGATATGCATCAGGAAGCCATGCGTGAATAGGCGGAACAGCTGCATTAAGCATAAAGCCGATCATTATAAGATAATCGCCGAAAGTTGCTGTTTGCGGAGCAATAGGAGTAAAAAGAAAATTACCTACTTCACTGTGTCTTATAAGTATGCCGGCAAGGAGAATAAGACCTCCGGTTGCGTGAACTATTAAATACCTGAGCCCTGCTTTATGGGAAAGTCTCTTTTTTCTGTACCAGATTAAAAATACAGAAGAAAAAGCCATAAGCTCCCAGAAGATAAAAAGTGTCAGATAATCTCCGGCAAGAACAACTCCAAGCGAACTTCCTGCATAAAGAAGGGCTGCAGTATGCTGTTCCCATTCATCTTTATAGGAACTGTAAATACCTGCAATAAGAGCCATTAATGTAAAAACATGGAGAAAAACATAACTTAACTTATCAAGTCTCCCGAAAATAAGGTCAAAACCGAGATAACTCACATTCCCGAAATCCGAAGGGAGAAAATTAATCTGAAACATGGCTATTAAAGGCACCAAAACCAGTGCAGGCTTCATAAAATTGTTCTTTTTCAGCCAGGGCATCAATAATGCGGCAATAAAAAAGATTACTGCCGGATGCGAAAAAAATGAAACTTGTGTCATTTTACAATCCCTTCGTCTTCATCTTCCCAGTAGTAATCAACATCTTTCATGAGAAACGAATGAGCGATGCCTTTACAGACTAAAATCATAATCAGGCATCCAAAAAAACCGAACAATGTCCAGAAGCCTATTACAGAGTCTCCGAAAAAGTGTCCGTGACCGTCTCTCGGGACAAAAAAATCGAAACAAACAGTCCCTGCAAGAAAAATAAAAAACAACCATTTTAAATAAGCAGATTTTTGCTGTAAAAATCCAAACAGTTTACCCATCATATTGTAGCCACCAGAAGATTAATGATTTTTAAGAAAAGATCAGGCCAAATACCTATTCCGACCGAAATAAGAGCCGTAATAAAAAGGGGAACAACCATAAGTGAAACAAGTGGCTGTTTCTCCAGATTCCCTTTTTCTTCAGGCATTCTTGAAAAAGCTCCGATAAATACAGGAGTAAAATAACAGGCATTGAGAAAGGAGCTTACAAGTAATACTGTCAACAAAATCAAGTTATTTATATCCATGGTTCCAAGAGCAAGAAACCATTTTGTAACAAAACCTGAAACAGGAGGAACACCTATCATACTTAAAGAAGCAATACCAAAGGCTGCCATTGTAAAAGGCATCTGATAACCCACGCCTTTCATATCCCTTACATCTTTTTTCTTTGTTGCAACATAAATTGCACCTGCACAGAAAAACAGAGTAATTTTTGAAAAAGCATGGTTTGTTATATGTATAAGACCACCTGTAATAGCATTCGGTGTAAGCATGGCAACACCAAGAATTATATATGAAAGCTGACTTACAGTAGAATAAGCAAGCCTTGCTTTTAAATCGGTTTTGGAAAGAGCAATCATGGATGCGGCAAGAATTGTAAATGAAACAATATAAGCAGTTATTATCCCAAGATTAAGGCCTGCCAGAAGGTTTACTCCAAAAACCGAAAGCATTACTCTGCATATTGAAAATACACCGACCTTAACAACAACAACTGCATGAAGAAGGGCTGAAACCGGAGTCGGAGCAACCATTGCAGAGGGAAGCCAGTTATGGAAAGGCATAATAGCAGCTTTTGCAAAACCGAAAAGACAGAGAAAATATACTGATATTATAAGTGCATTTGAAGCACCTGAAGGAAAAATACCTTCAGCTATACCTGAAGTTGCGAAATCAAGAGTTCCGCACTGATAATAAATAAGTGCCATTGCAGGGAGTAAAAATGCTTTTGATGTAAACATCAGATAGACAATATATTTTCTGGAACCTTCATATGCTTCTTTATCCTGGTGATGTGCAACCAGAGGATATGTCATAATCGATACAATTTCATAAAACAGATAAAGCGTAAAAAGGTTTGCTGAAAAAGCAGCGCCCATTGCACCGCATACCGCAGCTGCATAACAAAAATAAAATCTTGTCTGGGCATGTTCTGTAAGACCCCGCATGTAACCTATGCAGTAAACTGCGGCCAGTATCCACAAAAATGAGGCTGTCCCGGCAAACAACAGGCCAAGTCCGTCTATATGAAAAGATACATTTACTCCTTCAACCAACTCAAACAGAGTAAATGAATAATGACCTCCGCTTATAACTTTGGGAGCAACAATAAAAGCTACAGATAAAAAAGTAAGAACTGCACCTGCTATTGCTCCGGAATCTCTTAAATTCGGCCTGTTTGAAAAAA
>Ga0136557_1000897_pt1 | contig 20900 bp, 13 predicted proteins | sample AntRauTorckE6832_FD_104796 | JGI IMG/M metagenome (GOLD analysis project Ga0136557, IMG submission 104796) | Saline lake microbial communities from Rauer Islands, Antarctica - Metagenome Torckler E6 #832 | ecosystem: Environmental > Aquatic > Non-marine Saline and Alkaline > Saline | place...
ATCCATCCTGAAACCTGCTTATAAACAGCCTCCCCGTAAACACCTCCCCTTGACTTGCCATAAAATAGCAATGCACCTATAAGCCCGCATATCGACGCAGAAGCTCCTATTGTAAGTGAAGTCCCCGACAAATAAGAAAGAATAAAACCTGTAATTCCGCTGGCAGAATAAATAATAAAAGATCTTGAAACACCGTAATAATTCAAAACCATGTAAAAAAGCTGCGAAAATGCAATCATATTAAAAATAATATGAAGCACACTGCCGTGAAGGTAAGAAGCGGAAATAAAGCTCCACCAGTATCCAAGCCTGTCAACCGGTATTTTTCCACCGGCACCCAGAAAAATCAGAACTCTATTATCAGGTGATAAAAAATTAAGCGGATTTCCGGAAATGGAAATACCTGACGAAGAAAGAACAAGACTTAAAACATAAAAAAATATGTTTATTCCTATTATTAATCTTGTTAAGAAAAGTCCGTCAACTACGCCGGATAATAAAAAAATATTTTTATACCATGCCCCCGGGTTTTTCATTGAACAGTGGGGACAAACATTTTCATCACTGCTTATAAGCTTTCTGCACCCAGGGCACAAAAAAGAATTCTTACTGATAAATCACCTCTTTATTTTTCCTGCAAGCTGACCGCAACCTGCATCAAGATTATCTCCTTTAGTCCACCTTTTCCTTACAAACAAAGAAAGATTTTCCAAATAAGATGCAAACCTGTTTATATCATCATCACTGCAGCCATTAAAATCACAGCCCTCTACGCTGTTATAAGGAATAAGATTTACTCTGCACGGAATTTCATTCAAAAAGCGACTCAGCTTTAAAGCATCTTCCTTTGAATCATTTACTCCTTTGAACAAAGTATATGTTATAAAAATTATCCCTTTGGGTTTTAAAGGATAGGATAAAAGAACTTTTTTTAAAGTTTCAAGATTGTATTTATTTGAAACAGGCATCAATTTTTTTCTTGTTTCATTATCAGCAGAATTAAGAGAAACTGATAAATTAGGCTTTATATCATAATCTTTTCCAAGTTTTTCAATCATATCAGCAAGACCTGAAGTTGAAACAGTTATATACCTGTAAGCCAGATCAAATCCGTGCTGATCATTTAAAATCAAAACAGCTTTTTTTACATTATCATAATTATCAAGAGGCTCACCCATGCCCATGAATACAACATTTCTTATATCAAAGCCCAGGATAAATTCAGCAGTAAAAAGCTGAAGAATTATTTCATCTGCCAAAAGATTACGTTTAAATCCCATATCCGCTGTTGCGCAGAATCTACAGCCCATCCTGCAACCTACCTGGGAAGAGATACATAAAGTATTTCTGTTTTTCATTTTAAGAACAACGGCTTCTACAACACTTTTGTCCTTAAGCTCAAGAGCAAATTTCAAAACATCTTCAGATTCTTTTTTCTCAAGAATAACAGGTTCAGGAAATTTAAGTTTTTTTTTTATCTCAAATGCGAGTTCCTTATTTTTAAAGCAGTTAAGATTTTCTATATCAGTTCTTCCTGTTTTAAAAATATACCTGTATATACATTTACCATGGTATTCACCTTTTCCGAAATTTTCCTTTAAAAAACCGGACAGTCCATTCATGGTAAATGACAGAATATCTGTCATCAGTTATTCCTCATTTCTTGCAAACTCATCTATAACAGAAATAACCATTTCTGCAGGCTCTGCATCCCTGTTTTTAGCAATTGTGCAAATTTCTTCCCACATCACCTTTTCTATTGGCAAAGAGACATATTTTTTTGCCTTTTCAACACTCATGCCAGCAGCAATCCTGTTTCTGTTGTTCATTTCAACAGCTTTTTTCGGATCATTCTTACTCAAGTAACCCTTCATAATAAACTCGACAAGATCATCTAATTCTATACCAAGGTTTTTCGCCTTGTTTTCAAACCACTGAGCTACTTCATCATTGATTTCAACACTAAGTTTCATTTACTTCTCTCCTAAATTAATCCGTACAATTCTCCGCTTTTTTTAAAAAGCCTGTCTACCTTTTTTTCGGTTTCATTATCAGGCACAAGTTCCTTAGCATGATGCGGTTTTTTTCTTGCATCAATAACAACAGACCCCTTGCAGCCGAAATGCTTAAATTCAATATAATTTTCAACTCCGCTGACATCATGGGAAGGATTTGACCTTGTAAAAACTGTCCACAAAAAGTTATCAAAAGATTTTGATACAAAGTCAGAATCATCACACACAATTATCAAAGGAAAATCATTTTTATCTATATTTAAGGATTTATAAGAACATAAATGCTTAATATCATCATACCCTGAATTATTTGCAAACTTATTCCCTTCCACAGCTATAATTCCCGGAGAAACAATTTTTAGGTTTCTGAAACCTGAAGGAAGGTTTATCTCAGGATTAATCTTATATTTAAGGGTTCTTTTCTTTTCTCCGCATGAACATACAACAAGCTTTGAACCCACATTTAGTCCCTGACCCGAATAATCAAGCGTATCCATTGTTGTTGCGGTCTGGAAATGGAGATCATTTTCTGTATCGATCCTTTCCAGAATATGGGTTAAAAATTCTTTTTCATTATAAATATCAAGGTTTTTATTATCTTCATAAGCTGCGACAAAAAGATATTTTGTCAAAGAACACTGACCAAAGCCTAAAATTGCATTTGCCGCTGTCATTAGTTCTGCAGGCCGTCTTTTTTCATATGGAGTATATCTTTCATGGGCAATGGCAAACATCAGAGGATGAACTCCAGCAGCATCAACAGCATGAATTTTTTCCACACCAGGTATTGATGCCGGAACTGCAGGTGATGAAAGTTCATGTATAAGAGAACCGAAAACAGAATCTTCCTGAGGAGGTCTGCCTACAACTGTAAAAGGCCATACCGCATCTTTTTTATGATAGATATTTTTTATTTTCATATATGGGAAATTATGTTCAAGACTGTAGTATCCAAGATGATCTCCAAAAGGACCTTCTTTTTTTGTGTCTTCTAGTGACATCTCTCCTGTAATGCAAAAATCTGAATCAAGTGATATAAATTCATTTTCTGTCCTTTTATATCTGAATCGTTTCCCTGAAAGTGCTCCAGCAAAAAAAATTTCAGGCATATTATGGGGAAGCGGCATAATCGAAGCCAGGGTATGTGCCGGCGGGCCTCCCACGAAAACAGATACATTAAGTTTTTTTCTGTTTTCTATAGCTTTTTGATGATGAATACCTATTCCTCTTTCTATCTGATAATGAACCCCTGCTTCCAAATTTTGTGCATAATCTCCGCCTGAAATCTGAATTCGGTACATACCAAGATTGGAATTAAAAATATTAGATGCCATGGGATCTTCAGAATAGACCTGGGGAAGCAGAACAAATCCACCTCCGTCATCAGGCCAGCATTTTATCTGAGGAAGTTTATCAAGCCTGGTTTTTGAATATAAAACCGGGCCTTTATTACTTTTTTGCGGAACAGCACTGTATAAAGTTCTGGCAATATCTGGCCAGAGCTTTGGAGATTTAAAAATCTCAAAAGGATCTTTTTTTGTCGATATAAGTTTTCTGACAGGCTCCATTGTACTTTTAAGCAGATACATTGCCCTTTCTTCTGTACCGAAAAGATTTGAAACAGCTTTAAACTGAGATCCTTTTACATTCTCAAAAAAAACAGCAGGTCCGCCTGCTGAATTTATTCTTCTGTGAATCTCAGCCATTTCGAGGTCAGGGTCAGTCTCAGTTTTTATTTTAACAAGCATTTTTTTACTATAAAGATCATCACATGCCTGTTTTAATGATTTGTAAATCATAATCTATCCGGGTTTATTACGGTTTTATTGCCGAAACCGCCTGAGTTATCAGTATAAACAATATATTCTGGTATAAAAGAATACATCTTTGATTTAAAGGCTTTTTCAAACCCTGAAAGACTTAAATTTTTATCAGGAATATAAGACGAAAATTTTTTTATATATTTTAAAAAAGCAGAAACAGATTCTGATCTGCCGGATTTTTCCATTTTTCCCCGCATCTGGACTCCTTTAATTCCTTCAGTTTCAGAAGCATCGGAAAATACTGAGCATGCAGCTTCTTTACCCACACCATATAGTATATGAATTGAATCAGGTGAAGAAAAAAAATAAAATTTTTTATCATAAATATAATAAACAGGGGCAATCCATGGAAGATTATTTTGAATAACAGAAATTGTTATTACTTTTTCATTTTTTAAAAATTTTAAAATTTTATTTTCCATTTTATGCCTTCCCTATAAAAAAGCCCTTTAAAGAAAAAGCGCCGGATTTAATTCCGGCGCTTAAAATTTTATTACATATTTTCAAATATCAGGATCAGGGATTTAAGATAAATCCGGGTTATAAGCCCGGGAATAAGATATTCTTAAAACCACGTCCATTTTTACTGTTTTTTACCGCAAGACGGACAGAAGGTATATTTTTCATCAACATCTGAACCGCACTTAGGACAAAGGGTTTCACTTACAGGCTCAAGCTCAACAAGAAGTTCTCCATCCATTACAGGAACCATTTTTCTGTCCTGCTGATAATCTGCAGTTTTAAGCACTCTTTTTACTCTTCCTGCTGCTTTGGCAAGAACCGCTTTTTCCTGTTTCATAATAGAAATGTTAAAAACCTCTTCCCCTTCTTTTACCATATCCCCTTCTTTTACATGCATCACCCAGAGATCTCCTGTTGAAGGTGAAGCTACATGATAAGGATTGGAAGGATCAGCAGATTCTATGTCTGCACTGCTTCCTTTAAGAGGTTCTGCTACCTTGAGCTGATGAGAAAGAATTTCGGAATCAAGATGATATCTGACAATACTCTGGCCTTCATCATTTGGCTCTGTAATATCAAGTACAGTCATCTGATGATACATTCCTTTTGAATCCTGAAAATTAACAGTTTCTCCCTTTTCAACCCCTTCAAACCATACATCAAGAGGCAGGTTATTCGGATCACCATATTCTTCCTGGAAATCAATAGTTTTCAATGCATCTCCGGGATGATTTATATAAAGAATAAACTCTTCTTCAGTTGCTTTTCTTCCAATAGAGTTTTCAAGCTCAGCTCTTTCCTTTTCAAGGTCTATATCAGGCAGAGTATCAAGGGGTGATGTAGTTGTTCTTGAAGCAATTGCTTCTTCATAGTTTTCAGAACCGAATGCACTCTCATAAACCCAGTCTGAGGGAAATCCAAGTGGAAGCTTGCCAAATTTTCCTGTTATCAGATCCCTGAAAGCATCATTACTGTCTCTGTATATCTCTAGTCTTTCTTCCTTAACTTCAGCGGAAAGTTCTTCTTCAGGCTTATCAACAACTTCTTCAAGTACTTTTATAAGTCTTCTTACATTTTTTTCGCCGCCGCGCTTGAAAGCTCCTGTAACAGCAAGGAAAGCTGTATTCCATGTAATCTGTGAGCCGGGTGTTACATCGTGGTATCTTACAATTTTTCTTATTCCTGCAAGATATTTAAGCATATAAGGTAAAAGATGGATATAACCCTGCTTCATTGCACCTTCCTGGGAAGATGATGTTGCACCTCCGGGCATACCGTGTTCAACAACATCATAATCAACACCCTGAAAATAAGGGGCGCAGTATTTGTCGTAATAAGGCTGAATCTGCTTCATGACAAAATTGGCATTTCTTATCATATCTTTATCAAGATTTGTTTTAAGACCGAGCTCTCCTTCCATGTATGCAGCAGTAGCAAGAAGATCACCCTGACCGTACCATCTTACTGAAGCTCCGACTGCAGCATCAATAATATGTGCTCCGGCCTGAGCCGCAGCAGCAACAGCAGGTGTAAAAAGTCCGTCTGTGCAGTGCCTGTGATAATGAAGAACAAGTTCGGGGTATTTAACCCTGAGCTCACTTACAAGGCGGCTTATAAATCTCGGAGGACATACACCTGCCATATCCTTAAGGCCCAGTATGATCATTTTTGCAGCCTTATTTTTGGAAACACCTGCTACAGATGCTGTCATTTCAAGTATCTCTTCTGTAACTTCCAGATATCTTTCAACTGTAAAACCTTTTGTCCACGACATCGAGATTGCAGGTTCAAAAATATTTCTTGAAGAAGCCATTGCAACTTCTGCAAAAGGTTTCATATTGTCAACATGGTTAAGAAAATCAAAACAACGGATAACATCATAATGATCACATATCATTTCACCTGTTGCACGCATCATATTTTTCGACTGAGGTTTGTACCCAAGGACGTTTGTTGATCTGACAAGAATCTGCTTCATGGTTTCAGGAGCCATTCTGTCTGAGTTCCATTCAGCCGCCTCTGTAAACGGATATGTCATATTCCCAAGCATTGCTACATGGAAATGAGCTCCGCCACCGTTTTCAATGGAAAAGAAATTACACTTGTCAAGATACGGCGCAATCAGTCTGTCTTCAGCTAGCCTGAAACGGTTCCCGCTGTTGGACTGGGTCTGATCCCTTGGTGTTGTATCTGTAAAATGGACATAATCTGTATCCCTTACAAAATCGAGTGCAGCATCCCTGTCTCCGCGAGGATAAGGCGATCTGTAATTATAATCTTCATGGGAAAAATCAGGAAGTACAACATTCGATTTCCCAAGTCTTTTATCATGAATCCCCCTGTATTCTCCAAGGGATACATATTCATTGTAACCTTTAGCTGAAATATCAGCTATAAGTTTTGCAAGCCTTAATGGCTCAGGCTGCCTGTCTATATAATCGAAAAGTCCGGGATTTCTCTCTATAAATTTTGTATCAAAATCACCAAGATTGAAATTTTGAGACTTCATCAGTTCTCTGTAAAAAGGAAGGGTCGTTTTTACACCGCTGATCATATACTCTCTCAGCGCTCTTCTCATTAGCTGAACAGTCTTGTCCCAGGAGCTTCCGTGGGTTATTAAAAGGGAAGCTGCAGAGTCATACTGGGATGGGAATTTATAACCTGCAGTTACACAGGAATCTATTCTTACACCTTGTCCGCCCGGAGAAATATACCTGGTTATTCTGCCTGCATTTGGAGTAAAATTGTTTTTTGGGTCCTCACAGTTTACTCTTATCTGCATTGCAAACTGATTCGGCTTTGTATTTTCCTCATTTAGACGAAGAGGAAGACCAAAAGCCAGAAGAATCTGTTCTTCAACAAGGTCAATTCCGTATCTGCATTCTGTGATACCGTGTTCAACCTGAAGCCTTGTATTAACTTCTATAAGATAAGGATCAGCATTTTCATCAACAAGAAATTCAACAGTTCCGAGCGTATGATAATTTACAGCTTTTGCAAGTTTTATAGCATAATTTTTAAGCCTTTGTCTTAACTCCTCAGTCATTTTTGACCATGGAGAAGGCGTAATTTCCACAAGTTTCTGATGATTTCTCTGAATAGTGCAGTCTCTTTCATCAAAGGCAAAAACATTGCCGTATTTATCTGCTGCTATCTGAATTTCTATATGTCTTACATGATGAAGAAGTTTTTCTACATATATGCGCGGATTTCCAAAGGATGCTTCAGCCATTGCAGAAGATTTCTGAAATGCCGATTCAAGATCATCATCTGAATAAACTTCGTAAATACCTCTTCCTCCGCCTCCGCCTTCTGCTTTAAGCATAACCGGGAAACCGATTTCCTGAGCAATCTTTCTTGCCTGGGGTATATCAACAGCAGACTCAGAACCCGGTACAACAGGTACATCAAGCTCTTTTGCAAGCCTTCTTACAGATACCTTGTTCCCCAGAGTTTTCATTGCATCCTGTTCAGGACCTATAAAAACAATTCCTGCATCCCTGCATTTCTGCGGAAATGATTCATCTTCTGCTGCAAAACCCCACCCTGGATGAATGGCTGCTACACCATGTTCTTTAGCTTTTCTTATAATTCTGTCTATATCAAGATAAGCTGAAGATTCTTTTCCAAGCAGCATAAGCTGCTGAGCGCTTATTGCAGCAGGAGACGTTTTGTCAATATCGGTGGCAGTAACCATTGAAATAGCACCCGGTATTTCAGATATTGCTCTGCATATTCTTCTTGCGGTTATACCTCGGTTTGCAATAAGAATAGACTTGCCTTTTATTTCATCCAAAAATTCAACAAAACTTTTCTGTTCCATAGTTGATATCCCCTAAATATTTAATTTTATTAACTAATTTTATAAATCTACAGGTCTGATATTGCCAGAATACACAACTTTTGTACCTGCTGCGCTAAAAAGTATAAGCCCCCCGTCGTCAGAAACACCGTGCAGAAAAAACTTTTCTACTTCCCCCCGAGAATTTCTGAAATATACTTCTTCATTAACCCATAATAATTTTTGATTTAAACTGATAATTAAATCAGAAGGGGCTTCATTTGCAAGCTTTTTATTTAAAAATTCATAAATTTCACTAAAGATTAAATCCCAGAATAAAACAGGATTATCTATAATTATTCGGTTTTGGGCAAGTGAGGAAGCAGGCATTGAAAAAAAAGATTCCAGCATAAAATCATCCGGAGCAGAAACAAGATTCACGCCCAGTCCTGCAATATAATAATCCTTTTTTTTTTCAACCAGAATTCCGGCAATCTTTTTTTCTTTTAAAAAGATATCGTTGGGCCATTTAATCCGAGCTTGAACCCCGAAATCTTCAAGAGATTGACAGATTAAATTTCCAAGAATTAAAGGAAGAAGATTTTCATTCCACTCACCTTGAAACACAAAAGGGATTTTAAATGAAACCAAGAGATTGCCACTGCCTGAAAACCAATCTTTTTTAAACTGCCCCCGTCCCTTGCTCTGAAACTGTGTAATTAAAGAATCATAATCTTTAAATACTTTATTTTCACTGAGATTATAAACTGCATCCATGGTTGAACTGCATTCTTTTACACAATAAATATCACCCGGAGTATTTGTGTTTTTCACTTTAATCCAGCAGGCATCAGTCTGCACAGGTTCAAAACCTGCAAAACCCTTATCCGGCGGGATATAGCTTTTGTTTTTTAAACCGGGAATCAGAATGCGTCCCGTTTCATACTCCATTATGATTTATCCTTTGTTCAGATATAATCTTTTCTGCTTTAATTCAGGACTTTGAGATTTTCGCCCACTGATCCCTTAATGAGACAACCTGGTTAAAAATTAAATTATTTTCCCCTGATTCTTTATCAGGAGTAAAATAACCGTTTCTTTCAAACTGGAACTGAATACCCGGCTCTGCATTTTTCAATTCAGGCTCAATTTTACAATTTTTCAATGTTTTAAGTGATTCAGGATTAAGAGATTCTTCAAGATCCCCCCTGCCCGGATTTTCAACATCAAAAAGCCTGTCGTATATTTTAACATCTGCATCAACTGCTTTGTCTGCACTGACCCAATGAATTGTACCCTTTACCTTTCTTCCGTCAGGAGCATTTCCTCCCTTTGTTTCAGGATCATAAGTACACCTAAGCTCTGTAACTTCACCGTTTTCATCTTTTACAAAATCTATGCACTTAATAAAATAAGCGTATCTTAACCTGACTTCCCTGCCGGGTCCGAGTCTGAAAAATTTTTTAGGCGGATTTTCCATAAAATCGCTTTTTTCAATATATATCACTTTTGAAAAAGGGACTTCTCGTCTTCCCATAGATTCATCAGCTGGATGATTCAGGCAGCTGAAAATTTCTTCTCTGCCTTCTTCATAATTTTCAATTACAACTTTTAACGGATCAAGCACTCCGAATCTTCTCGGGGCTTTTTTATTGAGTACATCACGAATACAATGTTCAAACAGGGCTGCATCTACAACAGAATCTTTTTTTGCAACTCCGATTGCATCACAAAAATTCCTTATTGCTTCCGGAGGGATACCTCTGCGCCTCATACCTGCTATAGTCGGCATCCTGGGATCATCCCATCCGCTGACTATTTCTTTGTTAACAAGATCAATAAGCTTTCTTTTGCTTAAAACTGTATAAGAAAGATTAAGTCTTGCAAATTCAGTCTGTTCAGGAATTCCGTTTTCCGGTTTTATATCTGCATTTTCAAGAATCCAGTCATAAAGAGGCCTGTTATTTTCAAACTCAAGTGTACATAAAGAATGTGTTACTCCGGTAAGTGCATCAGAAAGACACTGTGCAAAATCATACATTGGATAAATGTACCATTTGTTCCCTGTTCTGTAGTGAGCAACCTTCATTATTCTATAAACAGAAGGATCTCTGAGACTGAAATTGGGAGAAGCCATATCTATCTTAAGCCTTAATACTTTTGAGCCTTCTTCAAATTCACCGTTTTTCATTCTTTGAAAAAGATCAAGATTTTCTTCAACAGTTCTTTCTCTGTACGGGCTGTTTTTACCAGGCTCTTTAAGAGTACCCCTATACTCTCTCATCTCATCAAAACTCAGATCACAGACAAAAGCCTTGCCTTTTTTTATCAGGTTTAAAGCAATATCATAAAAATCATCGTATAAATCCGATGCATATGAAAGCCTGTCCTCCCAGTCAAATCCGAGCCATTTTACATCTTTTTTAATAGATTCAACATAAAGTTCATCTTCTTTTACAGGGTTAGTATCATCAAATCTTAAATGACATTTCCCGTTAAACTCTTCAGCCATTCCAAAATTCAGACAGATAGATTTTGCATGCCCAATATGAAGATAACCGTTTGGCTCCGGCGGAAACCTGGTAACAATTTTTGTATACTTACCCTGATTAAGATCGTTTATTATTTTGGTTCTTATAAAATGTGATGCTGTATCTTTTTCACTCATTTTTTTTATTTCCTGTATTTATATATAAATTTATATAATCTTCAATAAGTCTGGAATATTTCAAATATCATATCCTAAAAAAAAATCAAATCTCCAGAAATATCTAACTAATTTTCAACTGGAAGCTAAAAAAAGCAGTTTTCGTTCATAAACTACTTATTTCATATAAACCTCTGATTGACAACAAAGACAAGCTTCATTATCATCTTTTACCTATATTAACGGTTTCTTTTTTTATAATATTACTTCTAAGCTGAAGCAGTCCGGATAAATTAATTGTTTTTTTACTTTTTTCAGCACGGTTTTCAAACAATTTTTTACCAGTTCAGCTGTAATTTAACAACTTTATACCGGAAAATTAAAATGGAGATTATCCAGAATAAATACAGAATAACCGGATTTCTTGCAAAAAAACTTGGCTTTACTTCATATGAAGCAGTAAATATTCAAACCGGCGAAAATATTATACTGCGTAAATACGATGCCCCGGTATCATCAACAGAATTTGATGAGCTTAAAAAACAGATTATTCATTTAATTGAAAATCGAATAGAAAAAACATCAAAGATACTCGATTTTAACACTGATCCTGAATCCGGTAAAATTATTCTTATAATTGAAAAACCTCCGGGAAGACCTTTATTTTCTTTTTTCGGCAAAGAGCTGAAGCGAAAAAACCACCCCTTTTCTTCAACCTCAGCTTTCCTTGAACTGGCTCTGAAAATAACAGATTTGCTAAAATCTGTTCATAAAAAAGATATACCTTATTTAAATCTTCACCCTGCTTCTCTTTTTCTTGATGGAAACGACAATATAACAGCCCTGCCTCCTTCTTTCAGTTCTTTTTCAATTTTAAACAACTCATCTAAAAACAGCCAGAATCAGATGGAAAACTACCTGTACTATCTTGCACCTGAACAGATAGCAGACTACAGTGAAGGCCTTGATTTCAGAACAGATTTTTACGGTGCCGGGGTTTTATTTTATGAATGCCTTACAGGACAGCTTCCGTTTGAAGATATTTCAGACAGCAGGGATTATTTAAATGCCCTGGTTTCAAAAAAACCTTTACATGAAAAACCTCCTGAAATTTTCACACCTGTATTCCAGATAATTGAAAAACTACTCTCTAAATCAAAGGAAAAAAGATATCAGTCTGTATACGGTCTTTATTATGATATAATAAGATGCAAGGAAGCCTACAAAGACAAAGACAAAGTCAGTTCCTTCACACCAGGGACAAGCGATATATCAAATAACTTTGCTATTTCTGATAAAATATACGGAAGAGAAGCTGAATTAAGCAGGCTTTTAATATCTTTTTATAAAGCGGCAAAAGGTTATAAGGAAAATATTTTTATAAAAGGTGAGCCTGGAATCGGCAAAACCAAGCTTATAAATGAGTTCCATAAAAATGTAAATGAAGCTGGCGGCATTGTTATTTCGGGTAAATTCTCAAGAAAAGACCGCCAGAAACCTTATTTTGCATTTAAGCAGGCTTTTTCCCAGTTTTTAATAGATGTTGTTGCCCGGGGTGAAGAACAAACCAATCTTTTAAAAGATATTTTCCGTGCAAACCTTAAAAACAATGTTTCTGTTCTATCAAACTTTATTCCCGAAATTGAGCTTGTTATCGGTCCACAGCCTGATGTTTCTGATAAATCGCCCCTACGAAATAAAAACAGATTTTTTACCGCATGCAGAAAATTTCTTGAATCCTGTATTTCCTTTGCCAAGCCTGTTGTATTTTTTCTTGATGATCTGCACTGGGCTGATACAGCCAGCCTTGAACTCTTTTCTTTTATCTCAAGATATTTCCAGGGCGGGCCACTCCTTATAATAGGAGCTTACAGAGATTCCGGGAATTCATCAACAAAGTATCTTTCTGAAATTATAGAAAGCATGAGAAACAACTATATACCTTTTGAAATTATTGAACTTGACTCACTTGCAACACATCACATTGCAGAGCTGGTTCAGGACAGCTTCGGCAACGATCCCGGAGAAAATGTTGTTCTTGCAGATCTGATATTCCAGCAGACAGGAGGAAATCCTTTCCAGATTCACCAGTATATTTATTCAATTCATTCTTTAAAACTGATTTTTTACGATTTTGATTCAGGAATATGGAGATGGGATTTTGATGCTATTTACAGAAAAAGCAGACAGAATTTTTCAAGCAACTATATAAAAGATGTTTTAAATTATTTCTCTGAAGAGACTTTAACTCTTATGACGGTTGCAGCCTGTTCCGGTACAAAATTTTCTGCTTCAAAGCTATCTGTAATTATGGATATAAAAATTGATGAAATTTATTCTCTTCTCGAACCTGCACTATACTCAGGTTTAATTTTTAAAAAAGATAAACCTGAGGGCAATGAAGCTGAAACAGCTTTTTTTTTCAGGCATGACAATATTCAGCAGACAATTACAGATCTGATTTCAGAAAATGATAAAAAAGATATCCATATTAATATCGGGAAAAAGCTATATTCCCATTTTCAGGATACAGACAGTGAAATTTTATATGAAATTGTTTATCATTTTAATGAAGGTGCAGAATATCTTTCCAGGGAAGAAAAACATGTTATAGCTGAACTTAACCTTAAGGCAGCCAAAAATGCCATAAAATCAAATTCAGGGAATTCTGCACTCAACTTTCTTGAAAATGCGGATTCACTTCTTGGTGAAAATAAATGGACCGAAGCTCCCCAGCTTGCTACTGAAATTTATATTGAATCAGGGTATTCAGCTCTTATTTCAGGAGATTATGAAAAAGTTAGAGAAACAACAAAAAAAATTCTTTTACACAATAAAGATATCCTAAGTCAGGTAAGGGCTTATGAACTTCTCATCAGCTCTCAGATTGCAGGGAATAAAATTGAAAGCTCTATAAAATCAGGAGTTTTTATACTCGAAAACCTCGGTATAAAAATCAATGAAAATCCCGGAAAGTATAAAATACTATATGATATCATAAAAACAAAATTCTTACTTTCGTCAAGTCCGTCAATAAAGATTAAAACCTTAAAGCCTGCTAAAAATAAAGTTATCAAAACAATAATGAGAATTTTATCTCTTTTATTAACACCTTCGTACATATCCTATCCCAAAATGCATCCAGTACTATCATCACTAATGGTAAGGTTAAGCTTAAAACATGGTTATTCTTCTGAGACCGCCTACGGACTTGCTGCTTTCGGAATATCTGTATGCAGTGTTTTAAAAGATTATGAAACAGGTGTAAAACTTGGAAAAATCAGTCTTGAACTTGGAGAGAACAAAAAAAACTCAAGGGGTTATGCAAGATCATTAATTGTAAACTCAATTTTTCTCAAACACTGGAAAGATCCTGTCAATTCGTGCCTTCCCATGCTGAGAAAAGGTAAAGAAACAGCAGTTGAACTTGGTGATTTTGAATTTGCATCACATGCTGTACATACTCTTTTAAGTTATTCTCTTTATGCCGGTCACCCCCTTACCAATATAAAAAAAGAACTTGAAATTGCAGAGATTACCCTTGAGCAGATGGGTCAGAAAATCGCACTGAACCATGCAAAAATTTTTCTTAAATTTTCTAAAATTTTTCTTAAAGAATCTGAATTAAGACCAATTACAGAATATAATGCTTTTGCTTCAGAAATTTCTGAAGATAGCGCAGAAAATAAAAATATCACCGGAAAGTTTCTTGTTAATTTTGCAAACACTTTTATTTATCTTTACATGAACAATATTCCAAAGGCAGACAAATACTGGAAAGAGGCGGACAAATATACAAGCGGAGCTAATTCTCTTGCAGTCCTTCCATATTATTTTTTTCTGGGAGCAATGATATCTATTTTAAAATATGAAAAAATAAATAAATACCAACAGCATATTCTCGAAGAATCATCAAGAAGAATAAAAAAATTTAAAGTTTTTGCTTATGCCTCGCCAGTCAACAATTTCCACAGGTATATACTTATCAAGGCTGAAAAATCAAGAATTGCAGGTAATTTTGAAAAAGCTGAAGCTTATTATCAAAAAGCAATAAATCAAGCCCGCGAAAACGATTTCACCCATGATGAAGCTTATTTCAATGAAAGAGCTTACTATTTTTTCAGAGACAATAATAGAAACAAAACAGCCAACAACTACCTTAATTCAGCTGTTGCCGCATACAGAAAATGGGGATGCCTTTTAAAACTTTCAAGTCTTATAGGAACAGAAACCTTAAACCATGATACAGGTATTAAGACTTTTACAGATACAGACTTCCCTTTAAGAAGTTTTCCTAAAATTTTCAGAGCATTAAGACTTATTTCAGAAAAAATTAATAAAAATGAACTTATTCTTCAGCTCATGGATGTACTTATTGAAGTTTCAGGAGCTACTCACGGCTACTTTATAAACCTGAAAGAGAATATACCGGTTGTAAAAGCTTCTGTTACTGCAGACGCCGGGCCTGAATACTATAAACCCGGGGCAGGCATATCAAATTTTTCCGGAATACTTGAACCGGTTGTTCACAATGTTTTCCAGACAAGACAAACTTTTTATCCTGAACAGATTTCAAGGGAGTATTCTAAATTTTTCACACCTGATGCTGAAACTGTTCCAAAATCTGTAATCTGTCTTCCGGTAATAAGAAAACAGAACCTTAAAGGTGTTATTTACCTTGAAAACATTGATATAAAAAATGTTTTTACCCAGGATAAAATTGAAATACTCACTATTATTTCAGCACATACAGCAATATGCCTTGAAAATGTTGAAAAATATTCAAGTCTTAACCAAAAAATAGGGGATAAAAAACAGGCGGAAAATATACTTCAGGAAGCAACAAATAAGCTTGAAGAAAGAATAAAACAAAGAACAAAAGACCTTTTAAATCTTAATACAAAGCTTCAGGAAGAGGTTGAATATAAGCTTAAGGCTGAAAAAGCGCTTATTCAGAATGAAACAAAGTACAGCACACTTGTTGAAAGAATGAACGACGGCCTGGGAGTACAGAATAAATACGGAGTAATCACCTATGTAAATCCAAGAATGTGTGAAATTACAGGTTACAGTGATTCTGAACTTATAGGATATAATTCATATGAGCTTGTTAAAAAACTTGCAGAAGACAGAACCAATCTAAACTCTGAAAAATTTGAAACAAAATCTGTTTTTGAACAAACTCTTATAAGAAAAGACGGAAAAAAGATAACTGTACTGTTTCAGGGTAAAAATCTATATAACAACGAAGGCGGCTTTGAAGGGAGCTTTGCTGTAATAACTGATATCACACCTCTTAAAGAAATGGCTTCTGAACTTGAAGAACGCGAAGAGCAGATAAGAGCTCTTTTAAATGCAACAAACGACTCAGTAATCATGATATCTCCGGGCGGAATAATACTGACTGCAAACAACAGTGCAGCCCAAAGATTCGGATATTCCATGGAAAACTTCATTGGAAAGAAAATATTTAATCTTTTCCCTAAAAATTTTATAGAAAACAAAGAAAAATATATAAAAGAAATAACAGATTCAGGCAATATAGTAAGGTTTCAGGATAATGCGGGAGACTATATCTATGACATAACACTTTATCCAGTTTTAAACAACCAGGATGAAATAGACCGTATCGCTGTTTATGCAAAAGATATTACAGAACTGAAAAAAGCTGAAGCACAGATCAGCAGTCTTACAAAAGAACTTATAAAAGCACAGGAAAATGAAAGGAAAAAAATTGCTCTCGATCTCCACGATCATGTTGCCCAGAACCTTTCATTTCTTAAAATCACAGCTGATTCACTTAAAAATTCTGTTGATGAAAAATTTACAGAGAAAGCCTCAGTCCTGTCCAAAGGTCTCAAAGATTCCATTGCCGACATAAGACATATCTCTTATGATCTACGACCTCCCAACCTTGATGAACTCGGTCTTGCCAAAGCTGTTTATCAGCATTGCGAAGAATTTACTCATAAATACGGAACAGAAATAGATTTTACTTCAGCAGGAATTGAAAATCTTGACCTGAACTTTGATATTGAAATAAATATATTCAGAATTATTCAGGAAGCACTTAACAATGTACATAAACATTCTGAAGCTTCCAAAGCAAGGATAAGGCTCATAGCATCTCATCCAAGAATAATTTTAAGAATTGAAGACAATGGAAAAGGTTTTGAATACAGCTCAGAGATTAAACCTGATAATTCAGGAGAGAAAATGGGTTTAAAAGGAATGAGTGAAAGAATCAGCCTTATCTGCGGTAAAATGGAAATAAAAACATCTCCGGGCAAAGGAACAAAAATTGTTGCAAAAATCCCGTATTCAGAATCCGGAATAAGCGGGCTTAATTAAAACTGTTTATATAAAAATGAAAGAGTTAAAAAAATGAAAATATGCCTGGGATCACAAAACCCTGTAAAATTTGAAGCTTTAAAAATTGTTTCAAAAGAATTTTTTCCGGAAAAAACAGTTAAATTTTATACATTTAAAGCTGACTCAAAAGTACCTGATCAGCCCCGAAACCTCGAAGAGACAATTACAGGAGCTTTAAACCGGGCAAAACATTCTTTCCGGTCAGGTAAATATACTTTGGGTTGCGGTATAGAATCGGGAATTTTCAGGGACCCGTTATCAGACTCTTTTTTTAATACAAGTGTATGCGTATTTTTTAACGGTTCAGAAATATTCAAAGGGATAGGCCCGGCTTTTATGCTTCCCTCTGATATCTCAGATTTTTTATCAAACCATGATATGGAACTTGATGATGCAGTAAAAAAAGCAGGATATACAAAAAACAGCAGAATAGGCTACAGCCAGGGGCTTATAGGGATTCTCAGTAAAAACAGAATAAGCAGAATGGAATACACCAGACCTGCTGTGCAGATGGCTTTTACATCTTATAACAGCAGTTTTTGAAAGAATTATTGCCAGTCAGCTGCTGCTATTGATATCCTGTCAAGTTATCCTGATTCTTTGTTTCTCAACCCTAACGCTTATGCGCACCATCAGGAAACCTTTTTCTAATAATAGAGACAACTTCTTCTGCACTTGATTCAATAGGTTTGTTACTGACATTTATCATTGTGAATCTGTTTTTTCTGTAGAGCTTTCTCACAGCCTCGACTTCTCTGAAAACTCCTGATGCAGATGAATAATCGACTCCTGAATCCATCCCCATTCTTCCCCTTCTTATCCTTCTATGGGACATCAGCTGCTCAGAATCTATAAACAGGGCAACAACTCTTCTTTTGTCAGCCTTAAGAAGTTCGTCAATAAGTGCCATTTCAGGTACTATGGGAACATTTGCAACCTTCCATCCCTGAAAAGAGAGATACATACTTAAAGGAGTCTTTCCTGATCTTGAAACTCCTACAAGTATAATTTCAGCCTTATCAAGCTCATGAGAATTAACTCCGTCGTCATGGGATACAGCAAACTCAATGGCATTTATTCTGTTCATATCTACCTGGTTGAATTTCCTGAATTTACCCGGCTCAAAAGCAGGTCTTGTATTCAATTTTTCAGATAAAATATCAAGAACAGTCCCCATCCCGTCAACAGTAGGGACAGAATTTTTAAGTGCACATTTTTCAAGAAAAGCTCTGATTTCATTGGAAACAATTGTATGCATAATTATCCCGCCTGCAGCTGCAGCTGAATCAACCGCCTTTTCAATCTGCTCTCTTGTTTTTATATGAGAAACTCTTCTGAGATGACACTTGTGATCAGGGAACTGAACCATGGCTGATTTTACAAGCTGTTCTCCGTTAATACCTTCTCCGCATGAAAGTACAAAAATCTGAAGGCCATGATCGGATGACGGTTTATTCTGTTCCATTTGAAACCTTTTTTTTAAAATAATAGTTAAGCATCACTGTATCTTCATCTATTTTTCTTAAATCTTTCAGTTTTAGCTCAGCATTAACAGCAGAATTAAAAACTGAAAGCCCCTTACCGAACATTACAGGAGAAATTGTAAGGATAAGCTCATCAATGAGATTTTCTTCATAAAATTTAAAATTTGTGTATGAACCTCCTGCCAGAACAGCCTCAGTGTATCCTTTTGCTTCAAGCTCATCAAGAAGAGACTCAGGAGAGCCTGAAAAAAACATAAGATTTTCTTTGAATGAACCCCTCGGATTTTGGCACATTACTATATTAAGACGATCCGGCAGAAGTCCTTCAAAAGTGTCAAAAGTATTTTTTCCCATTATTACAGCACCGGCATCTTTTGATATTTTTGCAAAAAGTTTTTTATCGGCTGATGATGACCAGTCTACAAATTCATCACGGCTTCTTGCAGTAACACCGTCTGCTGACACTGTCATAACAAGGGTTACCTTTATTTTCCTTTTATCTGTAATTTTGTTCATAAACTCCAATAACCTCTGACAAAGGATGAGAATTTATAAGTTCAGCCGCAAGCTCAATCGCCTCCAGGCGGTCATTCAGATCATCATCTATCATTCCCTCAAGCATCAGTCTTACCAGCTGAATTTTAGATTCCTTATATCTTATAGCTTCTTCAAGAGTATAAATATCATCTTCATCAGGTTCTGATACTGTATCAGATATATCGATACCTGCTTTTTCAATTATACTCTGTTTTTCAGGATCCGGGATTTTCATAAATCTTGCTGTAATAAAATCCGGAAATCTACTTAAAAATTTATACATTTTGCAACTCCTTATAATTTCGGCACTAACTTTGCTTATAATTTAAAAAAAATAACAAGAGACAAGAGAGAATCATGGTTCAAAAAAAAGTACTAATTTCAATAATAATTATATTTTTAATTTTGTCATCTACAGGATGCAACGGAAACAGTTCTTCTTCAACTTCATCCAAAGAAGATAATTCAACTGAAAAAATTTCTGCTGTCAAGACAATAAGTTCTGACGGCGGCAAAGTTTCACTTGAATATGACGGAAAAAAGGCCGAAGCCATTATACCACAGGGTGCTTTGTCACATTCTGAAAATATAACTATTTCAAAAAACAATATTCTTCCCTCATATCTTCCAGCAGGAGATATAAAATCGGGAGACTGCATAAAATTCGGACCGGAAGGTCTTATTTTTAATCAAAAAATAACACTTGGACTTCCGTACAGCAGAGATCTTGTCTCAACTGCCGGAGCTGCTGAAAGGGATCTAAAAGTAAAATATTTTAATCCTGAAAAACAGGAATGGACTGATATGGCAGTCAAAAATATTGATGAAGATGAAAGTATAGTGTATTTTGAAACTTATCATTTTTCAAATTATATAACTTATGTAGAAGAAAAAGATTATTATTATCCCGAAAATGAACTTGAAGAAAACGAGTATTTTACAGGAGATAAATATTATTATACTGATAAAGATGGTAATAAAAATTTAAGAATAAAAGGTTGTATAAACAGGTCAGGGCTTCAATGCGCTGAGCCATGGCACCTCAGCATATTCAGAGACTCTGAAAAAGGAACTATATATACAGTAGACAGGTTTTTTACTGTAAATCCTATGGCTGGTTATCCGGCAGAAATTTCTGCAGACGGTTCATCAGTAATATTTAATGCTGCTGAAATATTTGACAAAATCAAGGAATCTGGTGATGCAAGGCTCTGGGAATGGGAATGTGAGTTTGTAAGAGAACACACAAATCTTCTTAATTATGAGTCTGTTTCAGATGATGCCCCTGAATTTGAACAGTCAGATGAGGATAACAGAATTTACGCACAAATTGAACCTGTTGATATGGAAAATGTAAAAATTTCCTGGCAGATAAACATTATACCTGAAATTAAGCCGGGACATACTTTATCTGTAAGATTTGAAGCAAGGTACAGACCCTATGACTGATAAAAAAAAGAAAAAAAATATTTATATAACAATCTCAGTAACAATTGTTATAAGTATCCTTATTGCTTTCGGAGCTTTTATTTACAATAAATACTACCAGGAAACATATCAGTTTCAGGGACTTGGTGAAGTTTACAAATCACGCCAACAGCAGTTTAAAAGATATAATGAAAGAAAATTAACTTTTGGCAACAAAGCAAACCCGCCAAAAACAAAAGTGAAAAAATTTCCCTCTTACAAGGTAAGATTTGCCACTAATTTATCAGACGGGGCTTATCTTACACTTTCACTTGATTTCAGATTCAGTAATGAAGAGGGAATTGAAGAGAT